>ERZ778516.865-NODE-865-length-24662-cov-6.875198_pt1 | contig 24662 bp, 20 predicted proteins | sample MGYA00510342_ERZ778516 | MGnify/ENA primary metagenome ERZ778516 (study PRJEB29527, sample SAMN07138961) | mouse gut metagenome | material: feces | host: mouse | place: China:Nanjing | collected 2016-01-25 ... | reverse complement strand
AAGTGCTTATTGAACGGCAGCTTGAAACAGAACGGGAATTTGAGCGAGTGAAAAAAAGCAGAACCTGGCGGCTGGCTTTTGGGATGCAGCAGTGTTCGGCACGTATTGTGCCGCCAGGATCAGCAAGAAGGCTGTTTCTCAAGCTTTTCTTAAAATTTATGCGGCACCCAATATTGTTTATGAAAAAACTGACACCCGCAAGAATCCGCAATTTTTACCATTTTTTTCGGGAAGAAGGCGCAGAATTTGTTTCGAAGAGGGTAGAGCTTAGTATGCCGGAAGCAGCTTATGAGGATAAGAAGCCTTCGGTAGACCTTCGTCTGCAAAAAATGGATTTTTCGGAATATGCGCCTTTGGTGTTCCCGGTAGTAAATGATCCTGATGTATCGATCATCATACCTGTATATAACCAGTTTCCGTATACGTACAACTGTTTAAAATCGATCCTGGAGCAGACCGGGAGCACTGTCCGTTATGAGATCATCATCGCAGACGATGGTTCTTCAGATGATACAAAAAGGCTTTCTGAGCTTGTGCAAAATATAAGGATAATCAGAAATCCCAAAAACTTGCTGTTTTTAAGAAACTGCAACCACGCGTCTGCATTTGCACGTGGCAGGTATTTGTTGTTTTTAAACAATGACACACAGGTGCAGGAAAACTGGCTGGAGCCTCTGGTAAGTCTTTTGGAGCATCATCCGTTAGTTGGAATGACCGGGTCAAAGCTTATTTATCCTGACGGCAGGCTCCAGGAAGCAGGCGGGATTATCTGGAACGACGGCTCTGCGTGGAACTACGGAAACAGGCAGGAGGCGGACTGCCCGGAGTATAACTATGTGAAAGAAGTCGACTATATTTCAGGCGCTTCTTTAATGATACGCAAAAAGCTGTGGCAGGAGATCGGCGGGTTCGATGAACGCTACGCGCCGGCTTACTGCGAGGATTCCGATCTTGCTTTTGAGGTAAGAAAGCATGGATATCAGGTTGTCTATCAGCCGCAGTCTGTAGTTGTCCATTTTGAAGGAATCTCGAACGGGACAGATGAAAACAGGCGTAAGAACAAGGCAGTACAACCAAAACAAAATATCAAACAATATCAGATGGAGAACAGCAAAAAGCTGAGGGACAAATGGTCAGACGTATTAAAGGAGCATTATCCAAACGCGCACCATGTGTTTCGTGCGAGGGAGCGCAGCAAGGGAAAGCCGGTTATTTTATTTATAGACCATTATATCCCGCAGTATGATAAAGATGCTGGTTCAAGAACGATTTACCAGTATATGCGTATGTTTATCCAAAAGGGATTCCAGGTAAAATTTATCGGTGACAATTTTTATCGGAATGAGCCATATGCATCACAATTAGAGCAGATGGGGATTGAAATTTTATATGGCAGTTATTATCAGTCACATATCTTTCAGTGGCTGGATAGGAATAAGGCGGAGATTGATTTTGTGTTTTTAAACAGGCCGCATATTTCAGTCAAATATATTGATTTTTTTTATGAAAAAACAAATATAAAGATCATTTATTATGGGCTAGACCTTCATTTTTTACGTATTCGCAGGGAATATGAGCTGACTGGAGAGAATGGAAAACTTCGTGAAGCCAAGGAATGGAAAAAGAAAGAGATGTATTTGATGCAACGGGCAGAAGTTTCTTATTACCCGTCTCCTGTAGAAATAGAAGAGATTCGCCGTTTAGATGCAGCAATACATGCAAAGCCAATGACGATTTTCGTATATGAAAAATTTTTGGAAACGATACAATTGGATTTTTCCAAACGGGAAGGGATTTTGTTTGTTGGCGGGTTTGTGCACGAACCGAATATAGACGCCGTACGCTGGTTTACAAAAGAAATATTGCCTCGTATCCGCAATAAATCAGATATTACTTTTTATATCGTTGGTTCAAATGCGACAAAAGAGATTCTTGTCATGAATGGCAAAGACGGAATCTGTGTTAAGGGATTTTTATCTGATGAGGAATTGTCCAAGCTTTATGCAGGCTGTCGAATTGCAGTGATTCCATTACGGTATGGAGCTGGCGTTAAGGGCAAGGTAATTGAAGCTTTATACAACGGTATGCCTGTTATCACTACATCTATTGGTGCTGAGGGGATTCCAGGGATAGAAGAGGTGGCAGAAGTTCTGGATCGTCCAGATGCGTTTGCAGATGAAACAGTACGACTGTATGGTGATTTGGACAGGCTGGCGGAAATGGCAAAAAAGACGCAGGTATATGTGAAGGAGCATTTCAGTATGGAGTCTGTATGGAAGTCAATCGAGAACGATTTTCGTATTGAGAAAAAAGAATTCAGGCGCATGAATAAACAAAATGCAAAAACACAGTGAGAGGGATGGCGGATTTTATGAAAGAAAAACATATATTGGAGTACCTGTTAGAACGATATCCGCTTTTGAAAGGGCAAGAAGAAAATATATGGCAGGCTTTTTTGCTGATGGCAGACAGCTTTCAGAATCATGGAAAACTATTGGTGGCTGGCAATGGTGGCAGTGCGTCAGATGCGGAGCATATCGTTGGAGAGCTTATGAAAGGGTTCGTAAAAACAAGGAGTCTTGAAGAAGATATGATTTCCAAAATGGAAGCGGCTGCTCCTGGCACGGGTAAATGGATGGGACAAAAGCTCCAGCAGGCGCTGCCCACAATTGCAGTTACTGGTCATACGGCACTTACTACTGCCTACGCAAATGACAGGGAGCCAGAGCTTGCCTTTGCTCAGCAGGTGTATGGGTATGGGGATAAAAAAGATACGTTTCTTGGTATTTCTACATCTGGAAATTCAAGGAATGTATGGTATGCATGTATCGCAGCAAAGGCAAAAGGCATGAAGGTAGTGGCTCTGACAGGAAATGACGGCGGAAAGCTAAAAGAGATTTCAGACATTGCCGTGATTGTACCATGCAGTGAGACATATCAGATTCAGGAACTGCATATGCCAGTGTATCATTGCTGGTGCCTGATGCTGGAGGAACGTTTTTTCTTATAAAAAAGAATTCCAAAGCAGGAAAGGAAGGTTATGAATAAAGTTTATCTGGTTGGAAGCAGCGGATATCTTGGAGGAAAGCTGCGGCAACATTTACAAAAGGATTATTCTTTATGCTGCCTGGGGAGAGATACAGTGTGCAGGCTGGACTTAAATTTGCCGCAGTATTTTGATTATAGTATGTTAGACAGGGATACGGTTTTATTTGCCGCGGCAATATCCAGCCCGGATTTGTGCGCGGCAGATTACGGTCAGGCGTTTCAGGTAAATGTGGAAGGGACAGGATCTTTTATAGAGGAAGCTATCAAGAGAGAATGCAGGGTTTTGTTTTTTTCTTCTGATGCGGTATATGGGTTTTATGATGGGATTGCAGACGAAAATACGGTTACTACCGGGCAGACTGCTTATGGAAAGATGAAAAAAGAAATAGAGGACAGATTTTTAGGTAGTCCTTTGTTCAAATCGCTGCGGCTGTCTTATGTATTTTCTACAGAAGATAAATATACGTCTTACCTGCTGGATTGTGCAGAAAAAGGAATTACCGCAGAGGTGTACCATCCATTTTATCGGAGTGCCATATCAGTTGCAGATGTCATAGATACAGTCAGATGGCTGATTACACACTGGTGGAAGTTTGAACACCCGTTTTTGAATCTCTGCGGCAGTGAGCTGGTCAGCAGGGTACGTATTGCGGATACAGTAAAGCAGCAGATTGCCCCAGGGCTTTTATATCAGATCATCGTCCCGGAGGGAGATTTTTACAAAAATAGGCCGGCAGTACTTGAAATGAACAGCCTGTATTTAGATCAGATCATTGATGTGCAGGAACGATTTACGCAAAAGGTGAAAAAAATAATTGCTATGGAGGAAAGGAAGCAATGGTTAAAAAAGCACTGATTACAGGGATTACAGGAATGGTAGGTTCCCATTTGGCAGATTTTTTGCTGGAACATACAACGTGGGATCTGTACGGAGTTTGCCGCTGGAGAAGCCCACTTGACAATGTGGAGCATTTGCTGGAGAGAGCGAATCAAAAAGACAGGGTATTTTTTGAATACGCAGATCTAAATGATGAAATATCCTTAATAACTGTACTGGAACGCACGAAACCAGATTATATTTTCCATCTTGCCGCACAGAGCTATCCGCTGACAAGTTTTACAGCGCCACTTGATACTCTGAATACAAATATCCTTGGAACATGCAGGCTGTTGGAAGGGATACGGCTGCTAATGGAAAAGGACAGCGCTTATCATCCAGTAGTGCATGTATGCGCTTCCTCAGAAGTATTTGGAAAAATACCAAAAGAGAAGAAACCAGACACTGGTATTCATGAAGACTGTCCCTTCCATCCGGCTTCGCCATATGCGATATCGAAAACAGGAACAGACTTACTGGGAAGGTATTATGCGCAGGCATTTGGCATGACCGTTATGACAACAAGGATGTTTACACATACAGGACCAAGACGCGGTGATGTATTTCACGAATCTACATTTGCAAAGCAGATTGCAATGATAGAGGCAGGGCTGATCCCACCGGTTGTCAAGACAGGAAACCTGGATTCTTTGCGTACCTACGCGGATGTGCGGGATGCAGTCAGGGCTTACTATATGCTGGTAACGATAGATCCAAGGGCAGGCGAATATTATAATATTGGCGGAACGCATACCTGTACAGTAGGGGAATGCCTGGACTATCTGCTGTCGCTGTCACCTATGAAAAAGGAAATAAGGGTAGAAACTGATCCAGAAAGGCTAAGACGGGTAGATGCAGATTTACAGGTTCCAGACTGCCGCAAATTTAAAGCGCACACAGGATGGGAGCCAGAGATCAGTTTTGAACAGACAATGGCTGAACTGCTTGACTACTGGCGTAAAAAGATACAGAAAGGGACTGTGTTTTTAACACGGTAATTGAAACTATGATTATAACAAAAACACCGTTCCGTATGTCTTTTTTTGGCGGCGGGACAGATTTTGAAGGATTTTATAAGGAACATGGCGGGGCGGTGATTTCGAGCACGTTTGATAAATATGCATATGTAAATGTCAGGCACCTGCCGCGGTTTTTTGAATTTAAGACACATCTAACCTATTCAAAAATGGAATATGTAAACGCGACAGACGAGATTGAACATCCTGCGATCCGTAATGCAATGAAGATGCTGGATATGCACGAGCTGCGCATTACTTATGATGCGGATCTGCCTGCAAAAAGCGGGCTTGGAACAAGCAGCTCTTTTGCTGTCGGGCTTTTGCACGCGTTTCATGCGTTAAAAGGACAGTATGCAGATAAAAAGAAGCTTGCTGATGAGGCTATTTATCTGGAGCGAGTACTGTGCAAGGAAGCAGGCGGCATCCAGGATCAGATTGCAGTTTCTTATGGAGGTTTTAACAGGATTGATTTTAATAGTGGAGGATATACCGTCAATCCAATCATTATTCCAGAAGAACGCAAGGAAATATTAAATCAAAACCTGATGTTGTTTTTTACAGGCTTTTCCAGGTTCTCCTCTGAAATACAGACAGAAACACAGAGAAATCTGAAAAACAGGAAAGAAAGCCTGTTAGAAATGCTGCAACTGGTAGACGAGGCAGAAAAAATCTTATCTTCCAGGTCGGATTTGTTTGAATTTGGAAGGCTGTTAGATCATACATGGAAATTGAAAAGAGGAATTGCAGGAAAAATATCGACAGATTCGATCGATGCAGTCTATGAAAAAGCAATTCAGGCAGGTGCAGGCGGAGGCAAGCTGCTCGGCGCAGGCGGGGGCGGATTTTTATTGTTTTATGTGGAGAAAGACAGACAGAAAAAGGTGCAGGAGGCTTTGGAAGAATTGCTGTATGTGCCGTTTATGTTTGAAAATGCCGGAACGAAGGTGGTTCATTATACGCCGGAGAGTTATACGCCGCGGTTGCATATGGAATGAAGATTAAATAATTAGAAATATTGGGCATAGGATTGGAGGCTTTACATGAATGACTGTATTCGATATACGCGTAAATGGATAACAGATTATGAATATATATTTATGATTGTCCTTATTGCATTGGGATTGTTTCAGGTATATCGATGTGAATATCCTGGCTTATATTTAGATTCGGTAAATCCTGATTATTTAGCAGTGCAAATTTTATTTCCACAAATACAAAATCCAAGTATGATTATGCCGCAAACAGGATTTCCCATGTTGGGCCAATTGTATCACGGTACAGTTACAGTATGGTTGCAGTTATTACTGATAGGTTTATCGGGCAAAGCATCTGTATTTACATTAAGATTAGCAAATATGATTTATGTGTTTGGAATTTGTATTTTAATGTATGCCATTTTGAAAAAATTAAAGGTAAGTTTATGTGTATCTATGATGATGCTGTTTATGATGGTAATGAGTCCGCAGGTGTTTTCTTTCGTCAGGACACAATATTATATTAAGCTTCCAGGAACACTGTTTCTTTTTATTTCGATGTATTTTCTTATTGAAATGTGCACGAAAAAAAAGAGTGCCTGGTGTTTGATTCTGTCAGGGTTTTTTTGCGGACTGGCGTTTTACTCTTATTTTATATATCTTTTCTTTGTACCAGCGATGCTTGTACTATGCGCGGTTTGCAGTAGCATTGATGAGAAAATGAAAAACAGTCTAGTTTGGATCTTCGGATTTTGTAATGGTGCAGTTCTGTATGGTTTAGGATACATGGATCTGATGATTACAGAAAAGTTAAAATGGAGTAAAAATATAGTTAATGTAGCAGATTTTATAATTATAATTGTTGGTTGGGTATTTTTATTTTTTATAGCCAGAAATTATAATAAAACAAAAAAACTTATCTTTATTATATTATTGGCTGTTTTATTGTTGTCTTTACTGATTGCTGCTAAGATAGGCTCTGTTTTAGAAATTTTGCTTCCGTGGTTAAATTCTTTGCAGATTGCAGGAGAATCTATGAACTTTGTGCAAAGAGTAAAACATCTATTTTTTTTATGGCAAGGGGTACTAAATAATAGATTTTCAGAAGGGTTAATGTTGAATTTTTCTTCCAGTATTTTATCGGATTTTTTCATTGCGGTATTATTTATAGAGACAATAGGAGTATTTGCCATATGTTTGATAAAAAAGAAAAAGGACATATTATATAAGTTTATTGTTTTTTTGCTGTTTATGCAGGTATCATATGCTGCTATTTCTATTTTATTTATTTCACGAATGGGAGGGCAGCATTTTACACCGATGTTTTTTCTGGGATTTTTTATGTTAATTGTGGAATGTGATTACTTGATTTCAACTGTGAAATGTTTTTGGTACAGAACTGCAAATGTTATTCTTATTTTAACAGTATTTTTGGTCAATATTGCAAATACGAGCTTACTGGATACAAATTTGGATATGTCAGGTGGAAGTAAGATGTTTACATCACAAATAAATGAAATGGCAGACTGTGCATTGAAAAATAAGAAACACGGCATAAAAGAAGTATATGTATTTCCAGAATGGGGATTTTTGTGCGGATTTAATTATTTGACAATGAATCAGGTTCACATTATGACAAATATGGATACTTCTAGGTTAAATCAATATATAGCAGATGGTTATCGCATTAAAGTTTGTTTATGGAAAAAAGATAACATAGGACAATATCTAAGTGATTTAGAGGATGCCGGTATAGGGAATTTAATTGTACAGGGAGAAGAGACAAAAACGGAGATGGAAGGCTTTTATATGATAGAACAAGAAATGGAGAGACCAGTAAAAGAAACACATGCATATGGAAAGTGAGGAAAAAATGGATAAGATTGCGGTGCTGATTCCATGCTATAACGAAGAGAATACAGTAGAAAAGGTTGTGCGGGATTATAAAAATGCGCTTCCAGAAGCTGTAGTTTATGTATATGATAATAATTCTTCTGATAATACAGTAAATAATGCACTAAGGGGAGGAGCAATCGTCCGTCATGAATATCAGCAGGGAAAAGGGAATGTTATTCGCAGGATGTTTCGGGAAATAGATGCAGAGTGTTATATTATAGCGGATGGAGATGACACATATCCGGCAGAATATGCAAGAGAAATGGCAGATAAAATATTAATGCACAATGCTGATATGGTTGTAGGTGATCGTTTATCATCAACATATTTTACAGAAAATAAGCGTCTGTTTCATAATTTCGGTAATGTGGTCGTACGAAAGGGTATCAATCTTTTGTTTCAAAGCGATGTCAAAGATATTATGACTGGGTATCGTGCATTTTCATATCAGTTTGTGAAAACATTTCCTGTATTATCCACTGGCTTTGAGATTGAGACGGAAATGAGTATTCATGCAGTTGATAAAAGAATGCAGATAGAAAATGTGGTGATAGAATATCGTGACAGGCCAAATGGCAGCGAATCAAAGTTAAATACTTATTCAGACGGCTTGAAGGTGCTGGGTACGATGGTTCGCTTGTTTCGTAATTATAAGCCATTCTCTTTTTTTGGGTTGATAGCTTTTTTATTAATCTTACTTTCGACTGCCTTTTTCATTCCTGTATTTTTAGAGTATTTTAGGACAGGAGAAGTATCCAAAATTCCGACACTGATTGTGTGTGGTTTTGCAGTACTTGTGGCGGTACAGTCGTTTTTTGCTGGCATGATGCTTTCTAATATACAACAGAAAAATAGGCAGGATATGGAACAGTGGCTTCAGGTGTTTGAAAGTGTTAAAAGAAGAGAATCAGCAGATTAAAGGTGTAATGAAACTTTGGAAGAAGATTTATGTATGGAAGCTTTAAGTATTAAGGGGGGAGTTTGTGAATAAAAAGGTTATTTTTTAGGAACAGCAACAGTTATGCTTTTTATTTTGATTTATATAGGGTCTTGTGAAGCTATCATGGTAGAAGTACCGTATCTTACCTGGTTTCCGCAGATTATGATGGCAGATCGGTTTCTTTCTGGAGAGTTTGGATTTTTGGAGTTATTTGTCTGTGGCGGGGAACATGGTATGTTGGCAAATAATATAATTTATCTTGTGAATGTGTTGCTGTTTCATGGAATGACGAAATTTGATGTTGTTTTAAATGGTATCAATGTTATTCTTACAGGTTGCATGGTAATATGGTGTGTGATAAAAACGATTGAAGGAATATAGGAGAAATATGCGGGTATTTTGCTGATTTCCTTTTTTATGTTCTCTTGTATGCAGGGATCGGCAGGAGCGATGAAAACACAGGTTAGACTGGGGCTGCTGTTTTTGTGTGATAGTAAGTATTTTTGTTGATAAAGAGCTATATCTAACAGGAAATATTGAAAAGAAGCATTTGATCTGGATGTTGCTGATTATATTTTTAAGTATCAATTTATTTGGAACCATGTATTCTTTTGCTGCGATACCTATGGTTTGGCTCATTACTGTTTATGGTATTTGGAAACAAAAGAAGCTGTTCAAAAACCAGGCTGCTATTGCAGGAGCATATTTGTTATCTATCTTTGTATAAGTATTTGAGTATAAGGTGTATGCTTCTTCAAAGTCAAAAGGAAATATATTTGCACATGTGATTCAGTTCTTTGCACATCCAATTCAGACATTGAAGTGTTTTTGTTTCTGGTGTGCAAATGGGGTTCTGGGAAATGCTTATTATGCGAGTACAGAATATAACGAAAATTATAGTTGGTTGTTGGCGGAGTATGCTTTTTATGATATGTTTTTCTGTTGTTTTGTTTTTTCTTACAAAAATGTACGTAAAAACATGGATTCCGTTATTATTTATTACATATTGTTTTGGTGTTAACAGCTTCCGATACCTGATGAAAGAGTGGGTTTCTATATTATTACGAATATTGAACTCTATCAAAGCAATATAGAATGATAGAATCATAGAAGGAAAATGAAATGAATCAAAATAAAAAGAATATCAAATGTTATAGAGATGCACTGGCGTGCTGTATAATTTGTTTATATGTCATATTTTTGCTTTCTGCACCATATCTGGGCGCACTGGACGGTGACTTTGACGCCTACTTTTTTGGTGCCTGCCTGTCAGAAATTGCAAAAGCACTTTCCAATGGAGAACTGTTTTTATGGAACCCACATATTTGGGGTGGGGTGTCAGGGATTGGGAACTTTACATCGCCGTTTTATCCGGTATCTTTGTTTTTGGCAAAAGTATTCTATGATCCAAGTGTCGGGTTGTTATCTTATGAATCGGTGACTGTTTATTATGCATTGCATTATCTCATTTGTCTGTTTGGATTTTATTTTTTGCTTAGAGAATGCAGAATACGTACGATTCCTGCTTTGTGTGGTGTATTATTGGGAAGCACTGTAATGGGGCTGACTTATTTACAGATAAGCTGGATTCCGGCTACGGTATTGCTTCTGATAAAAGCGGTGAAATCTGAGAAAATAAAAAATGTTTATCAGATTCTTTCTGGGATAACGATCGGTATGTGTCTTCTGCAAGGGCTTGCACAAGGTGCAGTGCTGGCATTAATTTTGCTTGGAGGATCTTGGATTGTTTGGATCTGTATGGAGTTGCTTTATGGGAAAAAGAGCGCTGCTGCAAAAGTGCTAAGGATTACGGGAAGCTTTATAATTGCAGGTGTGATGGGGCTTGGGATTTCTGCGGTTCAGTTGTTTCCAGTAGTAGAACAGATGCCTGAGCTTTTGAGGGTATCAGGAAGCGGAGGTTTTATCAGTGCGGGGGAAGGAGTAGGTCTTGCTGACTTTTATCTTCATACAGCTTCTATTTCTGACCTTAGAACTATGCTGGGAGGAGAAGGGAATGGCTGGTGCGGCGTTCTGACAGTATTTTTTGCAGTGGTTGGCATGTTTGCTAAAACAAAGTATGAGCAAAACAAAGCACAAAGCATATTGGCGAATGTAGGCAGGACATTGTATTTTGGTACTCTTATGCTGTCAGTGAGCAGCCTGATGCCGGAATATCTGTATTATTTGCCTTTTATTAATAAATTAAGGGAGACGTATCTTTACGTGGCGCTTTTCCCATTTGCTGTATCAATACTGGTGGCGATTGGATGTGTTGTTCTTTTTAAAGTGCTTTATGGGGAACGGGATGTTGTTTATCATCCGATTATTGTACTGCTTCTTTGCGCTGGGATCATAGCGCGTGGATTTTTGCCAGTTAGTGCAAATGTAAAAAGTGTGTTAAGCAGTGCTTTGCTCGTTGGGCTAAGCGGATGTTTATTTTTTGCATACAGAAGGAAACAAATGCAGATGCATCGGCTATTGATATGCGTACTGATGGTATTGATTGGGATATCCAATGTATATTTTGTGAAACAAGCGGGCTTTACACACAGTTATACGACCGCATCTGCAAATGAAAAATATACAAATGTATCAAAGAAGTACCAGGAGTTGTTTTTAAGGGACGGCGAAAGCAAAGCGCCTGCGCGTATCATGACTTGGGGAGGGCAGTTGGGTTGTTTTTCATCTGATGCAACGGTTGGGATTGGCGGGTATTATACGCAGGGCTATTGGGAACCGATTTACCACAAAGTCTTAGAGGCGCATTGGAACCTGGATTTTAACAAATCTATCATTTTAAATAATGTGAAGTACTTTGTGATCGCTGAAGGCGAGGAAGAGGCTTATATGGAATGGCTGCGGGCGGCACTGCTGGACGATAGATTTGAATTATACGATAAAATGGAAAATGTATATCCGAATTATGATGCACAGGAAGGGCAGACATTACTCGTCTATAAAAATATCGAAGATACAGCAGGGGCATGGATGTGCTATGAATATGAGACATATGCAGCAGAAGCCAGTATGGAAGAGCTGATGGCAAAAATCACAGCAGAAGAGTTTGATCCGATGACAAAGGTGCTGGTTGAGGAAAACGGCGATGCGTTAAAAAAGCAGTTAGAGACAATTACAGGAAAAGATATGAATTATGAAGTACAGTTTACAAACTATACAAACAATACAATTTCACTAGACTGCAACACAGATAAAAATGGAATTTTATGTTTGGCTGAAAGTGATGCAAAAGGTTGGAAAGCATATATCGATGGCGAGAAAGCAGAGCTGTTGGAACTTGACTATTTTCGGAAAGGGTTATTTGTAGAAAAAGGACATCATGAGATTTATTTAAAATATGAGCCAGACAGTTTTGTGATTGGCAAATGGATAAGCTTGCTTACGCTGGTATTTGCGTGCGCCAGTCTAGTGCCTGGAAAGTATATTGCAGTTTTTAAAAACAAAAGCATGAAAGAAAGGAAATAATACAATATGAATCACTGTAATATTTGCGGGGGGGGGGTAAAACAAATCTACAAGCTTCCCTTCCGCGACCTCCAGGGAACAGGGACAAAAGAATACATACAAGAACTTTATTTTTGCGAGACCTGTGGATTTTTATTTACAGGCAACCCGCTTTCTGAAAAACAACTGACAGACAGATATCAGAATTTCTCAAAGTTTGAGTTTGACCAGGATAATTATATTTTGAATGAGTCGGATACATATAAAAAGCGGTGCAGCAGGCAGTTACACTTTATTATGGAAGCAATCGGGGATGATTTTTCGTCTGTTTTGGAAGTGGGTGCGGCGTCAGGGTACAACCTGAGCCTGTATGCGGATAAGGAAGTGATGGGAATTGAGCCGTCTGCCCAAAACTGTCTGGCGGCGCGCAGGCGCTATCATGTACAGATGTATCAGGGGATGTTCCAGCAGTTTATCAAAGAAAATACAAAGAGCTACGACCTTATTTTTCTTTCGCATACATTGGAGCATATGGTAAATCCACGTGATTTTATCTTGCAGTGCAGCAGGATCTGCAATGCATACATATTTATTGAAGTTCCTGGTATGGATTATAAGTTTCTGGATGAGCCGATGGGGATGTTTTGTGAAGAGCATGTTAATTATTTTACATTGGAAAGCTTAAGCAGTCTGATGTATTCGGCAGGATTTGTGCCAGTTGATGTCAATTATATCTTTGGGCTGTACCAATGCCTGCCGGCGGGCTGGCCTGCGATGTCTACCTTGTGGAAAAAGGCGGAGCATGGTGCAAAGATGCCGCGGGTGCCGGTGCTTCGCAGTGCATTGCTTGTAAGGGAATACCTTGAAAAGAATCAGGAACTGTTGGAAAAAATCAGGAAACGGATCGATCAGATCCCTGTGGATAAGCGTTTGGCTGTTTGGGGAACGGGGCACCATGCGTCTATGCTGCTTGCAAATACATCGCTGTCCGAAAAAAATCTGGTCAAGGTTTATGACAGCGATGAACGCAAGTACCAGTATACGTTTCATGGGCTGCCGATTTGCGGTTTTGATGAAAATGATATATACAGCAAAAAAATAGATGCTGTTTTGGTGGCTACCTATACTGCACAGAAAGCGATCTGTAAAGTATTGGAGCCGTTTGCGGGTATTTGCAGCATTTACTGTTTGTATGAAATCCCGTGAGCGAAAGCGAGAGGAATGATAGTATTTTGAAAGAAACGATGAAAAAAATCAGCATTTGTATCTGCTGCTACAATGAAGAAGGAAATGTGTATGAAATGTACAAAGCGGTTTCCAAAGAGATGATAAAGCTAAAGGAGAGCTATGATTACGAAATTATTTTTGCGGATAATGCGTCAGAAGACAGTACACGCGCGATTTTGCGCCGGATTGCGCAGGAGGATACACATGTTAAGGTGATCCTGCATACCCGTAATTTTGGTACGGTGCGTTCGTTTTGGAACTGTTTTTTCCGTGCGCAGGGGGATGCGGTGCTCGCTTTGCCGTGTGATTTCCAGGTGCCGCCGGAGTCGATACCGGACTGGATTCGGTATTGGGAGGAAGGAAACCTGTTAGTCTGTGGCCAGAAAGTCAAATCAAAGGAAAATCCGCTGAAGTTTTTCCTGCGAAAACTGTATTACGATACGATCCAGGCAATGAGTGATATCCCACAGTATTATGGGCTTACGGGGATGACGTTGGTAGACCGCAGGCTGATCGGGCAGATGCGGCAGGCATGTGAGCCAGATGTAGATTTTCGTCATCTTGTGGCGGAGCTTGGCTATTCGATCAAGCTGGTTCCTTACGAACAGCAGAAGCGGCGGGAAGGAAAGTCCAGCTATAACATTTCCAGGTATTTTGATTTTGCGGTGACGTCTTTGGTCAATACGTCCTGGATGCCGCTTAGGATCGCGACGGTAGCGGGTACCGCCGCCGCAGGGATTTGCTTTTTGCTTGGCATGGTTTATCTGGTATACAAGCTGCTGCACTGGTATTCGTTTGATGCGGGCATGGCGCCGCTGCTGATCGGGATGTTTTTTATCGGGTCGGTGCAGCTTTTGTTTATCGGTATTGTAGGAGAATATGTCGGCGCGGTTTTGCGCAGGGTGAAAAAAAGCCCGTTTGTCGTAGAAGAAGAGGCGTTAAACTTTGCAGAAAAGGAAAAGCCTGAAAGGAATGGCTTATAGATATGGAAAGAAATATACAGTTATTGGATTGTACGCTCCGGGATGGGGCATATATTGTGGATGCCTGCTTTGGCGCCCCGGCGATAAAGGGGATGATCAAGCGGCTGGGCGATGCCAACGTGGATATTATTGAATGCGGCTGGCTGAAAGACCAAAGCTATAAAGAAGGGACAACGTATTATCACCAGCCCTCAGACCTAAAGCCGTATATCGGCAGGAAAAACAAGCGCTGTATTTATGCGGCGATGATTGACTGGGACAGGTATGATTTAAAAGGACTTCAAGAGTTCAACAACAGCTCTATTGATGCGATACGAATTGTGTTTCCAAAGGAACACTTTCGCCAGGGAATTGCGCTTGGAGAGCTTGTAAAGCAAAAGGGCTACCAGGTGTATTTCCAGGCGGCGAATACGCTTGCCTATAGCGATGCGGAGCTGGCAGAGCTTGCGCAGGCAGTCAATCTGGCACAGCCAAAATGCCTGTCGGTCGTGGATACGTTTGGAGCGATGGATGGCGAGGATTTAAGCCGCATTGTTACGGTTTTGGACAAGCATGTCCAAAAAAATATCCGCCTAGGGTTTCATTCACATAATAACCAGCAGCTTTCGTTTGCTTTGTCTATGCAGTTTGTGCAGATGCTTGCAAAAAGCGGGCGGAGCATGGTCGTAGACGCCAGCCTGTGCGGGATGGGCAGGGGTGCTGGAAATACGGCGACGGAACTTGCCGCAGGATTTTTAAACCGGAAGTATACATACAATTATGACCTGGATATTGTGATGGATGCGATTGATATGTATATGGGTTATTTTATGGAGCATTATACGTGGGGCTATTCGGTACCGTACCTCATTGCCGGCATGTATGGCGCGCATGTCAACAACATTGCCTACTTAAGGGACAACTACCGGGCAAACGCAAAGGATATGCGCAATATTATCGAATCCCTGCCACAGGAGGACAGGCGCAAATACGATTATAGCCTGTTGGAAGAAAAATATCTGGAATATCAGGATAAGGCAGTGCAGGATGAAGACAGTCTGGAATGCTTAAAGCGTGAAATAGGCGGGCAAAAGGTGCTGCTGCTGTTGCCGGGCAGGTCTTTGCTGGAGCAAAGGGAACGGATAGAAAGCTATATAATAGAGCATCGCCCGGTTGTGATCGGCGTGAATGCGGTACTTAAGATGTATTCGTACGATGCGCTGTTTTTCAGCAGCACCGTCCGGTATATGTATGCAAAAGAAGCGTACCCGGATTTGTTCTGCCGTTATAAAAAGATATTGCCGTCAAATATTAAGACAAAAGGAGAAAAAGACGAGCGGGTAGTTCATTACCATCGTCTCGTTAAGCGTGGCTGGGAGCATTTTGACAATGCGGGTATGATGTGCCTGCGCCTGATGGACAAGCTTGGGGCAGTGCATGTAGCTCTGGCTGGCTTTGACGGGTTTGCGCGAGAGCATGAAAAAAGCTATGCCGATCCGTCGCTGCCGCGTATTGATCCTGGGAAAAAGTGGGAGGCACTCAACGAGGAGATCCGGGAGATGTTCTTGGACTTTCAGCAGTCGGTAGCAGGCGCTATGGAAATTGAATTTATAACGGAAAGCAAGTACAGAAGCGACAGGCGGGAAAAAATATGAAGGTAAAAGTATCAGATTATATTATCAGGCGTTTAGAGGAGACCGGGACAAAGCATATGTTTATGCTGCCAGGAGGCGGTGCCATGCATCTGAACGATTCTTTGGGAAAGAGCAGGCGCATCCAGTATATCTGCTGCCTGCATGAGCAGGCGTGTGCGATAGCAGCGGAAGCATATGCGCGCGTGAGCGGCGGAATAGGGCTTTTGATGGTAACGACCGGGCCAGGCGGTACAAATGCGCTTACTGGCATAGCAGGCGCATGGCTGGAATCCACGCCGGTATTTGTGGTATCCGGGCAGGTAAAGCGGGCGGATATGGTGAACGGGCAGGGAATCCGCCAACAGGGGATGCAGGAGCTGGATATTGTTTCGATTGTAAAGCCAGTGACAAAATATGCGGCGCTTGTGGATGATCCTCTTATGGTACGCTATCATGTGGAGCGTGCGCTTTATGAGGCAGTTTCCGGGAGGAAAGGCCCGGTGTGGCTGGATATCCCGCTGGATGTGCAGGCAGAATGGGTGGAAGAGGATGCCATGCCAGGATATACGCCTGTGCCGCAGCAAGGAGCGGATTGTCTGGAACAGCAGGTGCTGGAAATCATTGCTAAGATCAACCAGTCCAAAATGCCAGTGCTGCTTGCCGGGAATGGGATACGCCTTGCGGGTGCAGTTTCGTTGTTTGAAAAAGCGGCAGATATTTTGCAGGTTCCGGTGCTGACGACCTGGAATGGGATTGACCTGATCGAAGAAGAGCACCCGCTGTATTTTGGGCGACCGGGCGGGCTGGGGCACCGATATGCGAATTTTATGCAGCAGAATGCAGACTTGTTTTTCAGCATTGGCGCAAGGCTAAACCTGTTGCAGACGGGATACTGCTTTGACGGGTTTGCAAAAAATGCGTATAAGATCATGGTAGATATTGACAGTGCAGAGCTTTACAAGTCCAATGTACGTCCAGACCTTGCAGTGTGTGCAGATGCGGGAGAGCTTTTGTCACTGTTATGCAAGCATCAAGATAAGGTTTTAAAAAGAGACAGGGGCGAGTGGTTTGCATACGGCAGGCGGCTCAGGGCAAAGTACCCAGTTGTAAGCCAGGCGTACTGGCAGCGCAGGGAGCTGGTTAATCCGTACTGCCTGCTGGACGTCATTTCAAAATATATGCAGCCGGAGGATATATATGTATCAGGAAGCTCCGGGAGCTGTATTGATATTTCCATGCAGGCGTTCCGCGTCAAAAAAGGGCAGCGCGTGTTTTGCACGAAGGGGCTTGCTTCGATGGGCTATGGGCTGCCGTCCGCAGTCGGGGCTTGCCTTGCCGCAGGGGGCAGGCGCACGGTCGGCGTCAACGGCGATGGCGGATTTGCGATGAATATTCAGGAGCTTGAGACGATCCGACGGCTCTCTCTGCCGGTGAAGCTGTTTGTATTAAACAACCAAGGCTATGGAGCAATTCGGGCGACACAGACAGGTTTGTTCGGCGGGCATCTGGTAGGCTGTACAAAGGAGTCTGGCATGACGCTGCCGTCTGCTGCAAAAATAGCGGCAGCTTATGGGCTGCAAACAGCAGTGATCCATAATCATGACGAGCTTGAGGAAAAAGTAGCACAGGTACTGGGCACAAACGGAGCCGTCATATGTGAAGTGCTTACTCCGATCGAAGTGACGGCACAGCCAAAGCAGGTGTCATACAAGCGTGCGGATGGACAGATGGAATCGCTGCCGTTAGAGTATATGAACCCACCGCTTTCCGAAGAGGAAATGCGTGAAAATATGTTGTGAATGGATTGCTTTTTGGAGGGAGGAAACAGGCAATGACAAAGAGAGAGCAGTTTTTAAAAGTATTGCAGACAGATGTGCCGTCCATTTGTGGAAAGCAGCTTATTATTTGGGGTATGGGAAATACCGCAAGGCTGTACCAGGAAGGGCTGCGAAGGCTGGAAAAGGAAGGATTTTGCATCTATGCTTATTGTGACAGCCACGTAAAAGAGCCGCTTTTTTATGGAAAGCCAGCCATCCGTCCAGAAGAGTTGCGAAAAGTCCAAAATGCCTGCGTAATGGTTTGTACGCCGACACCGTCTTTGATTGCGGAGATTGTAAAGAGGCTGGATGCAATGCAGTTGGAATGGCATCTTTTAGACGAGGTGATCTTAAAGCTGCACGCGGATAAGGTAATGGCTTGTTACGACAAGATGGAGGATGCGGTATCCAGGCAGGTTTACAGCGATGTCGTTACAGCGCATATAAATGGCACCTATTTGCAGGGGACGCCCGACAGCCTGCGGGACGCTTATTTTGCCCTGGAGCAGTTTGGCGCAGAGGATGCAGGGGAGGTATTGGTCGACTGCGGTGCCTGGGTCGGGGATACCATCGAGCGATATATCTGGAATACCTGCGGGTTGTTTGAAAAAATTGTGGCATTTGAGCCGGATGCTGACAATTTTGCTGCGATACAAAGGCGCCTGGAACGGTTAAACAAGGAATGGAACTTTGAAGAAACAAAAATAATGGCGTATCCTTTTGGAGTGTCAGATATAGATACACAGATGGCGTTTGAGCCGTATCAAAACGGCCTTGGCTCAAAATTTGTATGGGGGGGGGTAAAAATCCTGATGGGAAAGGGCTGTGCAGGACAGTGACGCTGGATGGGTTGTTGAAGGAACGATATTCTTTTTTAAAAGCGGATATCGAAAGCTATGAATACAGGATGCTGTTAGGAGCAAAAGAAGGGATACGAAAGTGGAAGCCAAAAATCGCAGTCTGCGTTTATCACAATGCGGTGGATTTATATGAAATACCGCTGCTGATCCATGCAATAGAGAAAAATTACAGGTTTGCAGTGCGGCATCATTCGCACTCACTTGCGGAAACGGTGCTTTACTGCTGGATCGATGAACACGAAGCGATACATGGATAAAAATAAGAAAAAGAGGATACAAAATGAAAACAGTCATACTGGCAGGCGGGATGCAAAGCATTTTAAATCAGGACAGGGAAGGGCTTCCAAAGCCGATGGTGCCGATTGGCGGCAAGCCGCTTTTGTGGCACATTATGAAGCATTTTTCGGCGTATGGGTTCAATGAGTTTATTATATGCGGCGGCTACCGGGTGGGCATGATTAAGGAATATTTTAAGGATTTTTATATTTACCAGTCGGATATTACCGTGGATCTTTCGGATAATACGATTGAGATACATAAAAAGAAAACCGAGGACTGGAAAGTGACCGTTGTAGATACCGGGCTGTTTTCGGCTACCGGGCAGCGGGTGGGCAGGATTGAACGCTATATTGACGGGGAGAACTTTTTCGTGGCGTATGGGGACTGCCTGTCGGACATTGACCTGCACGCGATGTGTAAAGAGCATTTTAGGCAGGGGAAAACAGCGACGCTTGCGGTGGCAAAGCCGTCAGGGAGGAATGTGCTGCTGCCATTGGATGAAAGCGGCGGCGTGCATATGGAGCAGTTAAAGGAAGGCGGCAGTGCGGCGGCGTGGATTCATGCGGGCTGTCTGGTGCTGCACCGGAGTGCGTTTGCCTTGTTGCAGGGCAATTATGACCTGGAAAAGCAGTTATTTGTAAAATTATCTGAAAAACAGCAGATAGGTTCTTATAAGCACAGGGGATACTGGACGGCAGTCGATACAAGGCGGGACCTTGCATGTGCGGAAAACTTGTGGAACGCAGGCATAGCGCCGTGGGCAGCGGATACAGTGCAGGAGGGGAAAGAATGGAAAAATGGGAAGTGTTAGACGCGGTAAAAGCGTATTATAAAGAACATCATAAGGAAAAGCCATATGAAAAAGGCGACAGGATCTGCTATGCAGGGAGGGTATTTGACGAAGCCGAATTGGTAAGCCTTGTGGACAGCGCGTTGGATTTTTGGCTGACGGCGGGGGCTTATACACAGCAGTTTGAGCAAGGGCTTTGCGATTACCTGGGTGTTTCGTATTGTTCGATGGTGAACTCCGGCTCCTCGGCAAACCTGCTTGCGGTTGCGGCGTTAACTTCTCCGCTACTCAGGGAACGGCGGCTGGAAAAAGGAGATGAGGTCATTACCGCGGCGGCTGCGTTTCCAACGACGGTGGCTCCGATTGTGCAGTGCGGGGCGGTGCCTGTATTTGTGGATATCCAAATCCCGTATTATAACATTGTGGCGGAAAGCCTGGAACGGGCGGTATCCGAAAAGACAAAGGCGGTCTTTGTCGCGCATACGCTTGGAAATGTGTTTGACTTAGCGGGCGTCAGGGAGTTTTGTGACAGGCACGGGCTGTGGCTGATCGAGGATAACTGCGATGCGCTGGGCGGCGAATACCAAATCGGCGGGCAGGCAAGGAAAACGGGGACGGTTGGCGATATTGGCACTTCCAGCTTTTACCCAGCGCACCAGATGACGACGGGAGAGGGCGGCGCCGTCTATACGTCTGACCCGCTGCTGCATAAGATTATCCGCTCGATGCGCGACTGGGGCAGGGAATGCAGTTGCAGCGGCGGGCAGGATAATTTGTGCGGGCACCGGTTTGACGGGCAGTTTGGGACGCTGCCAAAAGGGTATGACCATAAATACGTCTATTCCCACCTGGGGTACAACTTAAAAGCGACGGATTTACAGGCGGCTGTCGGGACAGCGCAGCTTTTAAAGCTGCCGGCATTTGTAAAAAAACGCAGGGAAAACTGGGTATACCTGCGCCAGGCATTGGAGCCGCTTCGGGATGTGCTTATCCTGCCGGAATACCTGCCAGATGCGTCGCCGTGCTGGTTCGGTTTCCTCATGACGGTAAAAAAGGAATGCAAAAGGAGCAGAGACCAGGTCGTTGCTTACCTGGAAGGACATAAGATCCAGACGCGGATGCTGTTTGCGGGCAATTTGCTGCGGCACCCATGCTTTGCGGGCTTAAAGGAAGGGCTGGATTACCGGGTTGCCGGGACGCTGGCGCAGACAGATAAGGTGATGAACGACAGTTTTTGGATCGGTGTCTATCCGGGCATGACAAAAGGAATGCTGGATGAAATGGTACAACGGATCAAAGAAGCAGTGTTTATGGAACAATAGGGAGAGCGGGAAAGGAGCACATAGGATGAAGGTAGTGATTCTTGCAGGCGGCAAAGGCACAAGGATCGGCGAGGAGTCTGCGTTTAAGCCAAAGCCAATGGTCGAGATTGGCGGGATGCCGATTTTGTGGCATATCATGAAGCTGTATTCGTTTTATGGGTTTCGGGAATTTATTGTCTGCTGCGGCTACAAGGGGCAGATGATTAAGGAATATTTTGTCAATTACCAGGTACACTGCGCAGACAGCACGTTTTTGTTAGAAAGCCAGCAGACGCAAGTACATAAGATGCATTCGGAGCCGTGGAAGGTGACGCTTGCCAATACAGGGCTTGATACGCTGACGGCGGGGCGTATTTTAAAGGTCAGGGACTATATCAAAGAGGATACCTTTTTGCTGACGTACGGGGACGGCGTGTCGAATGTGGATATCCGTGCCCTGCTTGCCTTCCATAAACAGAGTGGGAAGGTGGCGACAGTAACGGTGACGCAGCCGCCAGGCAGGTTTGGCGCGCTCAAAATCGATGAGGAAACGGGCAGGGTATCAGGCTTTAAGGAAAAGGCGAGGGCTGACCAGGCGTGGGTAAATATGGGATTTATGGTATTTTCCACCGATATTTTTTCGTACCTTGGGGACGGGAGCAGTATGCTTGAGGCAGAGCCGTTTGAAGCGGTTGCCGCGGCAGGACAGATGATGGCGTACCGGCACAGAGGGTTTTGGTCGCCGATGGATACGTTAAAGGACAGGGAATACCTGGAAAGCTTGTGGGCGGATAAAAAAGCGCCCTGGAAGGTATGGGAGGACTGTGTTTAAAGTGGATAGAAAGGAAAAAACGATGGTAGCATGTTATCTATGCGGAAGTAAAAACCTGATGATGCGAAAGACCGTTATGTCTGATTTTTTATATGCGAAAATTACCGGGGGGGGGTATAAAAAAGGCGCAGGCGCCAATGAAAAAGTCCGTTTATGCCATTGCAAAGACTGTACGTTTTCTTTTTATGACCGCAGGCTGAGCGAAGCGGAGTCGAATAAGCTGTATGAAGGATACCGCGGCATAGAATACCAGAAGCTGCGCCAGGCATGTGACTGCTGGTATACGCCAAAGGTAAACGATGCGCTCAACCATGATGCGACAGCCTTTCGTGACCAAAAGCGGGTCATTGGCGGGATGGTAAAGAAATATGTGAAAAAGAAGCCTGCCTGCGCGCTTGATTTTGGCGGCAACAAAGGGGAGAGCTTTCCAGAGTGGATCGGCACAAAGAAAAAATATGTGTATGATATCTCTGGTGTTAAGACAGTTCCCGGCGTGGAACGGCTAAGCGATGAAGAAGAGCTTTTGCAGCATAAGTTTGACTTTATTATGTGCAATATGACACTGGAACATGTCTCAGACCCGAAAGCGCTTGTACAGCAGCTCTATAAGATTGGATCGGCTGGAACGTATTATTATGTAGAGGTGCCGAGTGAAAATCCGTTTGCAAAGGACAAGTTTTCAATCAGAAAAAATCTTGCGCTATTATGGAACCCTTATTACAGCAAAATCCGGCTGGTGCAGCATTATTTCCGGCTGAAACGGCAGCCGTATATGCCGATGTCGGAGCATATTAATTTTTTTACACCAAAAGCATTGGAAACTATGCTGTCTTTGTGCGGATTCAATGTGCTTGCGGTACAAGAGTATGAGGAAAGAAGCGTGCTTGGCAAAGCGAAGGTGCTGGCGGCGGTTTGCAGGAAGGAGGGTTGAACAGCAGCATTAGAAGATACGTTTCAGAGTCCTGTAAGGTTCTTCTCAAAAAATAAGGTATGAAAATATAGTTTTTTGCTATCATTTTGGGAAGAAAGGGGAACTATCAAGCGGCGATATGATATAAATTTGCTGTAATATGTAGTTGAAACTTTGTGTTTAGGTCAAGCATTGCCTGCTAAATATAAAGACCATTAGAGATAAATTAATACGCCCACCCGCACTTTTCTTTACAAAAAGCAGCGGCGGGCGTTTCTTTTCTTCGATCAAAATGATTTCCCTGCATACTTTACAATCAAAATCTCCACCGCCATCTGGTCAATCATGCGCCCGCTCTTGCTGTCCGTTTCCAGCGCAGCGCCGTCTTCAAGCGCCTGCACCAGTTCTTTTTGGGAAAAGCGGGATGCCTGCTCTAAGGAGCGTTTGACGGCAAAGGGCGGGATGCCTGCTTTGGATGCCATTGTTTTGGCGTCAAGCCCCGCCTTTTGCATGGAGGTTAAGTTAAGCAGGATGCGGAACTGGCGGTTGATCAGGTATAAAATGCGCATGGGTGCTTCTTTGAGCGCCAAAAGGTCGTAATAGAGCGCCAGGGCGCGTTTTTGCTCGCGCTTTCCGATGGCGTTTACCATTTCGAAGATCTGGTTGGAGACCTGTTCGGTGCAGATCGCCTCGACATCGACGGCTTCGATCACTTCTTTGTCTAAGGTGTAGCATAATAGCTTTTCCAACTCTTTGTCGATGTTGCCCATGTCGGTTCCGGTTTTGGTGAGAAACAGCGCCAGGACGGACTGTGTGATTTTTTTGTTTTCTTTTTTCAGGCGGCTTAAGATCCAGCGGGTTAACAGCGGTTCTTTTTGTTCGCCAAATTCTGCCGCGTGGCCTGCTTTGCTGGCTGCCTTGTACATTTTGCCGCGCTTGTCAACCTCGTTTTCGGTAAAAATAAAAATGGTCGAGGAGGGTACTTTGGGCAGGTATTCGGCAAGCGGGTCGCAGCCGGATTTAAAAAAGCCGCTGTCTTCGATCAGGATCAGGCGGCGCTCGGCGAAAAAGGGCATTGTCTCCGCCAAGTCTATAACGGCAAGGGGATTGATTTTGGAGCCTTCAAAGTATGCCGTATTCATCGTATCGTCCGGTGCGGCGAGCGCTTGTTTCAGTTTGTTTTTGTACTGCTGCTTTAAGTAGTTTTCCTGTCCGTACAGCAGGTAGATGTTTGAAAATTGTCCGGTGCGGATCTGTTCGTCGATCGTTTTCAAAATATGCTCCTTAAACTTATAAATAAAGAAAGAAAAACCACTGATTAGAGGGGATCAGTGGTTCACATGCCTGTGTTTTGTTTATCGTAGAAGCTGCCTGAAACAAATGTCACTAAGACATTTTGCTGACAGCGTGGTTTAATCTTGAAATCTTTCTGGAAGAAGTATTCTTGTGATAAACGCCCTTGGTAACCGCTTTTGCAAGCTCGCTTGTTGCGCCTCTTAACGCGGTTTTTGCTGCTTCCTTGTCATTTGCAGCGATTGCAGCGTCTACTTTCTTTACCGCTGTCTTCACTTTGGAGCGGATTGCTTTATTTCTTGCTGCTCTCTTTTCTGCTACAAGAATTCTTTTCTTCGCTGATTTAATATTAGCCAACTGAAACACCTCCGTTTGTAATCATATCATTTTGCAGCATGGACTCTGCCGGCTGCAATGTTATCGTTCTAAGATCCATGTATGGCGTTCGTTATGCGGACACGGACAAACTAACGAACACACTCATTAATAATAGAATAATTGAAATGGTCTGTCAATACATAAAATGAGATTTTTTGTAAAA
>ERZ778516.861-NODE-861-length-24749-cov-10.021301_pt1 | contig 24749 bp, 20 predicted proteins | sample MGYA00510342_ERZ778516 | MGnify/ENA primary metagenome ERZ778516 (study PRJEB29527, sample SAMN07138961) | mouse gut metagenome | material: feces | host: mouse | place: China:Nanjing | collected 2016-01-25 ... | reverse complement strand
ACGGCACCACAGGCTTAAAATAAGACTACTGCTGCCTTTTCGGCTGCACGCGCAGTTGGATCGTACAGTCCGCAAGGTGCTCATAATTAATATCCAGCGCATACTCCACCTGTGCATAGATCTCCTCTTCGGACTCCTCGATTAAGATGCGGCGCGCGTCAATCCCCATCATCAGGTTTCCGAACGGCGTCGTATAGCAGGTCAGATTTTTCTTATCTTTTTCAAAGATCATATGTACATTGGAGCTGCCGCGCTTTGTAATCTCCAGCGAATCGTTCTTTAGCTTTAACACATTTTTCGTCACACTGTCAAAGCCTTCCATAAATTCGTCGTAAATAATATAGTGCTTGCCGTTTTTAAAATAATACTCCCCTGGAGCGATGATCTCGACAGGTTCTGGTTCATTGGGATCCTCATTGTCCGCTGTAAACTGCATACCGCTGATCTTTACTAATATGTCCTTTGTCATGTTTTTCTCTCCTTTTCCTCTCTGCCAGCCGCAATTTGCGGATATATAGCTTTATTTTAATGTTTTTTCTCCTGTTTGGCAAGTAAAAACGAAAGACAGGCAAGTCCGCTGCTTTCGCGGGTTTGTTGCCTGTCCACCATACCTGTGCCGTTTCCCCTGTTTTAATGCATCATCCGCACCTGCACCTGTACGTCGTACACAAGGTTGTCCCTGTATTTTTGCACCTGCTTTCCATACATACGGTAAATATCCGGTGCATAAAGCGCCAGGTCGCGGCTGCTGTCCGTTAAGTCAATGTCATTTTGCAAAAGCTGTTCCTGGCAACTGTCTTTGATACGCTCTGCCAGCACCCGTTCCATGCGTCCCCTTGCGGCTTTTCCGGTTATGCGCTCTGCATCGGCTTTCAGCAGCAACTGCTCTGTCACTTTTCCGTCCTGCATATAAAATTTCCGCTTACATTTTAACCGGACAAGCCTTGCCTGCTCCTCCTTGTCCAAAAACAAGTCCATCTGCTGCATCTGCCCGGCAAGCAGATAATAGATCTGTGCTTCCTTAACGCCGACGCTTCCTTTTGTCTCAAAGCCCTGCATGACTTCATAGGACTTAATAACCGGAAGCCCATGCTCGACTTCCAGCACCGGGATCAGCAGCGTACGGCTGGCATTCGCCTGCTCGTTTAACAGTGTGCCCAGTGTAACAAACGCCTGCTCCTTTACCTCGCGTTCATTTTCCGTCATCTGCTCCAAATAGCTGCCAAGCGGCACTTCCAGCGTATTGTTCAGCTCTGCCAAATCCTCCGTCTTCGCATCCGAAAGATAGACGAGCGTATTTCTGGCATACGTATTTTCACTGCGCACCGTGTCTAAAAAAACCGTAAACGCGCGGCTTTCCAAAAATCCTTTTTGAAAAATCACAGCTTTTGTATGCGTCATGTCCAGCTTGCAGCGGTTACTTTTTTCAAACGACTGGTGCGTCTCATAATACGTACTGCCAGACGCACTTGCCGCCGTCATATTTCCGCCGTCGGCGCGCTCGTTCGCCACCTCCGAGAGTTGCTGCGCAAGATAGCATACCTCGTGCTGCCCGTCCTTTTGTGCAATAATGACCGCCAGCGGAAACGATTTATTTTCCAGCTCCGTCCCCGCGCACCCGGTGCAAAAAAGCGCCAGCAGCAAAAGGCAGGCTGCCGCTTTGATCCTGTTTCTATTCTGCCGTACGTACTCCATATTCACCCTTCCCCTCTGCATAGAAATAAGGAAACAACCGGGACTACTACCGCAAACGGTACGCCTGCAATATAAAACAGTTTCATCGCCAGCACTTCGGCATTTGGAGATAAGTGAAACCAAAACCCGGCGGCATACGCCGCTGCTGCCAGCGCAAAAAACCATACGTGCTTGGAAATACCCTTGCTGCTGTCCGCTTCCCGGTTTGTCAGCGCCCTGCGCATAATGACGACGCCATAGTAAAGCGTCGTCCCAATCAATGCGTACAGTGTAAAAAACCACCCGCCGACCATTACCGCATCCAGCCTTTTGATAAAATCTCCCGGGATCTTTACCATTCCCATCAGCGTAATGACCGGATACTGTTCTTTTGCTAACGCCCCGCTCCCAAAGATGCCAAGAAGGATCAGGTAAAGCAGCGCAAGCGCCGCGCCGTTTAAAATCACAGCGCCTGCCGCGGCACGCCCTGCTTTTTTTAAGTCCTGCACATGCGGAACCAAAAACACGACAAACGTCAGCGGCAAAAACGCGGCAAAGCACTGCCATGTCCCGCTCCAAAACCAGCTCCAGCTAATCGCGTCGCTTTCCCCAAGCATCGGAAACCACTGGATCACCTGCACCTGGCGGACGCACAAAAGCAGCAGAACCACAAGCGGAAGCACAAGCACCCAAAACAGCAGCTCATATACTCTGGCTCGCGCTTCCATCCCGGCAGCCGCGCCGTACAGCGCCAGCAGCAGGATCACAAGCAGCGCGGACGCAAACTGTGTACTGTCAAGCAGCGTCCCGCACATAAGCTCCGCCAGCAGCTTTGCTGCCCAGGCGCATGTCACAATGCTGAGAATCGCGTAGCAGACATAGAAAAGCCTAGACAAAAAGCTTCCCCAGCCCGTTTTTAAATATGCCATATAATCCGACGGCATACGGCAGCAGCATGAGTGCAGCAGCCATAAATAAACCCCCGCAAACACCGTGCCGGCAAGAATGCTCCATAAGCCGATCCCGTTGCCGGACTTTGCAAGCTGTGAAGGCAGCAGCAGCGAGGCGGCGCCGAACACATCAAACACAAGCAGCCTTTTTATCTGTCGTGACGATATTTTATCATTACTGGAAAACACGCCTATCGTTCCTTCCCTTTATTCTTTTTGCTTCCAAATGTCAGCCGAAGCCGCGCAAAGCGCCTTGCATAAATCGGGCGCGTGCGCATCCAAAACAGCGGGTAGCGCACTATGCTGTCGCGCTCATCCTCATACCCGTTTAACTCTGCGCCTACATACGGCATTAAATAAGGAATGCCAAAACTGCGAAGCTTTGCAAGGTGAATAAGAATGCTTAACGCCGACGCTAAAAATCCAAACAGCCCAAGCCATGCGGACAGTGCGATCATATAAAACTTTAAGATCCGAAACGAGGTCGCCAGCTCTTCATTTGGAATCGCAAAGGAACTAAGCGCCGTAAACGCAACGACAATTACAACGATCGGGCTGACCAGGTTCGCTTCGACCGCTGCCTGCCCGATAATCAAGCCGCCTACAATGCCGATCGTATTGCCCATCGCACCCGGCAGGCGCACGCCCGCTTCCCGCAGCAGCTCAAAGGAAAGCTCCATCAGCAGCACTTCCACGACCGCCGGAAACGGCACGCCCTGTCTTGCCGCCGCAAACGACAGCAGCAGCGATGTCGGCAGGATCTGCGTGTGGAAATTGGTGACCGCCAGATAAAACGCCGGAAGCGCCAGCGCCATAACCGCCGATGCATACCGGATCAGCCGTTCCAGCGATGCGATCTGAAACCGGTTGTAATAATCATCGCTCGTTTTGAGCATCGCGTTAAAGTCGGTCGGCAAGATCAGCGCCGTCGGCGAGTTGTCGCACAGCAGCACAACCCGTCCTTCCATCACCGCGATCGCCGCGCGGTCAGGCCGCTGCGTCGTCTGAAACTGCGGAAACGGAGAATACCATTCATCCTCCGCAAGCTGTTCGATCGTCCCGCTGTCCAGCACGCCGTCAATCGTATACGAATCCAGCCGCCGTTCAATCTCGTCTAACAAGCTGGGATAAACGAGCCCTTCCATATAGACGAGGTCAATGTTCGTATGGGAGTAAAGCCCTGCCCTGACCTCCTTAACGCGCACCTTGGTCGAGCGGACTCTTTTGCGGATCAAAGCGGTATTGACTTTCACCGAGTCGGCAAACCCTTCCTGCGAGCCGCGGATCACTTTTTCGGAATCCGGCTTTGTCACGCCCATATTCGGATATCCCTTGTCCGGGATTTTCAGCGCGCTTGCAAACCCATCGATAAACAAGATCACATCCCCGGTCAGCAGCCCAAACTGCACCGCGTCCTCGATATTGTCAAACGGCGTCACATCGCAAAGCCCCTGCCCGTTGTCTGCCAACGACTGGTAGATCTGCTGTGCCGGCAAATACGCCAGGTCATTTAACAATCGCCCGACCAGCGAATTTTCAAACGCCAGCGATCCCGCCGTAATTTCGATATAGGCAGCAAGGCAGCGCACCCGGTCTTTTCCAAGCAGCATTTCACGCATTTTAATATCCGCGCTGCCTCCGAAAAGCTGCTGCAAAAACTGTTTATTTTCACTTACATGCGCAAACACCGGATGCACCTCTTCCTGTGTCGTAAGCTTCTCCTGCTGGTTCACCCTTGGCTGCGCTTTGGCTGTCTGTATATGTTTATTTTCTTTCATACGCTGTCATTCCTTTTTGTCAAACATAATCTCCCAGCCAGTATGTGCATTTTTTGGATTCTTATGCACCCGTTATCTGATTAAAAATTTTGCGGTACACAAAATAAGAAAACGCCGCCGTCACGATTTCTGTAAAGAAAAACGCATACCATACCCCGTCAGCCCCAACAAAGCGGCTGAACAAAAACGCAGCCGGAATAATGACGACGACGCACCGCGCAAGTGAAATATACAAAGAAGGCGTCCCTTTGCCAAGCCCTTCGAGCACACCGGAACAAGTAACCGATACTGCCGATATCACAAAGCCAAGGCTTATAATGTGCAGCGCCGTTACCCCCATATCGATCGTTTCCTGGCTGGAAGTAAACAGCCCGACAAGCTGCGCGGGAATCAGCCATGATAAAATCATTCCTACCAGCATAACGCCCATAGACAGCTTTAGCGTCGTCTGAAAGATCCCGTCCACGCGCTTGTGCTCTCCCGCGCCGTAATTATAGCCGACCAGCGGACGAATTCCCTGGATAATCCCATTTGCTGTCAGATAAATAAACGTCTGCAATTTATAATAAACGCCAAGTACAAGCACATATTTTTCCGAAAATGCAGCCAGTATCCCATTCAAAGAAGAGATCAAAAAGGACGGCAGCGCCATGTTCAGCATTGCCGGAATGCCGATCGCATAGAGTTTTTTCGTAATTTCTTTATCTAAGCACAAATATTCCTTTGAAATCTTTACCGGGATGGGACGCATCACATACAGCGCCACATAGACCACTACCGTAACGCACTGTCCGATTCCTGTGGCATACGCTGCCCCTGCCGTTCCCATCTCAGGGAAAAACCCAACGCCGAAGATCATAAGCGGATCTAAAATAATATTTGTCACAAACCCGCACATCATGCAGAACATCGTTTCCTTCATATTTCCAACCGACTGGAATATTTTTTCAAACGAAATGCTGATCCCGATCATCGGGGCAAATAAAAACGCACGGTTGGAATAGATAAGCGCCTGTTCGATAATCGGCTCCACCGATGTAAACGCACGCAGAAACGCAGGCATTGCGGCAATGCAAAGTACGGCAAGCGCCACGCCATGCACAAGATTCCAAAAAACGCCCTGCGTCGTGGCACGGTTTGCCTTTTCCTTCTGCTGCGCTCCCAGATAATACGCAGTTACCGCATTGACGCCGATGCCAAACCCAACCGTTACCGCAGTGATTAAATTTTGCATCGGATATACCAGCGCCAGCGCCGTCATCGCGTCTTCACTGTAGCGTGCGACAAAATAGCTGTCCACAATATTGTACAGCGAATTGACCGCCATCGACAGCACCATTGGCAGCGCCATCGACAGTACGAGCGGCAGTATTTTTTTCTCTTTCATAAATGTCTGTTCCATGTCTTTTCCTCCATCTTAAATTTTGAAGTAAAAAATAAACATAAAAAACCACATGGCTGCAAACCGGAAAAGCAAAATTCCTTTCGGAATCTGCATCTTCCATACAGTCATGTGGCGAAAAAAGATATCCATTCATCTTGAAAAATCCACTCCTGCCACTGGCACTCCTATTTCTGTTTCAATAGAATGCAGGGAACAGGTTTTAATGAATATAATTTCCATGTGCAGTTATTTTATCAAAAAACGACATATTTGTAAAGTGCTAACTTAAAAATCTGATACAAAAAATCCTATGCCATCACGTCAATGCTCGCGCCCGCAGTTTCCACAGGCACTGGCTGTACCTCCACAGGCATCTCCAGCCCTGAAATCTCCAGCGAAACACCGCTTGGAATCTCAGCGGCAAAGTTTTTGATCCCACTAGAAAGCGCCTGGCGCTCTTTTTCCAGCTTTTGAAAGACCGCGCGCAGATATTTCATATCCGCATCCATAATCTCACGCATTTCGTCCGAACGGTGTTTTTTCTTTAGCTGTTCTAGATCTTCCGGTTCCATCTCATATACCGCACCGCAAAATTCCTCGGACAGCTCTTCTAACGACGCTTCCTCTAACAGCTCCTGCATGGATTCCTGCATCATTTCCTCCATAGACTCCTGCATCAGCTCTTCATATTCTTCCATCAGCCGCTGTAGTTCCTCTTCGCTCAGCTCCAGTACCGCTTCGTCCTCAGATGACTCCTCCAGCCCTTCCAGCACCTCATCCTCAAACTCCGCTGATTTTCCTTTCTGCTCGATCTCCTCTTCCTGCTTTAAATGCCGCATCCGCTTTTTCGCTATGCGCTCCATCTTGCGCGCATGAATAATCGCATGTTCCAAATCCTGATCATCGTAATCCCCTGACCGCACTTTGCGCAGCAGCATCGCAATCGTGCCGCGCGCCTTTGTAACCGCTTTGCCCGCACTGTTTGATGTTTTAGAAAGCAGAATCTGAGATGAAATCGACTTGAAATTATAGTTCAGCCGTTTCTTCTTTTTTGGAGCTGATTTCGATACGCTGATTGTTCCAGCTACAGAGCCATCCAGATTTTTTATCTGAATCACCCGATTCTTTGTATTCGATCCACCGACCATCATACCCATACGCTTATCCTCCCTGATTCCAGAGTGTGTCTGTTTCTGTCGTGGTAAATCCGTTTACCATTTATGTATGTTAATAATTTATGTATCGGCATTTTTTCTCGTTTTATGAAGAAGTATTTTAAATTAATATAAAATTATTATCAGCTCAGCCGATTCTCATAATCCTACAACTCATGAAAAATGTTATCTATAACAGCCTGATCCCCTTCAAATGGAAATCCATGATACGCTACTGCCTGTGTTAAAAACATACGAATTGCAGATGTTGTGTCTGTCCCTAAATCTTTAAACAAACTGTCCGATTTTGCCTTTAGTTCATCATCAACTCTGACTTGTTACTTCTAAATCATTGCCAGATCAATAGAAATTACTAAAGAAAAAGCACAAAAAGAGCCTGCCTAAACAACAGCGCTCTTTTTGTGCAACCTCTATTTGATAAACAATAATGAACTATGTAGTTTTCTAAACACCAGCTACACCTCAAAAATCAGATCCCCATAAGACGGCATCGGCCACATATCCTTATCTACCATCATCTCCAGGCGGTCAACCGGCGTGCGCAGCGCTTCCATCGCTGTCTTGATTACGTCCCGGTAATATACGGCGCGCTCTCTGCCTTCTTCCATTGCAGATCCGACGGCATCGGCTTCTACCAGGCGGTTTAACGCTTCCTTTGTCTGCGCAAGCAGCGCGGATACTTCTTTCAGCAGCCCGGTCTGAGCGCTTACGTCTGCGTCACACGCAGCTTTTACCGCGTTAATCGATGTGGCAAGTGCGGTTGTATAGCGGATTACGGACGGGATGATCTGCTTGCCTGCGATATCGATCATTGCCTTTGCTTCGATATTAATCGTCTTTGCATAGGTCTCGTATTCGATTTCTACGCGGGATTCCAGCTCTGCTTTTGTAAATACGCTGAATTTTTCAAATACGGCAACCGATGCTTCTGCGGTATATGCCGGGATCGCGTCTACCATCGACTTGATGTTCGCCAAGCCGCGCCTTTGCGCCTCCTCTACCCATTCGTCGGAATAGCCGTTGCCGTTAAATATAATTCTCTCATGCTCTACTGCGTATTCTTTGATCAGATCATGTACCGCTTCGTTAAAGTCCTCCGCCTTTTCCAGCACGTCGCACGCTTCGGAAAACGCTTCGGCAACGATTGTATTGAGCACGACGTTAGACTGTGCCACCGAATCCTGGGAGCCTACCATACGGAACTCAAACTTGTTGCCGGTAAACGCAAACGGCGAGGTGCGGTTTCTGTCTGTCGCGTCTTTTCGAAAATCCGGCAGCGTCTTCACGCCTGTCTCAAGCATCTGGCGCTTGATCGAATGCGTCGCCATACCGGTGCTGATGAGCTGGGAGATCACATCTTCTAGCTGCTCGCCTAAAAATACGGATAAAATCGCAGGCGGCGCTTCGTTTGCGCCTAATCTGTGATCGTTGCCTACATCCGCCGCCGATGCGCGCAGCAGCGCGGCGTGTTTGTCAACCGCTTTTAAAATACAGGTCAGCACAAGCAAAAACTGGATATTTTCATGCGGTGTCACGCCCGGCTCCAACAGGTTGATGCCGTCATTTGTAACAAGCGACCAGTTATTATGCTTGCCTGAGCCGTTAACGCCGGCAAACGGCTTCTCATGCAGCAGGCATTGCAGCCCGTGCCGTCCCGCTACTTTTTTCAGCGTTTCCATAATTAAATGGTTATCATCTACCGCGATATTGCATTCCGCATAGATCGGCGCCAGCTCGTGCTGCGCAGGAGCCACTTCATTGTGCTGCGTCTTTGCCGATACGCCAAGCCTCCACAGCTCTTTGTTCACATCCCGCATATATGCCGCAATACGCTCACGGATCGCGCCAAAGTAATGGTCGTCCATTTCCTGTCCTTTTGGCGGCATCGCGCCGAACAAGGTGCGCCCGGTAAAAATCAGGTCTTTGCGCTGCAAATATTTCGCGCGGTCTACAATAAAATATTCCTGTTCCGGGCCTACGGACGGCATTACTTTTGTAGAAGTCGTATTTCCAAACAGGCGCACCAGCCGGATTGCCTGGTCGCTGACCGCTTCCATCGAACGTAAAAGCGGCGTCTTTTGGTCTAACGCTTCGCCGGTATAAGAACAAAACGCCGTCGGGATACACAGCGTTGCCCCCGCCGCATCCTGTCTGACAAATGCCGGAGACGTACAGTCCCACGCCGTATACCCTCTTGCTTCAAATGTCGCGCGCAGCCCGCCGGACGGGAAAGAAGAGGCATCCGGCTCGCCTTTGATTAATTCCTTGCCGGAAAAGCTCATCAGCACTTTGCCTGTAGGCATCGGAGCTGTAATAAAAGAATCATGCTTTTCAGCAGTAACGCCTGTCAGTGGCTGGAACCAGTGTGTATAATGTGTCGCGCCTTTTTCAATCGCCCATTCCTTCATCTCATGCGCAACGACATCCGCCGTGTCAAGGTCAAGTTCCGCGCCTTTTTCAATAATTTCCCTCATTTTTTTGTAAACTTTTTTCGGAAGGCGCGCCTGCATCACTGCGTCATTAAACACATTTTCTCCAAAAATGTCTGCTACATTAAAATATTCGCTCATATTCGATCCTCGTTTCCTTTCTTTCCATTGCTGACGGATATGTACCGCAACATAACAGTTACCGTATCGATAAAAAAAACAAGGATGCCCCTCTATGGAACATCCTCGTTCGTTTTCTTACCTGTTACTAACATACACCAATTTCAGGCAGATAGCAATACTTGAATTATTTTTCAGATATTTTTCTAATTTTTTTATTATTTGAGCCTGATTTTTGGCAGATTTACTGAATTAAGCCTTGCCAACAGAACCAAACAGTTCCATCTTTTCTTTTACGGTAGCCTTAATCGCTTCTGCACCAGGCGCAAGCAGTTTCCGAGGATCAAAGCCTTTGCCCTGCTGGTCTTTGCCTTCTTCTATGTATTTGCGTGTTGCTTCCTGGAAAGATAACTGGCATTCGGTATTTACATTGATCTTTGCAACGCCAAGAGAGATTGCTTTCTTAATCATATCTTCTGGAATGCCTGTCCCGCCGTGGAGTACTAACGGCATATCGCCAGTTTCCTTTTGTACGGCATCCAGTGTTTCAAAGCTCAACCCTGCCCAGTTTTCAGGATATTTGCCATGAATATTGCCGATGCCTGCCGCGAGCATATCAACGCCCAGGTCGGCGATTGCCTTGCATTCCTTTGGATCTGCACATTCGCCTGCGCCTACGACACCGTCTTCCTCGCCGCCAATCGAACCTACTTCTGCTTCAATCGAAAGTCCCAGATTATGGGATACTGCTACTAATTCTTTTGTCTTTGCTACGTTTTCCTCAATCGGATAATGAGAACCGTCAAACATGATGGATGTAAAGCCTGCTTTTATACATTTATAGCAGCCTTCATAAGTACCATGATCCAGATGCAGCGCTACCGGAACTGTAATTCCAAGCTCTTCATCCATTGCTTTTACCATCGCTGCAACCGTCTTAAAACCAGTCATATATTTGCCTGCGCCTTCGGATACGCCTAAGATCACCGGGCTGTTTAATTCCTGTGCGGTTAACAATACAGACTTGGTCCATTCCAGGTTGTTGATGTTAAACTGGCCTACTGCGTAATGGCCTGCTTTTGCTTTCTTTAACATTTCTGCTGCTGATACTAACATGTTGTTTCCTCCATCTCCTTGATTTGTCTGGGCTGCCGCGGATCGAATGCTGCCCCAGCCTGTTCTAAATTTTACTGAAATTATTTTGTATTCAGCAGATTGCCTGCTGCCTATTTATCATACCATTTTTTCCACAAAAAATAAAGTAAAATTTACCAATAAACGATAAATTTTTTGGAATTTTTTTACAGTTTGGGCAAGGCGGCAAATACTTACGCCTGCGCAGCCGCTCCTTTTTCCAAAATCCCGTTCAGCCGCAAAAAGAGCATCGACGCCGTTACCGTAGCTGCGATTATATCGCTGACCGGCTCAGCCACAAAGACGCCAAATACCGGGTCGGCAAATATGTGCGGCAGTATAAAAATCAGAGGAATCAGCAACACCAGCTTTCGAAGGCACGCCATCAGCAGGCTGATCTTTGCCTGCCCAAGCGCCATAAACGTCTGCTGGCAGCCAATCTGTATGCCGGAAGAAAAAATACCTGCCATGTAAATGCGCATCGCCCATACCGTATAATCCGCCAAAGCAGGATCGCTGCTGAAAATACCGGTAAAAATATGAGGAAAAACAAGCAGCAGCAGCCACATTACACCCGCATACAGGGAACAGGAGAAAAACTGGCAGAAAAACGCCTGTTTGACCCGTTCTTTTTTTCCCGCGCCATAATTAAAGCTCATAATCGGCTGCCCACCCTGGCAGATCCCCTGCAGCGGCAGCGTCACTAGCTGGTTGCAGGAGGAAATAATCGTCATCGCGCCTACCGCAAGGTCACCGCCATACCGTGACAGGCTGCTGTTAAAGCTGATATTTAAAATACTCTCGGTGCTGAGCATTACAAAGGTAGAGACTCCAAGCGCCAGGCAGGGCATAATTACCTGGGGAACAACCTTCATGTGCGCAGGCTCCAGCCGCAGCAGCGTCTTTTTGCCCCGCAGAAAAGCAAGCACCCACACCGCGCTGACCGCCTGGCTGACCACGGTAGCGACTGCCGCCCCCTGCACGCCCATGCCGAGGACAAAAATCAGGACCGGATCTAAAATAATATTGCACACCGCGCCGACAACAGTCGTAATCATACTGAATTTTGCAAATCCCTGCGTCGTAATAAACGGGTTCATCCCAAGCACAACCATGACAAATATCGTTCCCAATATATAAATGCGCGCATACGACAGCGCATACGGCAGCGTTACGTCACTCGCGCCAAACAGCCGCAAAAGCTGCGGTGCATAAATGTAAAACAGGGCGGTTAACACTGCCGCGCACAAAAGCAGCACGGAAAAACAGTTGCCTAAAATCTTCTGCGCGCCTTCTCTGTCGTTTTTTCCCATCGCAATGGCAGCCCTTGGCGCTCCGCCGGAGCCTGTCAGCATCGCAAACGCGTTAATCATCATTAAAATCGGAAGAAACAGGCCGACGCCTGTCAGCGCGGACGCGCCCGCGTCTTTAATATGCCCGATATAGATTCTGTCCACAATATTATACAGCATATTAATCAACTGTGCGACAACGGCAGGAATCGCAAGGCTCAGCATTAATTTCGGCACACTGCCGCTCCCCATATCTTGTTTTTTGCTTGTTTCTAACATTACCCTTCTCCTTTTTTGCTTCATTATTTTAGATACTATATTGATTTTTTCCAAATTTCCGATATAATGTCATATATATATTTATGGCAACTCGATTACAAATTTATCATATATTCGGGGGAAAAACTATGGAACTACGCGGTTTGGAAAAAATCACTTTTAATAAGCCTGAGCAGTGCGACTCATGCGGAGGTGAACTGGAATACAAAGGGATCGGCCGCTATATCTGTATAAACTGCGGCAAAGAACTGCTGGACGACTATGGCGTGATCAAAGAATACTTCCGTACGCATGGGGCTGCCCCGCTGTTAACGGTAGCACGGGAAACAGGCATGAGCAAAGAAAAAATCAAATACATCCTGGACGGCAATTACACCGAAATTCCAACTACAGATACACGATCAATTAATCGCGCACTGTTTGCGAATAACTACAAAAACTTTATGTAGTGAAAGCTGACGGCAGGCATTCCACATGTCTGCCGTTTTCTCTGCTCTTATGTTCATTCTATTTCCTGTGCTTTCACCATAATCTCCACTGCCTTATGCCAGTTTTTAATTACGGTCTGAGAATGCGCCCCGCCATATTCTCCGTCAAGCGTCCACGGCACCTCTTTTTCTGTATAAAACCGGATCTGCCCTGTTTTAAACGAATAAATCAGGTCTGTATTGTCAACTCTTGTAAGTAATGATGTAACAATTTCGTTCAGCTCCAACGGATTTTTCGGCCGCTTGATTAGCGTCACCTCAAAGACGCCGTCGTCCAGCAGTACATTTTTTCCAGCAATCTGCTTAAACCCGCCTACGGATATAGAATTTGACACCATCCCATAAATAAAATCCCCTTCTAAGACAACGTCTTCATATTCCACGCGCATACTGTACGCCTCGATATCCAGCAGGCTTTTCGCGCCTTCCAAAATATAAGCCGCATGTCCAAGCAGGTTTTTCAGCTCCTGGTTCGTCTGATACGACACTTCTGTAAAGATCCCAAACGCCGCTACATAAATAAAGCTGTTGTCATTAAATCTGCCGACATCACATGCAAACCGATGCCCGTCCAGTGCAATTTCAGCCGCTTTCAGGACATTTTTCGGCAGCCTGAGCGAATTGGCAAAATCATTCGTACTTCCCATCGGAATATACCCGATCGGCTTTCTTTCCTCTACTCGCATCATCCCGGTAACGACCTCGTCTAACGTACCGTCTCCGCCGCTGCATACGATCAGGTCATACTCTGCGCCTGTCTGCTCGATGATTTCTGTCGCATCCCCGCTCCACTGTGTCGGACGGACCGTGACCTCATACCCTCTTTTTACCATCATATCAATGATATCTGCCAGCTTTGTCCGAATCGCGGCTTTTCCCGCGTGCGCATTATATACAAACAATAATTTTTTCATGACTGATCATCCCTTTTTCCATAGCCTGCCTTTTGTGCTGTCTCTTCTAAGCGGCGCAGCCTGTGATTGACCCCTGACTTTCCTACCGGAGGATCGCAGTATGCGCCAAGCTCCCTGATCGTTGCCTGCGGATATTCCATTCGAAGCCCCGCGATCTCCTGTAGCTGCCTGGGCAGGCTTTGCAGCATTCCCTTCTTTTGCAGATACCGGATCGCCTCCTGCTGGCGGTAAGCCGCATGGACGGTCTTGTTAATGTTTGCTGTCTCGCAGTTGACAATGCGGTTAATATCATTGCGCATTTCTTTAATAATCCTGACATTTTCAAGATCCATCAATGCCATATGCGCACCCATAATATTGAGCGCGTCCACGATCTGCGAGCCTTCTTTTAAATATACGACTTCATGATTTTTTCTCGTTACGATCCTTGCATCCAGCCCGAAGCAGCCAAGCTGCTCCTGAATCTGCTCTGCTTTCGCCTGCCCGCAGCAGACGATTTCAAAATGGTACGATTTTTTCGGATTGCTGATCGATCCCGCCGCCAAAAACGCGCCCCGAAGGAACGCCCGCTTGCAGCAGCTTTTTTGCAGCAGCAGCCCGTCTGTAAACACCATCGTTTTTAACGTTCCATTGCTGTCCATCTGCTTTAGCAGCCGGAGCAGCTTTTTTACTGCCCCCTCTTCCCGCACATCCACGCGGTATGTGCTGCCCGCCTGCGTAGGTTCGGCAGTGATGCCGCCTGCCTGCTGTAACAGCTTGGTATAGCGTGCGACAGCCTGCTGGTTCTCCGTAACGAACGACACCTGCATCTGCCCGTTTTGTACAGACACCTCTCCGCTGCCGCTTAACATCGCTGACAGTTCCGCAAGCTGGCAGTGCCTCGATTTTGCTTCTACCGCCAAAAGCTCTTTTTTTACTTCACTTGAAAACGACATAAGCCACCTATCCGTACTGCGTTTATCTGTGCTGTGTATCTTTTAAAATATCTCTGTGCTCGATTTTTAACCCATAGTTTAAGCTGACATTTTTCTTTGCTTGTTCAGGAGCACTGCCAAGCCTTTGGTACAATTCATTGGCAAGCGTTACCGAGCGGTGCTTCCCCCCTGTACACCCGATACTGATTACCAACTGGTTTTTTCCTTCTGCAATATAATTCGGTATTAAAAACCGGATCATCTCTTCGAGTTTTCTTAAAAATTCATGTGCCTCTTCGTATTGCAGCACATACTCCTGGATCTCCTTATCATTGCCGTTTTTTAAGCGCAGCCCTTCTACATAGTACGGATTTGGCAGAAACCGTACGTCAAACACCAGGTCAGAATCTGCCGGAATGCCGTATTTAAAGCCAAACGACAAAACCGTAACAAACAGGCTTTTGTATTCTTTGTTGTTTACAAAGATCTTTTCCAGCTCTACTTTCAGCTCCCTTGTCAGCAGGCGGCTCGTATCAATAATATAATCTGCATTTTCTTTTAAAAACCGAAGCTGCTCACGCTCTCTGCCGATGCCCTTGTCCACGCGCTCCCCCTGCGCAAGCGGATGGCTGCGCCTCGTTTCCTTATAGCGCTTTACGAGCACCGGATCATCCGAATCCAAAAACAAGATTTCAAATTTCCTTCCTTCCGCACGCAGGCGCTTTAATACGTCCTGCATTTCGTTCAGATTCTGGCCGTTGCGCACATCGATGCCAACAGCCACTTTTTGCAGCTCCGCGCTCGCATTGTCGGACAGTTCATAAAAACGTTCAATCAATAAAATCGGAAGATTATCCACACAATAATATCCCATATCTTCCATCATCTTTAACGCTGTGCTTTTCCCTGCTCCCGATATTCCTGTTAATATTACAAAACGCATCACATACTCCCCCTTTCTGTCATACTGCCGCCTGGAAAGCTATACATCCTACGCAAACTCTCCCATACATCTGACTTCTGTTTCCAGTCTCACGCCAGAATGTGCGAACACCTGCTCCTGAACCTTGTGTATCAGCGCAAGAACGTCCGCGGCTGTGGCGCCTCCGGTATTAATCACAAACCCACAATGTTTTTCGGATACCATCGCCCCGCCGACCGAAACGCCTCTTAGCCCGGCATCCATAATCAGTTTTCCGGCAAAATATCCCTGCGGGCGCTTAAACGTACTGCCTGCGCTTGGGTATTCCAGCGGCTGCTTTTCGATCCTGCGGCTTTTCAAGTCCTCCATCAGCGCGAAAATCTCCTCCTGCGGCTTTTGCTGTAAGGCAAACTCGGCTTCCAGCACGATAAGTCCGCGCGCAGGGATGCAGCTATGGCGGTACGACAGATCCAGCTCCTCGTTAGAGAGCGTAACAAGCTCCCCATCCTGTGTCAGCGCTGTCACCTGCCGCAGCACGTCTTTGCACTCGCCGCCATAAGCTCCCGCATTCATCACGACAGCACCGCCGACCGAACCCGGTATCCCGGCTGCAAATTCCAGCCCGCCAAGCCCTGCCTTCCATGCCGCGCCTGCCGCCTTGGACAAAAGCGCCCCCGCCTGTGCCTTTACACAGTTTCCTTCAGTACGGACAGCTCCTGCCTGCTTGGCAAATGCAAGCACAACGCCCCGAATCCCCAGGTCGCCTACCAAAAGATTGCTGCCGTTGCCAACGATCTGGCAGGGAACCTGCTCCTTTTTGCACAGTGCCAGTATGTGCGCCACCTGCTCCGTGCGCGGCGTCAGGTAAAAATCTGCCTGCCCGCCCACGCGAAACGTCGTATGCCGGCTCATTGGCTCGTTACATAAAATCTGATCTTTGGAAAGTATCTGGCACAGCTTTTCATAAAATACGGATTGTTCCATTCTGACCACTTTCTAACCTCATTGTTTTTGCCGGTTACGCTTCTTTTAAAAATACCTGATACCCGCGGTAAGCTTCGTACAAGTCCACCTTGCTGATAATTTCCCAAGGCGCGTGCATATTCAGCACCGCGACTCCGCTGTCAATGACTTCCATGCCATATTCTGACAGTATAAACGCAATCGTTCCGCCGCCGCCCTGGTCTACCTTTCCAAGCTCCGCGGTCTGGTAGGACACCTCGTTGCGGTCAAGGATCTCACGCAGATGCGCAATATATTCTGGATTTGCGTCATTTGACCCAGATTTTCCTCTTGATCCGGTAAATTTGTTAAACACAAGCCCTTTGCCAAAATATGCCGTGTTTTTCTTATCCGATACAGACGCAAAGTTTGGGTCAAACGCGGCGCTGACATCGGAAGAAAGCACTTTGGAAGCGGCAAGCGCCCGGCGCAGCGCCAGCTCGCTGTACTGCCCTGCCGCCTGCATTACTTCCGCCGTCATATTTTCAAAAAAGCGGGATTTCATGCCTGTCGCGCCGACGCTGCCGACCTCTTCTTTATCTACCAGCAGGCAGACGCCTGTATGCCGCGGCGCTTCTAAAAGATCCAGCATCGCCAGAAACGAAGGATACGCACACACTCTGTCATCGTGCCCATACCCCATAATCATGCTGCGGTCAAGCCCGTAGTCACGCGCTTCTCCGGCAGGAACGACCTCGATTTCCGCCGATATAAAATCTTCTTCCCCGATCTGAAATTCCTGTTCGAGAATATGCAAAATATTCGCCTTCACACGGTCTTTTACCACATCGTCCCCGTCCTGCTTTTTCTCGTCTTTTGCCATCGGGATGCTTCCGATTAACAGATCCAGGTTTTCCCCTTCGATTACTTTGCTCGCCTTTTTCTCCATCTGCTCGCCTGCGAGATGAATGAGCAGGTCGCTGACGCCAAAGACCGGATCGCCTGGCTGATCTCCGATGCTGACCGGAACTTTCGTACCGTCTTTTTTTACAAATACGCCGTGCAGCGCAAGCGGAAGCGCTACCCACTGGTATTTTTTCACGCCGCCGTAATAATGCGTATCGAGCATCGCCATCTCTGTATCTTCGTACAGTGGATTCTGTTTTAAATCCAGGCGCGGAGAATCAATATGCGCGCCTAAAATATTCATCCCCTGCTCGATCGGCTCCTGCCCGATCACAAACATGGCAAGCCCTTTTCCTTTATTTACAGCATATACTTTATCTGCTGGCTTTAAGGTTTTCCCGGATGCGGCGATTTCTTTGATATCACAAAATCCGGCATCTTTTGCCATCTGCACAAATTTTGCAGTGCATTCGCGCTCTGTCTTACATGCCGAAAGAAACTGCCTGTATGCTTCGCCAAACTGCATAATCGTATCGCGCGTATCCTGCGGATATTTTTCCCATGCATTTTTTCTGTCCATTTCTGCTTCTCCATTTCCTGTCTTCACATTTTAAATTTTCCTGTTTTTTTCTCAGGCATTGTCTTTGGAAAGGTTCTCCTGCACGCGGCGGCACAATTCCTTAGCCGCATTGTAGCCCATCTTTTTCTGCCTGTGGTTTACGGCTGCCGCCTCGCAGATCAGCGCCAGATTTCGTCCCGGCCGGATCGGAAGGGAATGGCAGACGACTTTCGTACCTAGAAACTCCGTATACTCCTGTTCCAGCCCCATTCTGTCATATTCATTGTCTTTTTTCCAGTCCTCCAGCTTAATCACAAGGTCGATATTCTGCTTTTCCTTGACACATTCCACACCGTAGAGCGCCTTAACGTCAATAATGCCGATTCCCCTCAGCTCGATAAAATAACGGGTAATGTCCGGCGACGTGCCGATCAACGTCAGCTCATTAATCTTGCGGATCTCTACGACGTCATCCGTCACAAGACGGTGCCCGCGCCGGATCAGCTCCAAAGCCGTCTCGCTCTTTCCGATCCCGCTTTCTCCCATAATCAAAAGCCCTTCGCCGTATACATCGACCAATACCCCGTGGATCGTAATGCACGGCGCCAGCTCTTCATTTAACACACGGATAATCTCAGCCGTAATGCTGGACGTCTTTCGCTGCGTACTAAGCACTGCCACATTGTGCTTTTTGGCAATCTCTAAAAAATTTCCCTCTGGAATCAAGCCGCGGCAAAATACGATACATGGAATATCGTAGGAAAAAAACGCCTCGATCGCCTCTGTCCTTTTTTGTTCATTTAACTGTCGTAAATACGCGTATTCTACCATCCCGACAATCTGTACGCGTTCCTTTGGAAAATATTCAAAATAGCCGCAGAACTGCAATGCAGGCCGGTTAATCTCGGATACGGTTATCTCGCGGATGCTAAGATCGATCTCTGTCGTTAAATTTTTCATCTGAAACAGATCTGCAAACCGCTGTACATTGACACCCTTCATACTTCGTCTCCTTTCCTGTGCATGGAGCATCATTCTCTATTTCTTTCTGATTCCAGTGTACCACATATTCATAAGAACAGCAATCTTTATACGTAATCTCGTGTCTGTTGGCTGCGTTTCATTTTGTATTCGCTGTCTGCGTTTCCTGTTCGCCGCTGTGATTATGGGCATCTTCCCGAAAATACGCATACACGGCATTCGCCGCCTTTTCGTTCATGCTGTCTGCCTGGCACAACTGCTCTACAGAAGCCGCGCGTATCGCGTCGATCGACTGGAAATGGCGCATCAGCGCTTTTCGTCTCGCAGGCCCGATGCCTGCAATATCGTCCAATACCGAATGCACCTGTTCTTTGCTGCGCAGCGAACGGTGGTACTCGATCGCGAACCTGTGCGCTTCGTCCTGGATTCTGGTAATCAGCTTAAACCCTTCGGAATTGCGGTCAATCGGCAGCTCCACATTGTGAAAATACAGTCCTCTCGTACGGTGAAAATCATCTTTGACCATCCCGCATACCGGAATGGCAAGATGCAGTTCGTCCAGCACCTGCAACGCGATATTTACCTGGCCGCGGCCGCCGTCCATCATAATCAGGTCAGGAAATTTCGTAAAGCTGCCGTAAGCATCCTCCAGATTTTTTTCCGCCCGTTCTTTGCGTTCTTCCATCCCATGCGTAAAGCGGCGCGTCAGCACCTCATGCATCGATGCGTAATCGTCCGGCCCTGCCACCGTACGCAGCTTGAACTTGCGGTAATCGCTGCGGCATGGCTTTCCTTTTTCGTATACGATCATCGAACCGACGCTTTCAAAACCATTTGTATTGGAAATATCATACGCTTCCACACGGCTTAGCCCCTGTAAGCCCAAAATCCCTGCAATCTCCTTCATCGCTCCGATTGTCCTGCCTTCTTCGCGCTTTAGCCGCTCTTTATCCTGGTTCAGCACGAGCCTGGCATTTTTCTGCGCCAGATCCACCAGCTTTTCCTTCATGCCTTTTTGCGGCACGCGCAGATAGACCTTCTGCCCACGCTTGCTGCTCAGCCACTGCGCGATCACGTCCATTTCCTCGACTTCTTTTTGCAGCATAATTTCTTTTGGAATAAACGGCGTGCCCGCATAATACTGCTTGAGAAAAGACGTCAAAATCTGCTGCGTCGTATCTCCCACTTCAATGGTTACATAAAAATGCTCTCTGCCGATCAGCCTGCCGTCCCGGATAAAAAACACCTGGACAACCGCGTCCCTGTCATCCTTTGCCAACGCAATAATGTCTTTATCCTCACCGTCGGAATTGGTCACCTTCTGCTTTTCGGATACCTGGCGCACGCTGTTCATTAAATCGCGGTACTCCATCGCCTTTTCAAAGTCCATCTCCGCGGACGCCGCCTGCATTTTCTGCTCCAGCTCTTCCAGCACAGGCTTATAATTGCCGTTTAAAAAATCCAGCGCTTTTTTAATGCGCGCCTGGTAGTCAGCAGGTGAAATATACCCCTGGCACGGCGCCAGGCACTGATGGATATGATAGTTCAAACACGGACGGTCTTTGCCCGTATCCCGCGGAAGCTGCCTGCTGCACGTACGAAGCTGATACAGCTTTCGGATCAGCTCTATCGTATCCTTGACTGCCGTCGCGCTTGTATAAGGCCCAAAATACTGGGATTTATCCTTTTTCATCTGACGCGAAAAAAGGACCCTGGGGTAAGTTTCCCCCAGCGTCACTTTTATATACGGATAAGTCTTGTCATCTTTCAGCAGAATATTGTATTTCGGGCGATGCTCTTTGATCAGATTGCATTCCAGCACAAGTGCTTCCAGCTCGGAGTCCGTAATAATATATTCAAAACGGTCAATCAGCGAGACCATCTGGTCTTTGCGGATCCCTTCTCTGTGGCTGGCACGAAAATACTGACGCACGCGGTTTTTCAGATTCACTGCCTTTCCGACATAAATAATCGCATCGTTCCTATCGTGCATCAAGTAGACTCCCGGACGATCCGGGAGTTTTTTTAATTCTTCCTGAATATCAAACATTATTCCCTTTCATCTTCCTTCTGCTCATTCTGATTCCACAACTGCCGCTCCCAATCTGCACGCGGCTTCTGTGCCTGCTGCGGCACAGGCTGGCTGCCTGTCATCTGACCGCCTGCTCCCATCTCCGCTGGTGCATTGGACGGCTGGTTTGGTGCTGTTCCTGGCTGTCCAACATACGGATTGGATGACGTTCCCAGACGTCCTGCTGCGGAATCCGTTGCCTGCATATACTGTCCAGTTGCCGGATTTGCTGCCTTCTCATTCTGCCCAGCAGTTGCAGTTGGCGCCATTCCTGGCTGCCCTACGGGTGTATTTGCATTCGGTGCCATTCCCGGCTGTCCCGGATACGCGTTCGGTGCCATTCCCGGCTGTCCCGTCGGCGCAGTTGATGCCGCTCCCGGTTGTCCTGCATATGCATTCGGTGCTGTTCCATGTTCTGTAGGTGCGTTTGGCACTGTTCCTGGCTGTCTGGTATACGCATTCGGTGCTATTCCTGGCTGTCCTGGATTTGCATTCGGTGCCGTTCCTGGCTGTCCTACGGATATCTTTGCATTCGGTGCCGCTCCCGGTTGTCCTGCATATACATTTGGTGCTGTTCCATGTTCTATAGGTGCATTCGGCGCTGTTCCTGGCTGTCCCGGATACGCATTCGGTGCTATTCCTGGCTGTCCCGGATACGCATTCGGTGCTATTCCTGGCTGTCCCGGATACGCATTCGGTGCTATTCCTGGCTGTCCCGGATACGCATTCGGTGCTGCTCCTGACTGTCCCGTCGGCGCATTCGGTGCCATTCCTGGCTGTCCTGTCGGCGCATTCGGCGCTGTTCCTGGCTGCCCGGTATTTGCATTCGGTACGTACGATCCTGTTCCCGGCTGCGGAATGCCCTGCATAGAAAGCGGGCGCTTTTCTTCCTCCTCCGGCGGCTGCGGGATGCCTTTGATCTCACGGTAAATGCGCATAAATTCCTTGCCGGTAATCGTTTCGTGTTCAAATAAATATTGTGCGATCTTATCAAGCACTTCGCGGTTTTCTTCCAGCAGCTTTTTCGCTGTCTCGTAGCTCTGCTTTAAGATCACCTGCACTTCCTGGTCAATCTCTGCCGCGGTGTCATCGCCGCAGTTTAATACCGGCCTGCCGTCCAGATAGCGGTTTTCTACGGATTCCAGGCTGATCAACCCGAATTTTTTGGACATTCCGTACTGTGTTACCATTGCGCGCGCAATCTGCGTCGCTTTTTCAATATCATTGGAAGCACCTGTTGTAATCGAATGGAATACGATTTCCTCTGCGGCACGGCCTGCCATAAACGTAACAAGGCGCGCTTTCAGCTCTTCTTCGGACATTAAATATTTTTCTTCTTCCGGCACCTGCATCACGTAGCCAAGCGCACCCATTGTCCTTGGTACAATCGTAATCTTCTGCACCGGCTCCGCATTCTTTTGCAGCGCCGTCGTCAGCGCGTGGCCAACCTCGTGGTAAGCGACGATGCGTTTTTCCTCTTTGCCAAGAATCCGGTCTTTTTTCTCTTTTCCGGCTATTACTACCTCTACCGATTCAAACAGATCGGACTGGTTCACATATTTTCTGCCGTTTTTCACTGCGTTAATCGCCGCTTCATTAATCATATTTGCCAGATCCGAACCGACCGCCCCAGAAGTCGCAAGCGCAATCGCATCCAAATCTACGGTTTCATCCATCAGCACATCCTTGGAATGCACCTTTAACGTCTCAACCCTGCCTTTTAAATCCGGTTTTTCCACGATAATCCGGCGGTCAAACCGCCCCGGACGAAGCAGCGCCTTATCCAGCACTTCCGGGCGGTTGGTTGCCGCAAGGATCAAAAGCCCCTTAGACGTATCAAATCCATCCATTTCAGCCAAAAGCTGGTTCAGCGTCTGCTCCCGCTCGTCATTGCCGCTGCCGTAACGGGTATCACGGCTTTTGCCGATTGCATCGATCTCGTCAATAAAAATAATACACGGCGCCTGCTTTTGTGCCTCTTTAAACAAGTCACGCACGCGGGACGCCCCGACGCCGACAAACATTTCCACAAAATCCGACCCGGCAAGCGAGAAAAACGGCACATTTGCTTCCCCTGCAACCGCTTTCGCCAGCAGCGTCTTGCCTGTTCCCGGAGGGCCTACCAAAAGGGCGCCTTTTGGCAGTTTTGCTCCGATATCCGTATACTTCTGCGGATTGTGCAGAAAATCCACGACTTCCTGCAACGATTCCTTTGCTTCATCCTGTCCGGCAACGTCCTTAAACGTAACACCCGTTTTTTTCTCGACATAGACCTTCGCGGTATTTTTACCAACACCCATCCCCATGCCGCTTCCCATTTTCCGCATCAAAAATCCCATCACTGCCCAAAGCAGCAAAATCGGCAGTACGATGCTTAAAATATTGTAGATCCACGTAGCAGAATCATCTGGTATATACGGATAATATTCCACATCGTGTTCCTTTAACAGCGAGACAAGCTCTAAGTCGTTGCCCGCAATGCCTGTAAAATAAGTAATCGGCACAAGCTCATTCGCAGCTTTTTTCGGCGTGATCCGATAGCTGTTCGACGTCACCTGAACCTTCTCTACTTTCCCTTCTTCTACCATTTTTAAGAATTCCGTATAGGAAATCTCTTTTGTCGTCATCTGCGTCTGCCAGCGGCTGAACATGCTCATAAAAAACAAAGCAACAAGCGTAACCAGCAAAAACAGCAGAATCATCTGACCGTTTGCGTTTTTCTTATGATTGTTGTTATGATTGCCATTATTTGGTGACTGATTATTCATTTCCCCTCCATCTGCTGTACTTCTATGCGTTCTATGCAAAACATAAAACACCGCCTGTTTTCATTATAAGTGGATTGGCAGCATAACGCAAGTTTCTAATCATGAACTTTTTGCGAAATTTCTTAATTTAAAACAAAATTTATAACAGAAACATAAATTTTCTGGGCACAGCTAAAAACCATGATACATCCTGAACCTTAGAAAGTCAACTGTTTTTCGCTTTGTTCCGTTGTACGAGGAGATACCATTGATTTCACGCAAATCATTGACAAAAACGATCACTTTCCTGTATTCTTTATAAAGAAACAAATCCCAATTTAAAGCAGAAGGAGTCCTCTATGTACCCTGTCACAATACGAAATGAAGCAGCCTGTGATTACACAGAAGTCGAAAGCCTAACAAGAAACGCATTTTGGAATGTATATGTTCCTGGATGTTTTGAACATTATCTGGCTCATATTTTAAGAGATCACAAAGACTTTATCCCAGAGCTTGACCTGGTTGCAGAAACAACTGACGGAAAAATTGTCGGCAATGTAATGTATACAAAATCCAGGCTTGTGAACCAGCATAATACTGCCCTTTCTGTCCTTACGTTTGGCCCATTGAGCGTACATCCCGACTATCAGCGTATGGGAATCAGCAAACAATTACTGGAATTTAGCTTTGACAAGGCAATCCAGTCAGGATATCCAGTAATTGTCATTTTCGGCAATCCCGGCAATTATGTATCCCGCGGCTTCAAAAGCTGCAAAAAATACAACGTCCATGCAGCAGACGGAAGTTATCCCGCGGCAATGCTCGTCAAGGAATTAGTTTCCGGGACGCTTGACGGAACAACGTGGTTTTATCACGAGAGCCCAGCGTATGCATTCGATCCCGCAGAGGCAGAAAGGTTTGACGCTCAATTTGAAGCAATGAAAAAAGAATGGCACCCAAGCCAGGAAGAATTTTATATTCACAGTCATTCTGTGTTGCAGGGGTGAAAATAAAAAAGCAAAAATTTCATTGTACTTTAACAACAACCTGTGTTAAAATACAAAAAAGCATATTTTCTACCAATTTCTTT
>ERZ778516.853-NODE-853-length-24920-cov-13.921858_pt1 | contig 24920 bp, 23 predicted proteins | sample MGYA00510342_ERZ778516 | MGnify/ENA primary metagenome ERZ778516 (study PRJEB29527, sample SAMN07138961) | mouse gut metagenome | material: feces | host: mouse | place: China:Nanjing | collected 2016-01-25 ... | reverse complement strand
ATAACTTGTGGAATATTTAATTTTCAAACATATCTTTGTATAAGAAAGCGGGGTGAAGTATGGAATATGTATCTGTAGACAAGGAAATCTGCTGTGTTGCCAATCTTATACGTAAGGAATTTGATAACCTGGTCTTTGGAAGTGTATATAGTGAAGAACGCATTACACGTATGAATATATGGATTATTGATTACATATATGATAAAAAGGGAGAAGATGTATTCCAGAAAGATATTGAACGCAAAATGTCAATTACACGTTCAACCGCATCAAAAATTATAGACCTTATGGTACAAAAGAAACTTGTTGAGAGGTCTGCTGTAGGATATGATGCAAGGCTTAAAAAACTTACACTTACACCAAAGGCGTTAAAGCTGCGTGATGAAATGAAGAAAAATTCAAAAAAGGTATATGAAAAAGTTATGGCTGGGTTTTCGGAAGAAGAAGAACAGCTTCTTTTAAGTTATATACTAAGGATTAAAGGCAATATGGACAGTGGGGCATAATTGTAACAGGCTGTGGATTAGCGTCATTTGCACTTGTCCTGTATTAATTAATGGCGCAGGAATGGAGGAATAATATGCTGAAAACTTTAGCAGCACATATTAAAGAATTTAAGAAAGACTCCTTGCTTACACCTGTATTTATGATACTGGAAGTTATTATGGAAACAATAATTCCATTAATGATGGCATCCATTATTGATGATGGTGTAGAAGCTGGAAATATGAACCATATTTACTTTATGGGCAGTTTAATGGTAGTTACTGCATTTATAAGTTTATGGGCAGGCGTAATGGGTGGAAAATACGGCGCCAGGGCGTCTACAGGCTTTGCCAGGAATTTAAGGAAGGCGATGTATGAAAATATACAGACATTCAGTTTCTCAAATATTGACAAATTTAGTACATCAGGGCTTGTAACAAGGCTTACTACAGATGTAATGAATATACAGAATGCATACCAGATGATACTGCGTATGTGTATGCGTGCGCCAGCTTCGTTAATATGTGCAATGGCAATGTCATTTTATGTAAATGCAAGGGTTGCACTTATATATCTGGGTGCAGTATTTATTCTTGGTATTATCTTGTGTATAATTATTAAATTTACTATGAAATACTTTAAACAGGTGTTTAAAAAGTATGATGCACTTAATGAGAGCGTACAGGAAAATGTATCTGCAATCAGGGTGGTAAAGGCATACTCAAGGGAAGAGTTTGAGAAAAGCAAGTTTATGACAGCCAGCGGCAATATATACAATATGTTTATAAAAGCAGAAAAACTTATTGCGCTGAACGGGCCTGTTATGCAGCTTGCAGTTTATTCATGCATACTTTTAATAAGCTGGATTGGTGCTAAAATGATTGTAGGAAGCTCAATGACTACTGGTGAACTTTCACAGCTTTTAACATACTGCATGAATATACTTATGAGCCTTATGATGCTTTCTATGATATTTGTAATGATTACTATGAGCATGGCGAGTGCAGAACGTATTGCAGAAGTTATTGAGGAAAAGGCGGATATTATAAATCCAGAAAACCCTGTAATGCATGTGCCAGATGGAAGAATAAAGTTTGAACATGCAAGTTTCAGTTATAAAAGTGATGCTGAAACACCAGTGCTTAAAAATATTAATATAAGTATAGAACAAGGCCAGATGATTGGTGTAATCGGAGGTACAGGAAGTGCTAAATCAAGCCTTGTAAACCTTATAAGCAGGCTTTATGATGTATCAGATGGTAAAGTAATGGTTGGCGGTATTGATGTAAGGGATTATGATATTGAAACACTTAGAAATGAAGTTTCGGTTGTATTACAGAAAAATGTGCTTTTCAGTGGTACTATTCTTGATAATTTAAGATGGGGTGATGCAGATGCAACAGAAGAAGAGTGTATACATGCATGTAAACTTGCTTGTGCAGATGAATTTATAAATAAAATGCCAGATGGTTACAACACATATATTGAACAGGGTGGTACTAATGTATCAGGCGGGCAGAAACAGCGTCTTTGTATAGCCAGGGCGCTTATAAAGAAGCCAAAAGTGCTTATACTTGATGATTCTACAAGTGCTGTAGATACAGCTACAGACAGTAAAATCCGCAAAGCATTTGCTGAGGAAATACCAGGTACTACTAAGATTATAATTGCACAGCGTATTTCAAGCATTAAAGACTGTGACAAGATAATCGTTATGGAAGATGGCGCTGTTGACGGCTTTGGCACACATGAGGAACTTCTGGAAAGTAATGAAATATACCATGACGTTTATGAATCACAGATGAGCGGCAGTGGTGACTTTGATGAGTAATATTTGGAATAATTAATCCGGCATATGGTAAATTTTCATTTAGCAAGGAGGTAAAATATGGCAGGTAAAGAAAATATGGGACCAGTGCCAAAGGGTCCAGGTGCAAGGGGAAGAGGCCCCAGGCCAAAGATTGAAAATCCAGGAAAGCTTTTTAAGCGTATTATGAAATATGTTTTTAAATATTACTGGTTTCACTGTATTATTGTTTTTATAGGAATTATAGTAAGTGCACTTGCAGGTGCACAGGGTACAATGTTTACTAAGTCACTTATAGATGATTATATTATACCGCTTACAAAGGCAGCTGACCCTGATTTTTCAGGGCTTTTAACCAAAATATTACAGGTTGCAGCATTTTATGGGGCTGGCATACTTGGTACATTTTTATATAGCAGGCTTATGATATATGTGACACAGGGGACATTACAGAAGCTGCGTGTAGAAATGTTTACAAAGATGGAATCACTTCCTATAAAATATTTTGATACCCATGCACATGGTGATATTATGTCAATTTATACAAATGATATTGATACACTTCGCCAGATGATAAGCCAGAGTATACCACAGTCTATATCATGTCTGGTAACTATTGCCAGTGTATTTATATATATGGTAATACTTAGTATACCACTTACTATTATTACACTGCTTATGATTGGTGTTTCTTTCTATGCAACCAAGAAACTCGCAGGGCTTAGTGGTTCATATTTCCTTGCACAGCAGAAAGATATAGGAAAAGTGAACGGTTATATTGAGGAAATGATGGAAGGGCAGAAAGTTATTAAGGTATTCTGCCATGAGGAGGAAAGTAAAGAGGAATTTAACAAACTTAATGACCAGCTTTTTGAGAGTGCCGACAATGCCAATAAATTTGCAAATATACTTATGCCAGTTAATGCGCAGCTTGGCAATATAAGTTATGTATTATGTGCTATTGCAGGAGGTTTCTTAGCCTTAAACGGGGTAAATGGATTTACTGTTGGTTCACTTGTAAGTTTCCTTACATTTAATAAATCATTCAGTATGCCAATAAACCAGATAAGCCAGCAGCTCAATGCTGTAGTAATGGCACTTGCAGGCGCTGACAGGGTATTTAAGCTTATTGATGAAAAGCCCGAAACTGATGATGGATATGTTGAACTTGTCAATGCAAAAGAAGACGGCAAGGGTGGTATTACGGAATCAGAAGCACGTACAGGTATGTGGGCGTGGAAACATTACCATAAAGACAGTGATACAACTACTTATGTAAAGATGCAGGGAGACCTTGTATTTGACCATGTTGACTTTGGTTATAATGATGACAAAATAATTCTGCATGATATTGAAATTTATGCCAAACCAGGACAGAAAATTGCATTTGTCGGGGCAACAGGTGCAGGTAAAACTACAATTACAAATCTTATTAACCGTTTCTATGATATACAGGATGGAAAGATACGTTATGATGGCATAAATATTAATAAAATTAAGAAAAAGGATTTGCGCCAGTCACTTGGAATAGTTTTGCAGGATACACACCTTTTTACAGGCACTGTTATGGAAAATATAAGATATGGCAAACTTGATGCTACAGATGAAGAAGTTATGGAAGCTGCAAAACTTGCCAATGCACACAGCTTTATAAAAAGGCTTCCTGATGGGTATAATACAATGCTTACAGGTGACGGGGCTAATTTAAGCCAGGGGCAGAGACAGCTTCTTGCCATTGCAAGGGCAGCAGTTGCAGACCCTCCAGCCCTTATACTTGATGAGGCAACAAGCTCGATTGATACAAGGACAGAGAAACTTGTACAAAAGGGTATGGACAGACTGATGCGTGGAAGGACAACATTTGTTATTGCGCACCGCCTTTCAACAGTACGCAACAGTGACTGTATAATGGTTCTTGAACAAGGACACATTATTGAAAGGGGCACGCATGATGAGCTTATTGAAAAGCAGGGCAAATATTACCAGCTTTATACTGGAAAGCTTGGAAGCGGTATAGCAGGATGATTATATAATATGCCCCATATACCATATTACAAGTGGGAGATTAAGGTTTGCTTCAATAAAACTGCCCGCAGTTATAAATACCAGGCATAATATTATAAAAGGGAATTGCTGTATAGCCAGCTTTCCCTTTTTTTGCTTTGTAGAATAATTATATGTATTGTCATATGGGGTGCTGCTGGTACATGATATAAATATATTATGGAAGTTGTCACAGTGTGCAATTATCATAAGGTATACAGGAATAAAAAGCAGTGCCTGTGGCAATAAATAGCATAAAAAACGTATTGTGCCATTAATTCCATGAAGTATAATATTAAATGCAAGCAGAAGCCCGTTGGTAAATCCTGTGTAAAGCGAAAATGCACAATAGTAATATGTCCACAAATTGGTGAGTGAAAACAGATATAATAGTATAAATAGTTTTACATTTCTTTTAATTGCAAGCAGGAAAATATCTGATTTGTCAATGTCAAGCCCAGGTATATTGTTTATGGTTTCATTGTAAATAGTTATAAGGGGCGAATATAAATTTTCTTTTAATAAATTCCCTGTTATACAGCCTGTTATAATGCCAATAATAGCAAAAAATAAGGTGATTTTACATGATACAGGAAGTTTTTTTGGCGTTTTGGTCTTTTTCAATACAGGTTTCATTAAACCTCCCAGTTTTTTTATTATATTTTATTCATATATAGATATGGGACAATCATATAAATTATGTATAAAAGTTGTTTTATTATATGAGACCGTATTAATTTGTATAAGATTATACATATAGTGTGCTGTACCCAGATATATTTTTTAGACAAATTATAAATGTGTAGTGTTTTGTCAAATGTACAAAATATAAAAAGATTAGGAGTATATTTTGTCGTAGCATTATAATTGAACAAGCCTGTAAACTGTTTTATTCTGGTATTAATTGAAAAATTTTATGAAGTTGTTTATAACTATGAAAGGAATACTTGCTTTATGAAAAAACTATTTGCTACAGGGGTTATTTATATATGCCTTTTTGTATTGCTTATTGCAGGTGTATATAATCTTGCCAGAAATCTTAATGATGATACAGTACAAAGTGATGAAGTGGTTGCTACAGCAGATGATACAAAAGATAGTAGTGAGAATAATGAAGAAGAAAAACAGGATGGGAAACCAGAAGAAGAAATTTCAGAAATTAAAGGAAAAGCAGGTGAGAAAGATTTAGAAGAAAATCCAGAAGATAAAGGAAAACAACTGGAAGATAAAGTTGTTGTCAAAGGTGATATAACAGAAAATATTACACCTTTTAATTATAGTACAACAGCTGATAAATATCTTCTTGATTTGTGTTATGCAGGAATTGGAAATATAAAAGATAGAAAATGCATAAATGAAGATATTACAAATAGTTATGATAAAAAAAGGGATATTACAACATACAAAATTAAGATTAATGAAGATGCAGAAAATGTTTCAGGAGACAAAATAACAGCAGATGATTTAATATTTAATTATTACCTGCGTGCAGATGTTGGCTATACTGGAAGCGGAAGTATAGCAGGGCTTCCTGTTGTGGGGCTTGAAGAATACCGGTATGGTACCAGGAATATACCATCTATGAAGAAGAAGATATCAAAAAAGCTTAGAAAACCTGATAAACGTACAGCAGCACTTATCAAAAAAAATATTATAAGACCTGTAATTGAGAAAGAATATAAATGGGTATGTTCACTTTATAAGCAGGAAATGTATGATTATATTACAGATAAATATCCACGGAAAAAAGATTTATTTGTTTATTTTTTTGCATATGGGACAAATTATAAAACTAAAGGTAAGACTACAAAGAAAGTTATAAATGATGTAATTAAATCATATGGTTCAAATTATAATAAACTTGGAAAAATTACAAGTGAAAATTATAAAAAGAAAGCAGAAAATATTGCATTGTATGTTATCCAGTCTGATAAAAAATTTAAGTTCCGTGTAAAAAATATAAGTGGTATAAAAAAGATTGATGACTATACAGTTGAGATAAAAGTAGAGGGAAAAAGGAAACCAGGATATATAAACAGGCTTTGTGATATGTACATAGTTTCAATGAATTCATGGGCAAATACTTTATTATTTGATGGTGTAAACAAATTTGGATTTAAACGTGGAAGGGCTGATGATATTTTAAAAAATAAATCTATTAAAGGTGATGAAACAGGTAATTATACTGTAAAAGAGGTGACAGACGGAGTTTATACATTGGAAAAAAGAGTGTGAATATTTGTTACAGATACAGAGTAATACTATAAGGCCAGATATACCACAGCTTACTGGAGAAGACAAATTTTATGTCCAGCCAGTTTGTTGTGGTATATCTGGCTTTTAAAATTGCTGTTGTATAAAATAGATGTGAATTAATAAATAATATAAAATTTTAATTGCTGTCTGGAAACAATGGTATTGTTTCTGTAACATTATATAGGTATATACATGAAAATCTGTATAATCTATAATATGAAAATATAAAATTAATATTGCCAGGTAAAATATTTTTGTTGTATTGTGATGTAGTTACTGGTAACAGATATAATGGGAAATTAACATTGTGCAGCATAATATTTTTTACCGTATAGCTGTGTACTGGGATGGGCAGCAGCAGAAAGGAGATAAAGATGGAACGTTTTGTTACAGAGGAGATACTTTCAGGATATAAGGAATATTTATTTGAGGAAGAGAAGTCTGAACTTACTATTAAAAAATATATGCGTGATTTAAGAAAACTGGTCAAATATGCAGGAAACAGGGAGGTTACAAAAAAGCTGGTAGTTGGATATAAGGATTATTTAAGGAAAAAGAAAAGATATAAGCTTACCAGCATTAATTCTTTCCTGGTTGCAGCAAACCGCCTTTTTGAGTATCTTGGCTGGTATGACCTTAGGGTAAGGACTTACAGGATACAGAAGGAGGCATTTGTGCCTGAAAGCAGGGATTTGTCAAGGGAGGAGTATAAAAGGCTTGTCAGGGCAGCACTGAAAAAGGGTAAGAAGCGTCTTGCTATGATACTCCAGACAATATGTGCAACGGGCATGAGGATAAGTGAACTGCCAGGTGTTACAATGGAAAGCGTGGCAGAAGGTGTTGTGGAAATCTACTGCAAGGGTAAACAGCGTGTAATACTGCTTCCTGGGAAGCTAAGGAAAAAACTACAAAGGTATATAAAAGAAAATGGGATTGTTTCAGGTGTTGTGTTTTGTACTTCTGGCGGGAAAGCAGTTGACAGGAGCAATGTCTGGAAAGAAATGAAGATGTTAAGTAAAGATGCATGTGTACAGAAAGGGAAAGTGTACCTGCATAATTTACGCCATTTGTTTGCAAAGGAATTTTATGCGGCTGGTAAGGATATAGCAAAACTTGCTGATGTACTTGGACACAGTAATATTGAAACAACAAGGGGATATATTAAAACAACAAGCCATGAGCACCAGAAGCTTCTTGACAGTATGGGGCTTGTGCTTGGAATGCCTGGACAGGTATAACCTGGAGTAAACCCGGCAAAGATTAAAAAAATATAAATGTAAAAAAGCCCGTATTTACTGGGCTTAGAGGAATACAACATAACAAAAATTATGTCATAACAAATTCTTTGTTTATTATAGTCTTTCTGTCCTGTATTGTCAATTAAAAGATTAATTTTATACAGGTGAAAAATAATTCCAGTTATTTTATCGGCTTTTGGTGCCAGATACTTTACATCCACAGTATGCAGATGTTTTGTAATACACATAATTTTTGTTATGTGGTAAATATCGCCAGAAGGCAGCAGAATATGGCAGGTATGGATATATAAGTGCCTGTCTGCGGGTTATGGAGGAAGGACAATGGCAGATGAAGATAATTAACTGGCTTGGATACTGGGGGCAGCTCCTGCTCCTGCCAGTTTACTGGCTGTCCTTCCTGGTGCCGGGGGACAGGAGGCTGTGGCTTTTTGGAAGCAGTTTTGGCAAACGTTTTGCAGACAACCCAAGGTATTTATACCTGTATGCATGCAGGCATAAAGAGAGGCTGGGCATACGCCCTGTGTGGGTAACGCATAACAAGGGTATTGCCTCTTTTCTTATGAGGAATGGCTATGAGGCATATTATTACCATTCAGTGAAGGGTATATTGCTGGCACTCAGGGCAAAGGTATATTTTTTTGACAATTATTCAAAAGATATAAATTTCTGGCAAAGTGGCGGTGCAGTAAAAATAAACCTGTGGCATGGCACAGGCAATAAGAGGATTAATTATGATAACCGCTTTGATAAAGTAAGGCATCCTAAAAATTTGTGGGAAAAGTGGAAATATTTCCCACGCAGGCTGTCAGACGAGAAACCTTCACATTATGTGCTTGCGTCTTCAGATATGATGGCAGGGATATTTGCAAGGGCATTCCGTGTAAGCAGGAACCATGTAATCACAGACGGCTACCCACGTAATGATGTGCTTCTTGGGAAGTTTCCAGGCATGCTTTACACAAATGAGGAAAGGGAAGCTGTAAAAAGAATAAAAAGGGAAAGGGATGCAGGGAAGAAAATTATCTTGTATATGCCAACATTCCGCCAGTCTGAGGCTAAGTTTTTTGAAGTTATGGACCTGGAAGTGTTCAGTGGTTTCCTTATAAAAAATGGATATGTTTTCTGTACAAAGCTGCATCCTAAATCCATGCTGGCAGAAAGGTTTGCAGGTGTTTCATACCCAGAAGCCATAATAAATATTATGCCGGATGTGGACACTTACTGCCTGCTTGGGCTGGCAGACATGCTTGCTACAGATTATTCCTCTGTGTATACGGATTTCCTGCTGCTGGACAGGCCAACAGTGTTTTTTACATATGATATCGAGGAATACAGCAGGGATACAAGGGACTGTTATTTTGAATATGATACTTATATGCCAGAAGCACGTGCCTGTGATATGGAAGGATTTATGGCGGCCATAAAGGAAAGTTTCTCTGGAAATGCAAAGACAGTGCAGTATGCAGAGGGCAGGAAAAAGCTATGTGCAAGGATGTGGAAATATACAGATGGCAGGAGCTGTCTTAGGATACTAAGGAAAGCAGCAAAGCTGGCTGGCAGGAAAGGCAATTCCTGGAGTATCCGGGATTTAGTTACCAGATGGAGGGCTTAAGGTGGATATAAAATATATAATTGTGCAGGCAGGAGGAAGAGGGTCCAGGCTTGGATATCTTACAGAAAACAAGCCGAAATGCCTGGTTACGGTTGGAAACAGGCCAATGCTGTTCCATCTTTTTGAAAAGTACCCGGATAAGAAATTCATTATAATCGGGGATTATAAATATGATGTGCTGGAAAAGTACCTGGAAACTTTTGCAGAAGCAGATTTCCAGCTGGTAAATGCATCAGGCCATAAAGGAACATGCAGCGGGCTTGCAGAAGCAGCAGGGCTTATGCCAGGAAATACACCTTTTATGTTAATCTGGTCTGACCTTGTGCTTGCAGACAGATATGCCTTCCCAGAAGATAATGGTAATTATGTGGGGCTTTCAGGAGATTTTGCATGCCGGTGGAAATATGAAAATGGTGTATTTGAAGAAGAAGTTTCTAAAGAATATGGTGTCGCAGGGCATTTCTTATTTATGGATAAAGCAGTGCTTAACGGGGTGCCAGAAGATGGTGAATTTGTAAAGTGGCTGCAAGGAAGGGACATACCGTTTAAAACACAGGTAATAGTAAGTACAAAGGAATATGGCCTGTTAGAAGAGTACCAGAAGACAGCACATCCAAAATGCCGCCCGTTTAACAGGATGTGGGAGCAGGACGGGAAACTGTATAAAGAAGGCATTAATGCGCAGGGCAGGGGGCTTGCTGTAAAGGAAAGGGAATGGTACCAGGAAGCAGTATGTCTTGGATATACAAATATACCAGAAATATATTCTTTTGAGCCTTTAGCGATGGAAAAGATAAATGGGAAAAACATATATAGCTGCAAAGGACTGCCACTTACAGAAAAGGAAGAGATAGTAAGGAAAATTGCAGATAGTTTGAAAAAACTGCACAGCCTTGGGGAAAAAGAAGCTGATACAGCAAGCACAATGGAAACATACAGGGATAAAACCCTGGAGCGTATCACAAAAATAAAAGGTGTGGTGCCATTTACAAGCCAGGAATACATAAATATCAATGGAAAGAAATGCCATAATGCATATTGCTTTATGGAAGGGCTTGCAAGGAAAGCAGGAAGCATAAAAGCAAAAAAGTTCTGTTTTATACATGGTGACTGTACATTTTCCAATATGATGTCCCGTGAAGACGGGGAAATAGTACTGGTTGACCCAAGGGGGTATTTTGGGCATACACAGTTTTATGGTGACCCTGCATATGACTGGGCTAAAGTTTATTATTCCATTGCAGGGGATTATGACCAGTTCAATATGGGGAATTTCAGGCTGCATTTTGATAAGGACAGTGTGCAGGTAGACATAGAAACAAATGGATTCAGGGAAACAGAAAAGCTGTTCTTGGGACTTGTAAAAGAAGATGCAGATGAAAAGGAAATAAAACTGCTGCATGCATTAATATGGCTGTCACTGGCAGCGTATGCATGGGATGACTATGATTCAGTATGTGCAGCATATTATATGGGTCTTTATTATTTTGAAGAAGCAGGGGGATGGGAAACATGACAGGAAAGCTTCTGGAAGAAAAGGCTGCACTGGCGCTTGAAGGCAGGGGGTTATGGCTTTCACTTCTGGAAAAATATTCCCTATCCAGCCGTTCGCAGGTGGTACTGGTGCCACACAAGGAAGCTGTATATATGGAAACCGCAACAGAGAACTTAAGCTGGCTTGTATCACATAAAAAGGCAGACAGGGTACTGGTTCTTGGAATGGACAGTGCAGGTGTGGAAGTACCAGGAAACACAGGCAGTGGTGTGCCATGTTTTTTCCATAGGATAAGCAGCAGGGAGTGCAGCAGTCTTATTACCTTGTATGCACTTTATGAATTTACAGTAAACCTGCAGGTGGTTTCGCTGTCACTGCCAGAAGGCAGGAAAGGACAGGGGCTTGTGGATACAGGGCGTCTTGAGTTAAAAGAGGCACTAAGTGTAATTGTATTTGAAAACTATGGCTATGGCGGCAGCATCCAGAGTGGCACATAAGCCCCCCTGTGGTGTGTCATGCCAGGACTGGAGGCAGGGATGGGATACTTTGAAGAAGAGCTCAGGGTGATAAACAGTTCCATACAGAGCATGGATATGGAGGTTTTCGGGCAGGCTGTGGAAGAATGTATAAAAACAGCAGAAAGCGGGCACAAGATAATTGCATCAGGGCTTGGCAAAAATGTGCCTGTCTGTGAGAAGTTTGTAGGAAGCCTGCTGTCACTTGGGATAGATGCAGCATTCCTGCACACCAATTCGGCAGTGCATGGAGACATGGGGGCTATAAAGGATGGTGACCTGCTTTTCCTGCTTACTAAAAGTGGTGAAACTGCTGAGTCAGTATGGCTTGCAGAGCTGCTGCAGGGCAGGGATGTGAGGACATGGCTGCTTACATTTGAAAAGGAAAGCAGGCTGTCATCAATGATTGGCAGGAAACTGTGCTTAAGCCTTGAACATGAAGGTGACCCATGGAATGTGATGCCGAACAATTCAACAACAGTAAATCTTATTGTGCTGCAAGGCATTGCAATGGAAATGGCAAAAAAGATGGGAATACCGCTTTCACGGTTTAAACAGAACCATCCAGGAGGGCATATTGGTGAAATACTTGCAGGATGAAACCTGCAGGGTGTCATGCCTTGGGAAGACATGGGTGCTTGACCTTGACGGCACACTTGTAAAACACAACGGGTACAAGACAGACGGGTATGACACGCTGTTAGATAGCATAGACAGGCTGCTTTCGCAGATAAAGGAAGAAGACATGGTTATTATAGTGACAGCAAGGGACAGGAAATATGCAGCACAGACAGAAGGTTTCCTTGCAGTAAACGGGATACGTTATAACTATATTATATATAATGCGCCATATGGTGAAAGGATATTAATAAATGACAGGAAACCGTCTGGCCTGCCAATGTCTGTTGCCATTGATACAGACAGGGACAGGGCATGCAGGGTAAGATTTGAGGTGGATGAGGGGCTGTGACAGGGAAATACCAGGAAGAAATAAAACAAGGGCTTGGCAGGATTCTGGAGGAAGGAAAACTTGCTGGGAAACGGGTTGTTATATTTGGAAGCAACGGGCCAGCAGAACAGATGGCGTCTTTCCTGGAATGCTGGGATAAAAGCAGTGGTATAAATAGTGCACATGTGGAATGTTTTGTGGACAACAACAAGAAGAAACAGGGCACACAGGTAATGGGAAAGCCAATATACAGCCCACAGGGATACCTTACGCCTTTTGACGGGGACATAAGAATATTAATTGCATCAAAGTATTACAGTGAGATGTGCATTGAACTGGAAAGTTATGGCTACAGGCAGGGGGAACACATATTTGAAGTAGTCCATATAGAAACAGAAGGGCGTAATTCCCTTTTAATGGAAACATTCAAGGGAAATGTAAAAAAAGCAGAAGAAGGTTTTAAGCTGCTTAAAAGGATTAAGGAAAAAACAGGTGGTGCATATGTTTTCCTCTGCCCCTATGCGGCACTTGGTGATGTGTACCTTGCAGGCGGGTATCTGGAAAGTTACTGCCAGAAAGAAAAAATAAATAGTTATGTTGTGGTGGTTATAACTGAGGCTTGTGTAGAGGTCCTTGAGATGTTTGGCATCACATGTGTGGAAAAAGTTACAAAAGATGAGATGGAAGCACTTGTAAAAGCATGTATTTTTGCGGGGCTTGATGAGTGTGGTGCAGGGATACTCCACCAGAGGTTCCCATACCCTGCAGCATTAGGGCGTGCAGGGAATTACAAGGGCATTGATTTCAACAGGCTCTTTGCAGCGGGCATTTTCGGGCTGGAGAAAAAGGATTTCCATATGCCTGCAAAAGGAAAATATTTAAAAGAAGTGGAAAACGTGTTCCAGCAGATGGGGCTTAGAAAAGGCAGGACAGTGCTGCTGGCTCCATATGCGAACACAGCCACAGGCCTCCCGTCAGGGTTCTGGGAAGGAAGAGCCAGGGAATACCTGGATAAAGGGTACAGTGTAGTTACAAACAGTTCAGGTGAAAAAGAACCAGCAATAGAAGGTACAGAAAAGGTCTTTATACCAGCTGGATGGATGCTTGATTTTGCAGAATATGCGGGCTGTTTTGAAGGACTCAGGAGCGGGCTGTGTGACCTGGTTGCAAGCTCAGGTGCAGAAAAAACTATCTATTACCCTGGCCGTGTGTACCAGGACGGACAATTTTATGGTTTTTATGGTCTCAGGAATATGTGGCCTGGCATGGATGTAAAAGAAGTGGTTGTATAAGTCTGGAGGTGTACTGGTGGAGAAACAGGTAGAGGATAATAAAAAGGTAGTGGTTTTTGGGGCATCACAGAGTGGTAACAAAGCTATGAGGCGGCTTGAGGATTTTAACATTATTATTGAAGGTTTTACTGATAATAATACAAAAAAATGGGGGAAACAGTTCTCTGGGAAACATGTATTCCCTCCAGAGGAAATTTTTAAGGATAAAGACAGTTATTTAATAATAATTTCAAGTGTATATGAGGATGAAATTATGCAGCAGTGCCTGGATGCAGGGATGGATAAAGACAGTGTATATATACTTGAGGACTTTATAATATGGCAGACCGGCATCTTTATGGAGAAGTACAGTTACCTTAAAGGGATAAAACCTTATGTAAACAGTGAAAGGACACTAATAATAACGGTTCCAAACAAAAACAATGAATACAGCGGGGTGACAAGCTGGATGTATTCCGTTGCATATGGCCTTGCATCCATTAATGCAAAGTTCATTATCCTGACAGAGGACATGGGTGACGAAATGCCATCTTGTGCAGTGCAGCACGTAATACCATATAACAGCTATGCATTTGAAGAAGATACAGGGGACGGCATAAGGATACGCACAGGGAAAGGTTACCCAGGGTTATATAAAAAGGAAACCGACAGCCTGGTGCATATAATGATGCAGAACCTCCCATGTACAGTTATTACAAGTGAGACATATGGGGCTGAATATGTTGCAGCATATATTTTAAAGAAACTTTTTCCAGAGCTTGTAAAAGTGGTTACAGTAATCCATTCAGATGAAAGAGCCCGTTATAAAAGGGGCATCTGGCATGAAAAGGACCTGGACGGGTATTTGTGTGTTGCAGAAGGCAGTGTAGAGAAATGGGAAAAAGAATACAATGTCCCATCATGGAAAATATTTTACCATGAATTCCCTGTTTTATGCACGGGAGAAGGGCAGCATGTTTATTCTAAAGCCAGTGGACCAGTACGGCTTGGGTTTCTTGGAAGACTTGAAGTTAAAGCAAAACGCTGTGACCTGCTAGTTAAAATAATCCAGGAACTGGAAAAAAAGAAAATAAATTATTTATTATCCATAGCAGGGGAAGGCAGTTATAAAGAGGAATTAAAGAAATTTATAGAAGAAAATTCATTACAGGACAGGGTGGAACTTGCTGGATTTGTAAAACACAGCTCACTTGGCAGGTTCTGGAATGACAAGGATATATGTATTATCACATCAGATTATGAAGGCTCATGCACAGCTGTAATGGAAGCAATGTCATATGGTGTCGTGCCAGTAGTTACAAATTTCTCAAGCGCCAGCAGGCTTGTTAAAGATGGTGTGGATGGTTATATTGTGCCAGCAGGGGATTATAAGGGGATTGCAGATAAAACCAGCAGTTTGTCTTGTTCAAGGGATTTAATAGAAAAGATGGGAGATATAAATAAGGAAAAAATGTCTGGGAAATATAGCCCAGAAGGATATGCAGCTTATCTTGTAAAGATGCAGGAAGAAATTTGGGAAAGAAGCAGCACTGTATAAAGTACAGGTAAAATACCAGGGCATAATTAAAATTATATCCTGGTCTGTATATAATCCAGTATGTTTTTAAAGAGAGGTTAATATCAAAATATATGGACAGGAAAATAATATTGTTTGGCTGTGGCATAATTGGACATGAAGCACTGGAAAGGTTAGGTAAAGATAATGTCCTGTGTTTTTGTGATAATGATATATCTTTACATGGTACTTCCAGATGGGGTAAAGATATTGTTTCATTAGAGTATATAAAAAATAACTATAGTGGCTTTGTAATTTTAATTTGTGCAAGAATTGACAAAGCATACCATATTGCATGCCAGCTTGACGAAAATGGCATTTTCAATTACTGGTGTTATCCAATAATTGAAAAAGACTTACAGGATTGTGGGTCTGGCAGAGTGTTAGAATTCTTATATAACAAGGATTTAATGGTAGAAAAGCAGATTAAACTTTACAGGGATAAAATATCAAAATTAGAAAAACAGCTGGATTATATGAAAATACATTCTGATATAAAAACATTAAAACCAGCAACAGGAGCTCTTAGAAAAAGACAGATGGAACTGACAGACCTTGGAAGCTTTGTAAGTGGTGCTCTTAATGAAGCTTTAAATATAAAACCGTTTTTATATGCAGGGAATTTATTAGGCTATGTTCGGCATAATGGTTTTATACCTTGGGATGATGACCTGGATTTTGGGCTTATAAGAAAAGAATATGGGTTGTTATGTAGATATTGTAAAGAACACCAAGATGATAATGGGATGGTGGAATTTACATTTAAAAATAAAAAAGAATTATTAAGTTTTAATGAAACCCATGAATCATTTGCACTGGCAAGATGTATTAACGGAGTCCCACTCTTAAGTACAGAGTTTTTTTCTATTGATTATTATAAGGAAGACTATTTATTTGAAGATTATAAAAAAGATGCACAGATGATAAAAATTAATTCATGTGCTTTTAAGACAGAAGAAGAGAAAATTAATTATATCAGGGAAGAAATTAAAAAGAATAAATATGTAGTGGAAAAAAGTAATTTAGTGTTTTTTGGTTTTGATAATGTGGATTCCGCCATTCTTCATAATAATGGAAGAATGATGCCAGAAAAGATTTTATTTCCACTTAAAAATACAGAATTTGAAGGAAAACAATTCTGGATACCAAATGAACCAGAAGAATTTTTAACATACATATATAAAGACATATGGGAGTTTCCAGAAGATGCAGGCATTATAAAACATAATCTGGCATCAGAAGAATAGGGGGATAACATGAGTAAAGTTACAGTTTTTATGCCTGTATATAATGCTGGAAAATATCTGGAAGAGGCAATTAACAGTATTTTAAACCAGACATATAAAGATTTTGAACTGTTAATTATAGATAACTGTTCAACAGACAACAGTGTTTCTATAGTGGAATCTTATAATGATACACATATCCATCTTATTGTTAATAATGAAAATATTGGGCTTGCGGGAAGCAGGAACAAGGCACTGGAAATTTGTGACAGTGAATATATTGCATTTCTTGATGCCGATGACATTGCAATGCCAGACAGGATAAGGACACAAGTACAGTATATGGATGAACATAATGATATAGCAGTTGTTGGCAGTTATGCTGCCACAATAGATGGATATGGACGTGGGAAAGATATGTTCCGGCCACAGCTTTTAAACAGTAACTATATACGTGCATATATGGTTTTTAATAATGTAGTTGCTAACAGCAGCGCAATGGTAAGGAAGAGTGTAATAGATAATAATAATATAAGGTATGCGGACAATTGTTATGGTGTTGAAGATTATAAATTTTGGTGTGATGTATTGAAATATGGGAATATAGCCAACATGGGTGAGGTATTTTTAAAATACAGGGTTACACCAGGCAGTATCACAGCAGAGGCAAATTCAGACAGGCTCAGTGAAAGAAAAAAGGTAATCAGGGAAATACAAAAACATAATATAGAATTTTATGGTTTTAAATTTTCAGATGAAGAACTGCGGGTACTGCTGGATGTTTTTGAAGAAGATGGGACTATAGACAGTACAGATGATATAAATCTGCTTTATGTAGCTTTAAGGTCAATGGTTTCACAGGCATATAAAAAGAAACTGGGATTTGCAAAAGAAATTTCCATAATGTGCAGGAAGCGCTTTGGGGAAAAGGTTGGCAAAGCCATGTTTTTATGGAAAGAGGAACAGTTATTATGAAAGTGGTAATTCTTGCAGGAGGATATGGGACAAGGATAAGCGAGGAATCGCATGAAAAACCAAAACCAATGGTTGAAATAGGTGGGAAGCCTGTTATATGGCATATTATGAAACTGTATTCATTTTATGGGTATAACGAATTTATAATATGTTGCGGTTATAAAGGGCATATCATAAAAGAATATTTTGCAAATTATTATCTGGATAATTCAGATTTTACTGTGGATTTCAGCAGTGGTAACAAAGTTACAGTACATAATACATATGCAGAACCATGGAAAATCACTTTAATAGATACAGGGGAAGACACAATGACTGGCGGGCGTATTAAACGCATAGAGCCTTATACAGGCGGAAGCCCTTTTTTCCTTACTTATGGGGATGGTGTTTCGGATGTTGACATCAATGCTTTGCTGGAATTCCATAAAAATTCAGGGAAGAAAGCAACAATCACAACAGTACAGCCAGATGTACGTTTTGGATATATTGACATTGCAGACAGCGGCAGGGTGCTCCGGTTTGATGAAAAGGCAGAAAAAGATGCAGGATGGATAAATGCAGGCTTTATGGTTATAGAACCTGGTATATCCAGTTATATAGAAAGTGATATGACAATTTTTGAAAGAGAGCCTATGGAAAGGCTGGTAAAGGAGAAAGAACTTTCAGCATATAAACATACAGGGTTCTGGCATTGTATGGATACCATGCGTGACAAAAAGGAACTGGAGGATATGGACAAAAAAGGTGGTGCGCCATGGAAGGTATGGGAAAAACAGTAGATTTTTCTTTTTATAAAGGTAAGAAAGTGCTTGTCACAGGCAATACAGGATTTAAGGGATCCTGGATGTCAGTTGTGCTTTTAATGCTGGGTGCAGAGGTTTATGGGTATGCATTAAAACCAGAAGAAGATACATGTCTGTACAATATACTGGATTTAGACAGCCAGTACAGGACAATGTATAAGGATATAAGGGATCTGGGGTCTTTAAGCAGTTATGTAAAAGAAGTGAAACCTGACATAGTAGTACATATGGCAGCACAGCCTATAGTCCGTGAATCTTATAAATCCCCTGTATATACTTATGAAACCAATGTAATGGGCACAGTAAACATACTGGAATCACTGCGTTATGCAGATACAGTAAAATCATTTGTAAATGTAACAACAGACAAGGTATACCAGAATAATGAATGGGAATGGGGATATAGGGAAAATGACAGGCTGGATGGATATGACCCATATTCAAATTCTAAATCATGTTCAGAACTTGTAACAGCTTCTTATGCCAGGTCATTTTACAGGGACAGTGGTATGGCTGTGTCATGTTGCCGTGCAGGCAATGTAATTGGCGGCGGGGATTTTGCAAAAGACAGGATAATACCAGACTGCGTAAGGGCAGCCATGGAAAACAGGGAAATAATTGTGAGAAACAGGTATTCCATAAGACCATACCAGTTTGTGTTAGAGCCAGTAGCAGCATATCTGCAGATAGCAATGATGCAATACATTGACAAGTCACTGCAGGGGGCATATAACATAGGTCCAGATGAAGCAGACTGTCTTACAACAGGGGAACTGGTGGATATGTTCTGTGGCTGCTGGGGAGATGGACTGTCATGGAAAGAAGAGGATAATGGCGTGCCACATGGTATGCATGAAGCTGGTTTCTTGAAACTTGATATCTCAAAAGTTAAGAAAACATTTGAATGGAAGCCTTGTTACAATATAAGGAAAGCAATAGAAAGTACTGCAAGCTGGAGCAGGGAGTATACCAGAGGTGCAGACATGCAGAAGTATACATTCAAGCAGGCAGGGGAATATTTCTATGCACTGGAGGGAGATACATATGAAAAACTTCAGTTTTATGGACTGTGACATAGAAGGTCTGAAATTAATTACCCCATTTGTGGCTGAAGACATCAGGGGGAGATTTATAAAAGATTATTCAGAAACGGTATTTCTTGGACATGGCATAAACCATCCGCTGAAAGAAGTATTTTATACAGTTTCACATAAAGGGGTTGTACGTGCAATCCATTTCCAGAGGGAAAAACAGCAGGCAAAATTAGTCAGGTGCATATCAGGCAGGATATTTGATATATGCGTAGATTTAAGGAAAAATTCATCAACATTTGGCAAGTGGCAGGGGTTTTATTTAAACTCTGGGGATTACAATGAAGTATTGATACCAGAAGGGTGTGGACATGGATATCTTGTTCTTGAGGAATCAGTAGTGTCATATAAGTGCAATGAGGTGTTTTATGGTGAATATGATGATGGCATTATATGGAATGACACCGACATATCAGTGGACTGGCCTGTTGATGAAGATATGGAGGTAATACTGTCCGAAAAAGACAAAAACCTTATGACATTCAGGGAATTTGTATCCGCTTATGGCGGGTTTTGATAAAAACAAGGAATGGGAATTTTTATGCAGAAAGTTTTAGTGACAGGCGCAGCAGGGTTTATTGGCAAAGCTCTTGTGAAGGAGCTTACAGACAGGGGCATGGAAGTATATGCAGTTGTTAATAACAATAGGTTAGATACTAGCGGTATACGGCCAGACAGGCTGCATATTATACAATGTGACTTAAGTATGGATACATCAGAAATTGAAGCATTAGAAGGTAAAGGGCTGGATGTGGCATACCATCTGGCATGGCGTGGTTCATATGGGCCAGAAAGATGTGATGCCAGTATACAGCTTGAAAATGTGAAAATGGGAATGGACTGTTTTAAAGCAGCACAGAAGGCAGGCTGCCAGAAGTTTATAGCAGCAGGGACAATATCAGAATTTCTTGTAATGGATAAAGAACCATATGGCAGACAGATAAAAGCTATAAGCCAGATATATGCCATTGCCAAGGACTGTTTCCATTCTCTTCTTGAGGCAGCTTCATATGGAAATAGTACCAGGTCTGTATGGTGCAGGCTGTCAAATATATATGGGCCAGACTTGTCAATCAGCAATATTATAAGTTATGAAATTAAAGCACTTGCCAGTGGTTTAGTGCCAGAATTTTCAGATGCACTTCAGCCATATAACTTTATTTATATAAAAGACTGTATACAGGCACTTATAGCAGCAGGTGAAGGGAAATGCCAGCATAATGAATATTTTATAGGCGGGAAGGAAAGCTGCCAGCTTAGCTGGTATTTAAAAATGGTAGAGAAGCAGTTCCCTGGATGTGCAGATATTGGAATAGGCAGAAGAGAAAATGATGACCTTCTGTATTCAGGGGAATGGTTTGGCATATCTACTTTAAAGGATGATTTTGGTTTTGTACCAGCTTACAGTTTTGAAGATGGAATAAGGGAAACTGTGGATTTGGTAAAAAGAAAATTTAAAGACAGCACGCCTGGATAAGGCAGGAAGATTATGTTCCAGGAGGAAAGGGTGAAAGAAAAATAGAAGAAAGGGTAAAATGCAAACACACATCTTTCACCCTTTGTGTTTGCGCCTCAAATGAAAATGCAGGCATTTCCGCTTGAGGCTTGGTGCAAACTATGAAAGTATTGGTTATGGGTACAGGCAGTTACTACCAGAAGAAAAAAGCAGGGCTTAAAGGTGATATTATTGCGTTTGTTGACAACTTCAAAGAAGGGGAATATGAAGGGAAAGAAATCATAAGGCCTGTGGATATCAGCAAATACAGTTATGACAGGATATATATAATGTCAGTGCATTTTATAAGTATGGGATACCAGCTTCTGGAGCTGGGTGTTGCAAGGGAAAAAATTTATTTTGGTGCAAATACAGAGCCATACAATGATTTTGAAAGGAATTTTATTTCAGAAAATAACCAGATAGTTATAAATGTTGATAATAAAATCTGTTATAAAACACCAGAAATAGAAATAGCTGTAAATACATTTGATGAGTTATATGGTGTAAAGGATATTTTCTGGGAAAATACATACAGGTTTTCTGTTTCAGAAAATAAGAAAAAAATAGTAATAGATATTGGTTCTAATATTGGTGCTTCATGTGCATACTTTGCACAATTTGATAATGTAGAAGAGATATATGGATATGAACCATTTACAGAAACATATAAACTTGCATCATATAATTTATCAAAATATAATAATGTACATTTAAAACAATGTGCAATAGGCACAGAAGAGAAAAAAGAAACAGTATTGTTTAATCCTGGGATGACATGTGGTATGAGTGTGATAAATGAAGTGAATGAACATGCCCATAAAATGTATGGTTCATGGGGATATATAAAAGAGGATGAAAATGTGGAAGAAACAATACAGATTATAGATGTTGTAAAAGAATGTTCAGAATTATTTGAAAAACATAAAAACATGGAATTTGTGTTGAAAATGGACTGTGAAGGTTCAGAATATGAAATACTTGAGAAAATGAATAACAGTAATATATTAAAACAATTTAAAGTTATAATGCTGGAATGGCATTACAAAGATGCCAGTATAATTGAAAAATATCTGAAAGAAAATGGTTTTTCATTCTTTTCATTTAATAAAAATAATAATATGGGCAACATTTATGGAATCAGATAATAAATAACCAGGAGAATTATATGAATATCCTTATATCAACTAATAAGAAATTTCTAGAAGCTTCAAGAACGATGTTAATTTCACTTGAGGCATCAAATAAAGAAGAAAAATTAAATGTGTTTTTATTCTATTCGGAATTAAATAAAAATGACATTTTAAGATTAAGCAGCGTGATAGTAAAACATGGGAATACATTCCATCCTATATTGGTAGATGATTCATGTTTTGCAGGAATCCCTATAAATCTTTTATCTAAGGAAACTTATTACCGTTTGCTTGCAGTTAAATTACTGCCAGATAGGATTGATAAGATTTTATATTTAGATTCAGACATGGTAATTACTGGGAAATTAAATGAATTATATGAAACAGACCTTAATGGGTATTTTTATGCTGCTGCTCCAGATACTTCAAACGGGGTTAATGATTTATGTATGCTGCTTCATATACCATCAAAATATACATATATTAATGCAGGTGTTTTATTAATGAATCTGGCTGAATTAAGAAAAGAATTTAATTTAGAGGAAGCGTTGGATTTTGCAAAGAAGAATCCCCACCTGGTACCAAACTGTGACCAGGATGTAATCAATGGGTTATATTATGACAAAATAAAAATTATTGATGGAAAATATGATTATGAAGCCAGGTTTCATTCTTTTCTGGAAGTAATAACATATCCATTTGAGTGGATAAAGAACAAGAAAAATAAAAATATTGTCATAGTACATTATATGGGAAAAGACAAACCATGGCATAAAGGGTATTGGGGAAAATACGGATTTGAATTTTACAAAAATGCAAGATATACATTTTTTAATAAATACAGTTTTTATAATCTTGTTACATGGCCATTTTATATATTTAAAATATTAACCAGTAAATAAGGAGAAGTTATGTCTATTTTAGTGTGTGGTGGTGCCGGGTATATAGGTTCACATTGTGTAAGGATGCTTTCAAAGCATGGGTATGAATGTATAATATATGACAACCTGTCTGAAGGACACATGGAAGCAGTAGAAGAATATACATTGATACAAGGGGATTTAAGGGACAAGAAAAAATTATCAGAGGTTTTTGAAAATTATAATATTGATGGTGTTATACATTTTGCAGCATATGCCCTTGTAGGTGTAAGTATGGAACAACCGCTGGAATATTATAACAACAACGTATATGCAACAATGTGTTTATTGGAAGAAATGAAGGAACATGGGGTTGATAAAATAGTATTTTCTTCAACTTGTGCAACATATGGCGAACCTTCATACCTGCCTATTGATGAAAATATGCCATCAAATCCATGTAATCCGTATGGACAGACTAAGAAAGATATTGAAAATATGCTTAAATGGTGTGAAGAAGCATATGGCATACACTATGTGGCATTACGGTATTTCAACGCTGCTGGGGCAATGTTAGATGGAAGTATTGGGGAAGACCATAAACTTGAAACACATTTAATACCTATTGTTTTACAGCAGGTATCAGGTCAGCGTGAAAAGATATATGTATATGGTGCAGATTATCCTACAAATGATGGAAGCTGTATAAGGGACTATGTACATGTTTTGGATCTGGCAGATGCACATATAAAGGCATTTTCTTATCTGGAGCAAGGAGGAGAAAGTGGCAGTTTCAACCTTGGGACAGGAATTCCAGTTTCTGTAATAGATATTATAAATTGTGTAGAAAATGTTACTGGAAAGCGTGTAAAGTATGAAGTTACTGAAAGAAGAAAAGGTGATCCGGCACAGCTTATTGCATCATATGAAAAGGCAGAAAATATATTAGGATGGATACCACATTACAGTAAAACAGACATAATTATAAAAAGTGCATGGGAATGGCACAGGAAGCATCCACATGGGTTTAGTGGAGACAGATAAAATAATTGGAGGCATATATGAATATTGCGGTTGTTGGGACTGGATATGTAGGCCTGGTTACAGGTACCTGCCTGGCAGAGTATGGGAATACTGTATATTGTGTGGATATTGATAAAAATAAAATTGAGAATTTGAAAAAATGTATTATCCCGATTTATGAGCCAGGTCTTGAAGATATGGTAAAAGATAATTATAAATCAGGGAGGTTAAAGTTTACATATGATATACAAGAAGCTATCACAAATTCTGCTCTATGTTTTATTGCTGTAGGCACACCTATGGGTGATGATGGTAATGCTGATTTACAATATGTATTTGATGTGGCAGAGAATATAGGCAAAATGATGCAGCATCACATGTATGTTGTTAATAAATCTACAGTCCCTGTTGGTACAGCAGGTAAAGTAAGAGAGATAATCCAGCGTGGACTGGACCAGAGAGGAAGGAGCATTACATTTGATGTAATATCCAACCCGGAATTTTTAAAGGAAGGGACTGCTGTATCTGACTGTTTAAAGCCAGACCGTATAATTATTGGTACAGATAATGAAAATGCTGCAGACATAATGAAGGAACTATACCTGCCAATGGTACGGAACAGGGAAACAATAATTTTTATGGATATTGCAAGTGCTGAGATGACAAAATATTCAGCAAATGCAATGCTTGCTACTAAAATTTCATTTATGAATGAAATTGCTAATATATGTGAAGCAGTAGGGGCAGATGTCAATAAAGTAAGGATTGGCATAGGAAGTGATAAAAGGATAGGTTTTGATTTTATATATGCAGGATGTGGGTATGGTGGGAGCTGTTTCCCAAAAGATGTACAGGCACTTATACATACAAGCAGGGCAAATGGGTATAATGCAAAAATACTGGATGCAGTGGAACAGGTAAACTTTGAACAGAAACGGGTTATCCCTAAAAAGATTGTAAAAAGGTTTGGGGAGAACCTGGAGGGAAAACGTTTTGCTGTATGGGGGCTTGCATTTAAACCTGATACAGATGATATGAGGCAGGC
>ERZ778516.852-NODE-852-length-24950-cov-11.168588_pt1 | contig 24950 bp, 28 predicted proteins | sample MGYA00510342_ERZ778516 | MGnify/ENA primary metagenome ERZ778516 (study PRJEB29527, sample SAMN07138961) | mouse gut metagenome | material: feces | host: mouse | place: China:Nanjing | collected 2016-01-25 ... | reverse complement strand
ATTGTGACAAGAGAACTGAGAAAAGAAGATCATACATGGCTGAAAGCATTATCCAGCCAGTTGGAAAAGCAGGAAATGAAGGAACTGCTGGATAAAATTTATAATCTTACACACAAATTTGACAGAGAACTTGCAGATGCCGTTCTGGAAGTAAGTGTGAAAGCGAATCAGGCGGTAGTAGGAGAATTGAGAGGAGATGAAAGTATGTGTCAGGCATTGTTGGAGATTATGGAACCGGAAATCAGTAAAATTGCAGATGAAGCAGCAACAAAAGCAGCGACAAAAGCAGCAACAAAAGCAGCAAAAGAAACATCGACAGGAACAGCGCTTAAAATGCTGAAAACAGGGAAATTTTCTGCGGAAGAAATTCATGAATATGTTCCGCTGCTGTCTGTGGAAGAAATTAAAACACTTGGAAGAAAATAGAGGTATGATGACTCGGGGCGCTTGCATACGCAGGTGCCTCCGGCATATTTTGTGACAATTTCTGTGACAAATTTTGTGACAATCAAGGAAAAAGAAGGGACATGACAGATCTGCAGAGCTGCGGAAAACGGTGAAAAACAGCAGGATAAACAAAGACGGAACGTGACATTTCCACTTCGTCAAGAAAAAACACTTGACACCTGATTCTTTTTCATGTAAGATATCCAGGGTGATCAAATATGGAAGAGATTCTGAAGCAGGCGCTTCTGTATGATTTTTACGGCGAGCTGCTGACCGGACATCAGAAAAGAGTCTATGAGGATGTGGTTCTGAATGATTACTCCTTCAGTGAAGTGGCAGAGAACCTCGGCATCAGCCGTCAGGGAGTGCATGACATGATCAAACGTTGCAACCGCCTGCTGGCCGGTTATGAGGAGAAGCTGCATCTGGTGGAGAAGTTTGTTCATCTCAGAAGTCAGGTCGGACAGATCCGGAAGATTGCAGAGGAACAGGCCGTTCATCCTGCCATGAGAGAAATTGAAGAGATCGCCGCAACCATTCTGGAGGAGTTGTAGATGGCATTTGACAGTTTATCAGAAAAATTACAGAATGTGTTCAAGAATCTGCGGAGCAAAGGCAGACTGACAGAAGCAGATGTGAAAACTGCCCTGAAAGAGGTAAAGCTTGCACTTCTGGAAGCAGATGTAAGCTTTAAAGTGGTCAGGCAGTTTATCAAATCGGTAGAAACCCGGGCAGTCGGCACGGATGTGCTGGAGAGCCTGACACCGGGACAGACCGTGATCAAGATCGTTCATGAAGAGATGATCAGCCTGATGGGCAGTGAGACCACGGAGATTAAGCTTCGTCCGTCCAATGAGATCACAGTCATTATGATGACCGGTCTTCAGGGTGCAGGTAAGACGACAACGGCAGCAAAGCTCGCCGGCAAGTATAAAATCAAAGGCCGGAAGGTTCTGCTGGCCGCCTGCGACATCTACCGTCCCGCAGCGATCAGACAGCTTCAGGTCAACGGGGAAAAGCAGGGCGTGGAAGTCTTTTCCATGGGAGACCAGCATAAGCCGGTGAATATTGCCAAAGCAGCAGTTGAGCATGCAAAAAGTCATGGCATGAGCGTTGTCATCCTCGATACGGCAGGACGTCTGCATATCGACGAGGATATGATGAATGAGCTGATCGAGATCCGGGATCATGTGGACATTGCCCAGAGCATTCTGGTGGTAGATTCCATGACCGGTCAGGATGCAGTCAACGTAGCTTCCTCCTTTGCAGATAAGGTCGGCATCGACGGAGTGATCCTGACAAAGCTGGACGGCGATACGAGAGGCGGTGCGGCTCTGTCCATTCGTGCAGTAACGGGGAAGCCGATTCTGTATGTGGGAATGGGGGAGAAGCTTTCCGATCTGGAGCAGTTTTATCCGGACCGCATGGCATCCAGGATTCTCGGTATGGGCGATGTGCTGACTATGATTGAAAAAGCACAGGAATCCCTGGATGAAGAGAAGTCGCGGCAGATGGTTCAGAAGATGAAGAAGAACCAGTTTGACTTTGAAGATTATCTGGAAAGTATGAACCAGATGAAGAAAATGGGCGGAATCGGAGCGCTTCTGGGTATGCTGCCGGGGATGGGCGGAAGTCAGATGAAGCAGATCGAGGATGCAGTCGACGAGAAAAAGATGGCGCAGATTGAAGCGATCATTCTCTCCATGACCATAAAGGAACGTCAGAATCCGGATCTTCTGAATCCGTCGAGAAAGCGCAGGATTGCCAGAGGAGCGGGCGTGGATATCAGCGAGGTGAACCGTCTGGTCAAACAGTTTGAGCAGTCCAAAAAGATGATGAAGCAGATGCCCGGACTGATGGGCAAAGGAAAATTCGGTAAAAAGGGAATGTTCGGCAGACTGCCGTTTTAACATTCCGTTTACACAATAAAAAAAGAAACAGCGCAGGCCCGGACCATATGTGGACAGGGCTGAAGCGGAACGATTATGGAGGTAAAGAAGAATGGCAGTAAAAATCAGATTAAGAAGAATGGGACAGAAGAAAGCTCCCTTTTACAGAGTGATCGTAGCTGATTCCCGCTCCCCGCGTGACGGAAGATTCATTGAGGAGATCGGGACTTATGATCCGAACACCGACCCGAGTACATTCAATATCAACGAAGAAGCAGCCAGGAAATGGCTTGCGAATGGTGCGCAGCCGACAGAAGTAGTTGGTAAACTGTTTAAACTTGCAGGAATCAGCAAATAAAAGTATTGCTGTCATACCCCTTGGAGGTGGAATGATGAAAGAATTAGTGGAAGTGCTGGCAAAAGCACTGGTGGATCATCCGGACGAAGTGGTTGTCACCGAGACGGAAAAGGACAACGCGACGGTTGTAGAGCTTCGTGTATCACCAACAGACATGGGGAAAGTGATCGGGAAACAGGGCCGTATTGCCAAAGCCATCCGTTCGCTTGTAAAAGCAGCGGCGTCCAGAGATGATAAAAAAGTGGTTGTGGAGATCGTACAGTAAAGGTATATTTCTATTGTCATGAACAGGATGCGGCGAGCGATCGCCGCTTTTTGTTTTTGTCAATGAACGGAAAAGCTGTGTTTGATACACTTGCAGAAAGGCAGAGAATGGAACAGTTTTTAAGAGTTGGAGTGATTTCGTCCACGCATGGAGTCAGAGGGGAAGTAAAGGTATTTCCCACGACGGATGATCCCCGGCGTTTCGAGGCGCTCAAAAAGGTGCTGCTGGATACCGGAATCGAACAGAAAGAGCTGGAGATCACAGGAGTAAAATATTTTAAAAATCAGGTAATCCTGAAATTCAGGGGCTATGACAGCATCAACGACATTGAAAAATACAAAGGCATGGATCTGCTGATCTCCAGAGAGGATGCAGTCCCTCTGGAGGAAAATGAGAATTTCATCGCGGATCTGATCCATATGACGGTGGTGACGGATCTTGGAGAGACATTGGGAACACTGGTTGATGTGCTCCAGACCGGAGCCAATGATGTGTACGTGGTGGAGACTCCGCAGAAGAAGGAGATTCTGCTTCCGGCCATCCGGGACTGCATTCTGAATGTGGATGTGGAAGAAAAGAAAATGCTGGTGCATGTGCTGGAAGGACTTTTGGACGAATGAATTTTCACGTATTGACCCTGTTTCCGGATATGATCCGGGATGGATTTCAGACAAGCATTACCGGAAGAGCGGTGGAAAAAGGGCTTTTGTCTCTGGAGACTGTGAATATCCGGGATTTTTCAGTGAATAAACACAATCGGGTGGACGATTATCCCTATGGCGGAGGCGCCGGGATGGTCATGCAGGCGGAACCGGTCTGTCTGGCATATGAGTCCGTGGCGGAAAAGCTTTCAGAAAAGCCCCGGGTGCTTTATATGAGTCCTCAGGGAAAGGTCTTTGACCAGAGGATGGCAGAAGAGCTGGCACAGGAAAAAGAGCTGGTCTTTCTGTGCGGTCATTATGAAGGGATTGACGAACGGGTGCTGGAGGAGATCGTGACAGACGAGGTATCGATTGGCGACTATGTACTGACGGGAGGAGAGCTTCCGGCGCTGGTCGTCATGGATGCGGTTTCCAGACTTCTGGACGGAGTCCTGCACAACGAAGACTCTGCGGAGTTTGACTCCTTTCATGACAATCTTCTGGAGTATCCCCAGTACAGCCGCCCGGAAGAGTGGAGGGGGAAGAAAGTTCCGCCGATCCTTCTGTCGGGACATCATGCCAATGTGGAAAAGTGGAGAAGAGAGCAGTCTCTGATTCGTACAAAAGAGAGACGGCCGGATCTGCTTGAGACAGCGAATCTTACGGAGGAAGATAAAAAATTCCTTGCAAAGCATGAGAAATTATGATAAAATGAAACGCGTTGTGAGAAAAGAAGAGATGGTCCTCTGTTACGCCAGACGTATTAAGAACATCCATTGATGAAGGAGGAACACAATGAACGAGATTATCAGGAACATCGAGGCAGAGCAGTTAAAAGCGGAAGTGCCGGTCTTCCATGTGGGTGATACCGTGAGAGTACATGCGAAGATCAAAGAGGGCACCCGTGAGAGAATTCAGGTATTTGAAGGAACCGTTTTAAAGAGACAGGGCGGAAGCAACAGAGAGACCTTCACGGTAAGAAAAAATTCGAACGGAATCGGCGTTGAGAAGACCTGGCCGCTGCATTCTCCGAACGTTGAGAAGATCGAGGTGGTTCGCCGCGGTAAAGTAAGACGCGCGAAACTGAACTACCTGAGAGACCGCGTCGGCAAGGCGGCAAAGGTAAAAGAGCTGGTAAAATAAGCTGTCAGGAGGGACATGTACGAAAGTATGATGTCCCTTTTTTCGATTATGGGCAGTATACATCAAAAGGTACAGGAGCATGAAGAGAAAAAAAGGGCTGAGTTTTAACAGGAAGAGGCGTGTGATTCAGGCATCGGCAATCCAGAACGCATTTGTCTGGGTTGGAGAGTGTGTGCTGGCTTTTGCGATCGGATGTGTTCTGGTGTATTATTTTATGACGAGCCTGACCTGTGTGGGACAGGCGATGGAACCTACGGTAAACAGCGGCGCGCAGGTGCTGGTAAACCGGTTTATCTATTCTCTGGCAGCGCCGAAGGCAGGAGACGTGGTTGTATTTAAACCAAACGGAAATGCGAATACTCATTATTATATGCGGCGTGTAATCGGTACGCCCGGTGATACCGTACAGATTGTGGAAGGCTTTGTCTATGTCAATGGAGAACTGTTTGAGACGGGAACCGGAAATGAGCAGATGGATTTTGCAGGAGTAGCAGAAGAAGAGATTCTGCTGGATAAGGATGAATATTTTGTACTTGGAGATAACCGAAATGCCAGTGAAGACAGCCGGAATGCAGACATCGGTAATGTCAGAAGGCGGGATATCTATGGGATGGCATGGTTTGTCCGTTATCCATGGGATAATTTTGGAAGGATTCCGTAGTTCGTTCACGAGGAGGATTTATGAATATACAGTGGTATCCCGGGCACATGACAAAGGCCCGGAGGATGATGCAGGAAAATATAAAGCTGATTGACCTGATTATAGAGCTTGTGGATGCAAGGGCGCCTCTTGCCAGCCGGAATCCGGATATCGATGAGCTGGGAAAGGGCAAGGCACGGCTGATTCTTCTGAATAAGGCGGATCTTGCCAGCGACTGCTGGAATCAGGCGTGGGAAGCGTGGTTTAAGGCGAAGGGATATTTTGTCGTTCAACTGGATTCCAGAGGCAGGACAGGAATGAAGACCGTTCAGAATGTGATAAAAGAAGCGTGTAAAGAAAAAACCGAGAGGGACCGAAGACGGGGAATCCTGAACCGGCCGGTCCGCGCGATGGTGGCAGGAATTCCCAATGTGGGAAAGTCCACATTTATCAACAGCTTTGCAGGCAGGGCATGTACGAAGACCGGAAATAAGCCTGGCGTGACAAAAGGCGCGCAGTGGATACGGCTGAACAGGCAGGTGGAGCTTCTGGATACGCCTGGAATTCTCTGGCCCAGATTTGACGATCAGGAAGCAGGAATCCGACTTGCGTTCCTGGGATCTGTCAATGATGAGATTCTGAATCTGCAGGAGCTTGCCGGAAGACTGGGATGTTTTTTGCAGAAATATTTTCCTCTCTGCCTGGAGGAACGCTATAAGACAGAATTTCCGGAGAATCCGGAAGAACGGGAGCTGCTGACAAAGATTGCACAGGCAAGATCCTGCCTGACAAAAGGCGGGGAGCCTGACATCGGACGGGCAGCAGTTTTTCTTCTGGATGATTTTCGAAGCGGCCGCCTTGGGAAGATTACACTTGAATTTCCTCCGGAAGGGGAATATGATAAGAGCATGGACAGTATGAGGTAGAAGGATGGGAAAATACGAATACGAAGAGAACTATGAAGAGAAAAAGCCGGGAATCTTACGGGAGATTCTGGGGTTTCTTATATATGTGGGAATTGTTGTAGGGATCACATTTTTTATCATTACCTTTGTGGGCCAGAGGACTTATGTAAGCGGAAGCTCCATGGAAAATACATTAAGCCACGGGGATAATCTGATCGTCGATAAGATTACATACCGGTTTTCAGACCCGAAGCGGTATGATATCATTGTCTTCCCGTTTCGGCATGAGGAGAATGTTTACTATATTAAAAGAATCATCGGACTGCCGGGAGAGACGATTCAGATTCAGGACGGGTCGATCTATATCAATGGGGAGATTCTCAGCGAATCCTACGGCAGAGAGGTGATGAAAAGTGCAGGGCTTGCAGAGGATCCGATTACATTGGGCGAGGGCGAATACTTTGTTCTTGGCGATAACCGGAATGACAGTATGGACAGCCGGGATCCGGGTGTAAGTACCATTCACAGAGATGAAATCATCGGCAGAGCATGGGTCCGTATCTGGCCGCTGGACGAGATAGGAGTGTTAAAGCATCAGTAATGACGAAAAAGGAAGAACGGCTGAAAAAACAGCAGGAAAAGCTTGCAGCAGAGCTTGACAGGCTTGAGAACATGAGGTTATACGAGAAAAAATACGAAAGCTGCGGACTGATCTGCGGGATTGATGAAGCGGGCAGAGGCCCGCTTGCAGGTCCGGTGGTTGCCGGGGCAGTGATTCTGCCGCGGGACTGTCAGATTCTCTATCTGAACGATTCCAAAAAGCTGACAGCCAGAAGAAGAGAGCTTCTCTATGAGGAGATCATGGAGAAAGCGCTTGCAGTCGGTACGGGCGTGGTAAGTCACGCCAGAATTGATGAGATCAATATTCTTCAGGCAACGTATGAGGCCATGCGCCAGGCCATAGAAAAGCTTGGCATGGAGCCGGATATACTTTTGAATGATGCGGTGACCATACCGGAAGTAACCTTAAAACAGGTTCCGATTATAAAAGGGGATGCAAAAAGTGTATCCATTGCTGCAGCGAGTGTGATTGCCAAAGTGACCCGGGACCGTATGATGGTTGAAATGGATCAAAAATACCCAGGGTACGGGTTCGCGTCAAACAAAGGCTATGGTTCGGCGGCGCATATTGCGTCAATCCGGGAAATGGGTCCCTGCGAGATCCACAGGAAAACGTTTATACGGAACTTTACCAATCACGCAGAATGACGGATGGGGAGTCTGGCGATGAACAGAAGACAGACAGGGACAGTTTATGAGGAAATGGCTGCCCGGTGGCTTTCAGAACAGGGGTACGAGATTCTGGAACGGAATTTTTACTGCCGTCAGGGGGAGATCGATCTGATTGCCAGAGACGGCAGATATCTGGTATTTATAGAAGTGAAATACCGCAGAGACGGACAGTCAGGCCATCCTCTGGAAGCGGTCGGTATCTGGAAACAGAGACGGATTTCCAAAGCTGCGGTGTATTATTGTCACCGGCATCGGATTCCGGACAGTCAGGCATGCCGGTTTGATGTGATCAGCGTTATGGGAAATGAGATCGAACATATAAAAAATGCATTTGAAACAGTCTGATACAGCGCCATAAACGGGGAAAGGTTCTGGCGCTGTATGGTTATGGAGGAGTCTGTCTATGGTATGGAAGATGAAAAGTGAAAACAGGGATATGCGAAAAAAAGAGAAACATGGCGTGCCGTATTTTGTATTCCGGAATCTGGAGGATACAAAACTGGTGCGCCATGGTTTTTCTACGCGTCTGGGCGGTGTCAGTAAGGGACATCTTGCAGAGATGAATCTGAGCTTTACAAGAGGGGATGACCCGGAATGTGTCCGGGAGAACTTCCGCCGTATGGGGGCAGCCATTGGATTTGATCCGGAATCCCTGGTACTGTCACAGCAGACACATACGACGAATGTACGTCTGGTAACAGAGGCAGACAGAGGAAAAGGATATACAGAGCCGCTGGAATATACGGATGTGGACGGGATGATCACAAATGTGCCGGGGCTGATGCTGGCGACTTTTTATGCAGACTGTGTTCCGCTGTTTTTTGTGGATCCTGTACACCATGCGGTCGGGCTGTCCCATTCCGGATGGAAAGGGACTGCAGGGCGTATGGGGGCAGTGACCATAGAGCGGATGAAGGAAGCTTTTGGAACAGAGCCGGAACATCTGCGCGCGGCAATCGGACCGTCCATCTGTCAGGACTGTTATGAAGTCAGTGAGGATGTGGCTCTGATATTTAAGAAAGAATTCCGGGCGCATGCAGACGAGCGTCTGCTGTACCGCAAACCGGATCACAAGTATCAGCTGAACCTCTGGCGCGCCAACGAGATCGTTCTGCTGGAAGCAGGAATCAGGCCGGAGCATCTGGCGATGCCCGGAATCTGCACCTGCTGCAATCCGGACCTTCTGTTTTCCCATCGTGCAAGCGGAGGCAGGAGAGGGAATATGGGGGCATTTCTGGGTCTGTGCGAGGCATAGATGAATATTTTCCATAGTCTGGATAAAATAGTGACTAGACAAAAGAGGATTCTGTCGATAAAATAAGAGCATCAGTTTTAAAACAGGAGGGCGAATTATATGAAGATTATCAGGACAAAGGATTACGGGGAGATGAGCCGAAAGGCAGCAGGCATCATTTCGGCACAGGTGATCATGAAACCGGATTGTGTTCTGGGGCTGGCGACCGGTTCTTCCCCGGAGGGGACGTATGAGAAGCTGGTTGAATGGTATAACCAGGGCGATCTGGATTTTGGCGATGTGACAACGGTGAATCTGGATGAATACCGGGGGCTTCCAAAGGAAAATGATCAGAGCTACTACTGTTTTATGCACCGTCATCTGTTTGACTATGTGAATATCAATCCGGACAGGACATTTCTTCCGGACGGGATGAATGAGGATCCGGATGCAGAATGTGCAAGATATGAAGAAGTGATCCGTGCGACAGGCGGTGTGGATCTGCAGCTTCTCGGACTGGGGCGCAACGGCCATATCGGCTTTAATGAACCGGGGGAATTTTTTGAAAAAGGGACCCATTGCGTGGATCTGCATCCAAGTACCATCGAGGCCAATAAGCGTTTCTTTGCGTCGGCGGACGATGTTCCGAAGCAGGCATACAGCATGGGTATCCAGACAATCATGAATGCGAAAAAGATACTGGTCGTGGTCAGCGGCGAGGACAAGGCAGAGGCGGTGAAAAACTGTTTCTTTGGACCAGTGACTCCAAAGGTGCCGGGTTCCATCCTGCAGATGCATCCGGATGTGACCGTGGTTGCTGACGAAGCAGCATTATCCCTGTGTTCGCTTCCGGAATAAGACAGGACGGCACAGATTATGAAGATTATCAATGCAAAAGTGTATACAGAGGATGGAACCTTTCAGAAGAAGGATGTGTATACAGACGGAGAAAAGATTGCATTATCCGGAGGGGACGAAGAAATACTGGATGGTTCCGGATGTTACCTGATACCGGGGCTTACGGATATTCATTTTCATGGATGCGCAGGGCGTGATTTCTGTGACGGGAGCCGGGAGTCCATTGAAGCTATGGCGGTATATGAGGCGTCTCAGGGAATCACGACCATCGTTCCTGCTACGATGACGCTGGGAAAGGACTCTCTGCATGAGATATGCAGGGCAGCCGCTGCATATCCGAATGAAAAGGGTGCAGTTCTCTGCGGGATTGATATGGAAGGGCCGTTTATCTCAATGGCAAGAAAGGGAGCACAGAATGAAAAATATGTGCACAGGCCGGATGCAGAGCTGTTTCGGGAGCTGAACAGAGCTTCCGGCGGTCTGGTGAAGATTCTGGCGATTGCTCCGGAAGAGCCGGGCGCAATGGAGTGCATGGAAGAGCTGAAAGATGAAGTGGTTCTGTCAGTAGCCCATACCACTGCAGATTATGAGACTGCAGCGGAAGCCTTCCGAAAAGGCGTCCATCATGTGACGCATCTTTATAATGCCATGTCGGGACTGTCACACCGCGCTCCCGGAGTTGTGGGTGCGGCTGCAGATCATGAATCTGTGGAAGCAGAGCTGATCTGTGATGGAATCCACGTTCACCCGGCAACGGTGCGGCAGACTTTTAAGATGTTTGGAGATGACCGGATTATTCTGATCAGCGATTCCATGGAAGCCACCGGCATGCCGGATGGTGAATATGCGCTGGGCGGCCAGAAGGTGATGAAGAAAGGCAGTCTTGCTACGCTTGAGGACGGGACGCTGGCAGGTTCCGTCACGAATCTGATGGACTGTCTGCGTACGGCAGTGCTTAAGATGCAGATCCCTCTGGAAAGTGCAGTGAAATGTGCGGCTGTGAATTCAGCCAGATCGGTTGGCATTTATGATTCTTACGGCAGTATTACACCGGGAAAGACAGCAAATATGGTTTTACTGAAAGAGGAGGATCTGAGTACTGTGCAGGTTATCCTGAAAGGAAAGACGATTTTGTGACAGGGGCAGATGCGCCCTGTGTGACGGCAGAGTTTCCATAAGAAAAGGGACTGATGCAAAAGCGTATCTTTGCAATATATGATGCAGCAGATGGAAAGCATATATTGCGGGATCGTCCTGTTTTGCATCAGTCCTTTTTTGTATCATGCGGTTACGGGCCGGGTTCTTCCGCCGTTCGGACGGAAAAAGACGGCTCTTCCGTATTCGGACGGAGATCAGCAATATGGTCTGTTACAGATCATCGCCCCGTTCTATTTCTTCCAGCAGATTGTGAATTCGTTTGGTTGGATCGTTGACCCGCTCGGTAGATACATCATGGTTGATACAGTCAATGATTGCTGCCAGGAATTTCGTCATATTTGCTTCTATATAATAGGGTTTGGACAGAAGCTCCGGATTCCTGTAATTCAGATTGGTCGTTACAACATGGCTGATATAGCCTTTCTCATAATATTCATCAAATTTATCAAGTCCGTCGGTAAAGAGTCCGAAGGTGGCGCATACGAAGACCCGCTTTGCTCCGCGCTCTTTGATCTGACGTGCCACATCCAGCATACTTTCTCCGGAGGAGATCATATCGTCAATGATGATGACATCCTTTCCGGACAGATCATCTCCCAGAAATTCATGGGCAACGATGGGATTCTTTCCATGGACAATGACGGAATAATCCCGGCGTTTGTAGAACATGCCCATATCAACGCCCAGTACGCCGGCAAAATAGACGGCACGTTCCATGGCGCCCTCATCGGGACTTATGACCATCAGGTGATTTTTATCGAACTGGAGATCAGGCTCTGCCCTGATGAGGCCTTTGATGAACTGGTAAGGGGGATTGAAGCTGTCAAACCCGTACAGCGGAATCGAGTTGCATACCCTTGGATCATGTGCATCAAAGGTGATGATATTGGCGACTCCCATGTCAGCCAGCTCCTGCAGTGCGAAAGCACAGTCCAGGGATTCCCGCTGTTTTCTTTTATGTTGTCTGCTTTCATAGAGAAATGGCATGATGACGTTGATACGGTGCGCTTTGCCGTTAGAGGCGGAGATGATCCGTTTCAGATCCTGATAATGGTCGTCCGGAGACATGTGGTGCTTATGTCCGCAAACCGTATAAGACAGGCTGTGATTCATGACATCTGCCAGTATGAACAGGTCGGCTCCCCTGACAGAATCATACAGAATTCCCTTGGCTTCTCCGGTCCCAAAACGCGGGCAGGAGCTTCGGATCATGTAGGTATCCTCATGATAACCCTGAAAATTCGGAGTATTCTGGAAATTCTGGTTGCTTTTCTGCCGGAACTGCACCAGGTAATCGTCAACACTTCGTGCCAGCTTCCGGCATCCCTCCAGCGCTGCGATCTTGAGCGGTGCAATGGGAAGGATATTTTCATAGGATAAGATTTCGGACATAAGACCCTCCTGTCTTTGGTGTGCAATAGTTAATCTGTATATCTTGTGATTATATATTGCCAGAAAGTATGATAAACGACACACAGGACAAGACTCTATGAGGGCAGGAACTTAGTGCCGTTTATATATTTATATCATTTTTCTGTACAGACAGTCAACCCATATGAAAGAAATTCTGGCGGAACAGAAAAGAGTGTCTGTACAAAAGAAACAGTTGTCGTGGGGAAAAAAACAGGGTATAATCTAAGAAATGTTTGAACATATGATCGGGCGTCGGAAGCAGAAAAATCCTCAAAAGACAGCCGCTGCATCATATGGTCAGTCTGGAGGAACAGGGACAGCATGTGGTTGATAAGAAGGATATACTGCAGGACTTTTCAGGCTGCCTTCCGGGCAGCGCTTCCTTTTCTGCCATACCGGAATCCGAAGATCATTCCGTCTGTGGCGGGAGTCGCGGATGTATGCAGGAAGAAGAAAGTGGATTCTGTCATGATCGTGACAGACAGCGGAATCCGGGCGCTGGGGCTTACCGGGTTTCTGGAAAAGACGCTAAAGGAAGCGGACATCTCTTATTGCATCTATGACCGGACGGTGGCCAATCCGACTATCTGGAATGTGGAGGAAGCCAGGGAACTGTATCTGACACATGGGGCACAGGCGCTGATCGCATTCGGCGGAGGTTCTTCCATGGACTGTGCCAAGGCTGCGGGAGCAAGGATCGTAAAGCCCGGACAGAGCATTCACCAGATGAAAGGACTTTTAAAAGTACATAAGAAGCTTCCGCTTCTGATCGCGATCCCGACGACGGCAGGTACCGGAAGTGAGACAACGCTTGCGGCAGTCATTACAGACAGTGAAAAACATCATAAATATCCAATTAATGATTTCAGCCTGATTCCCCGCTATGCGGTTCTGGACTATCATGAGACGATGGGGCTTCCAAGAAGCATTACGGCAACGACCGGAATGGATGCACTGACGCATGCGGTGGAGGCATACATCGGGAATTCTACGACAAAGGAGACGCGGATGATGGCGGAGGAGGCCGTGCATCTGATCTACCAGCATCTGAAAGCGGCTTACGATGACGGTACGAATAAGGAAGCAAGGAGCGGAATGCTGAAAGCCGCCTATTGTGCCGGGGTTGCATTTACCAAATCTTATGTGGGATACATTCATGCAGTTGCACATTCTCTGGGCGGCCAGTACGGCACACCCCACGGACTGGCCAATGCGGTCATTCTGCCCATCGTCCTGCGCATGTACGGACCGGCATGTCAGAAGAAGCTGGCTGCGCTTGCCAGGAATGCGGGGGTAGTGGAACGGGAAATGGAGGATCAGGAGGCAGCGGACTGTTTTGTCGACTGGATCCGGAAGATGAATGATTCCATGGAGATTCCCCGTCATTTTCCGGAGATACAGGAAGAGGATATTCCGGTTATGGCCAGCCATGCGGATAAAGAAGGGAATCCTCTGTATCCGGTTCCGGTCCTGATGGACAAAAGAGAGCTGGAAAAGATCTATTATGAAGTGAAAGGAAGATGATCCATGCAGACAGAAGCATTGATGGAAAAGCAGCGAAGCTTTTTTGATTCCGGAAAGACCCTGGATATTTCTTTCCGGGTCAGGGCGCTGGACAGACTGGAGCAGTCGCTGCTTGCCTGCGAAGACAGGCTGTATGCGGCACTTCGAAAAGATCTCGGGAAATCAAGGGCAGAAGCCTATATGTGTGAAGTGGGGCTTACGCTGTCAGAACTTCGGTATATGAAAAAACATGTGCGTTCCTTCAGCCGGAGCCGCCGGGTCAGAACGCCGCTGGCACAGTTTCATGCGAAAAGTTTTACCGTACAGGAGCCTTATGGAGTGGTACTGATCATGTCTCCATGGAATTATCCGGTGCTGCTGACACTGGAGCCGCTGATTGGGGCGATTGCTGCCGGCAACTGCTGCGTAATAAAGCCTTCGGCATATGCTCCTGCCACTTCCAGTGTACTGACACGGATGCTGTCGGAGGCATATGAGGAAGGATATGTGGCAGCGGTAGAAGGCGGGAGGCGGGAGAATGAGCATCTTCTGGAACAGAAATTTGATTATATTTTCTTCACCGGGGGCGTGAAGGTGGGAAAACTGGTGATGGAGAAGGCTTCGGTGCATCTGACTCCGGTGACGCTGGAGCTGGGCGGAAAGAGTCCGTGCATCATTGATCATACAGCAGATCTGCGGACTGCTGCCAGAAGGCTGGTTTTCGGAAAATATTTAAACTGCGGACAGACCTGTGTGGCGCCGGACTATGTGCTGGTGGATGCGCAGGTGCAGAGAGAACTGCTGGCCTGCATATGCAGGGAGATCCGGAAACAGTACGGGGAACAGCCGCTTCAAAATGATGCTTATGGGAAAATGATCAACCGGAAGCATTTTGACCGGGTGCTGGGACTGATCGACCGGGAAAAGCTGGTCTGCGGCGGAGAATATAAGGAAGATACGCTTCAGATTGCGCCGACCGTTTTAGGAGATGTGACAGAAGAAGATGCGGTCATGCAGGAAGAGATATTTGGACCGGTTCTGCCGGTTCTGCCGGTTGCTTCCATGGAGGAGGCTTATGCATTTGTGAAAAGGCGTCCCAGACCGCTGGCGCTGTATCTGTTCACTGCGGACCGGAAGACAGAAGACCGTTTTCTAAGAGACGTATCCTTTGGCGGAGGATGCGTGAATGATACGGTCATTCATCTGGCTACGTCCAGGATGGGATTCGGCGGCGTGGGAAACAGCGGGATGGGTTCTTATCATGGACGGAAGAGTTTTGAGACTTTCAGTCATGAGAAAAGTATGGTGAAAAAATACAACTGGCTGGATCTGCCCATGAGATATCAGCCTTATAATGAGAGGAAAGAGAAGCTGGTAAGGATGTTTGTAAGGTGAGCGGAAGATCGGTTTTTTAAGAAACCGGTAGAGAGACAGGGGGGACACAGTGAGGGCAATTGCAGAACGATTTATAAAAAATACTGATTTTACAGAAGATGAGTTCCGGATGCTGGTCGCGTGTGCAGAGGATCCGGAAGCGGCAGAGCTGCTGACACAGGAGGCGGTGAGGATCCGAAAGAAGCATTATGGGGACAAGGTCTATATCAGAGGCCTGATCGAGTTCACCAATTACTGCAGAAACGACTGCGGTTACTGCGGGATCCGCAGGGGAAATCTCCATGCCCGCCGGTATCGTCTGACAAAAGAGGAGATTCTGGAGTGCTGTGCCAGGGGATATGAACTGGGTTTCCGGACATTTGTGCTGCAGGGCGGAGAAGACCGGTGGTTTACGGACGAACGGATGGCGGACATCATCCGGTCGATCCGGGCATCTTATCCGGACTGCGCCATTACGCTTTCCATCGGTGAACGTTCTTATGAAAGTTACCGTCTGTTGAAAGAGGCCGGAGCGGACCGTTATCTGCTGCGCCATGAGACGGCGGATGAGGAACACTATGGAAAGCTTCATCCATCAGAGATGAGCCTTGCGGTGCGGAAGATGTGCCTCTATGACCTGAAGTTTCTCGGCTATCAGGTGGGAGCCGGATTCATGGTGGGCTCTCCGGGGCAGACGGCAGACTGTCTGGCAAAGGACCTTCTGTTCTTAAAAGAACTGCGGCCTCATATGGTGGGAATCGGGCCTTTTGTCCCCCATCATGACACCAGATTTGCGCAGGAGAAGGCAGGCAGTGTGGAACTGACGCTGTTTCTTCTGTCTGTGATCCGGATTCTGCTTCCGAAGGTACTGCTTCCGGCTACAACAGCGCTTGGCACCATGGACCCGCAGGGACGGGAGAAAGGCCTGCAGGCGGGTGCGAATGTGGTGATGCCGAATCTGTCTCCGCAAAAGAACCGGAAACAGTATGAGCTGTATGACAACAAGATCTGTACAGGAGAGGAAGCCGCAGAATGCCTGGAGTGCCTTGCGCGCAGAGTAGAGCAGGCAGGATATCATCTGTGCAGCGGGCGCGGAGATGCACTGCAGGAATAAATCTTAAGAAAGAGAACTGCGCATCCGGCACGGCAGCCGGCAGATGGCGCAGGAGTGAGGAAGGAGAGGACCTGTATGAAATTCACATACCCGGCAATTATCCGAAAGACCAAACAGGGAACCTGGCATGCGGTGTTTCCGGATCTGGAATGCTGTGAGGCAGAAGGCGATACCATAGAGGAGGCGGTAGAACGGGCCAATGAAGCAGCATATGACTGGATCAGCCTGGAGCTGTCAGAGGATGACGGACAGCTTCCGGCCATAACAGATGTCAGGGATATGGATCTGGAAGAAGGAGATGTGGTGCGTAACATCTGTGTAAACATCCGGTTTACAGATGGATGGGATGAATAACCGCTGGTTTCCCGGTGATGGCAGGGATGTGCCGTTGCCGGGATTTTTCTTGACATCCAGGAAAAACGTGCTAAAATGTATACGACAAGTAATTGTATACAAGAATACAAAAGCGGCTGTACAGATCATGGATCTGATCCATACTGCAGCGCTGTCTGGATAAGGAGAGAAAGATGGATAACAACAGAGCGGTTCATTTTGACAGACATACGAACTTACTGCAGCTGGAAGAACACATGTATCCACTGGTGGATGTGGAGCATCCGAATACATTCCGGAATCTGTATCCTTATACGGAGATTCCGAAGATTGCATTCAATGACCGTATCGTACCGCATCATATGCCGGATGACATATGGATTACGGATACGACCTTCCGCGACGGTCAGCAGTCCCGTGCGCCCTATTCCACAGAGCAGATTGTGACCATATATGATCATCTCCACAGGCTTGGCGGTCATAAGGGACTGATTCGGCAGTCTGAATTCTTTTTATACAGTAAAAAGGATCGGGATGCGGTGTACAAATGCATGGAAAGAGGCTACAAATTTCCGGAAGTGACCAGCTGGATCCGTGCCAGCAAAGAGGATTTTCAGCTTGTGAAGGATCTGGGGATGAAGGAGACCGGCATCCTGGTAAGCTGTTCCGACTATCATATTTTCTATAAGATGAAGAAGACCAGACGGGAAGTCATGCAGCATTATCTGAATATTGTCAGAGAATGTCTGGAGATTGGAATCAGTCCGAGATGCCATCTGGAGGATATCACCAGGGCGGACATATACGGCTATGTGATTCCGTTCTGTCTGGAATTAAAGAATATGATGGATTATTACAATATCCCGATCAAGGTGCGCTGCTGTGACACAATGGGGTATGGAGTCAATTATCCGGGAGCCGTCATCCCGCGTTCCGTGCCGGGAATCATCTATGGGATCCAGGTGCATGCAGGTTTTCCGTCGGAACTGATCGAATGGCACGGACACAATGATTTCTATAAGGCGGTCAGCAATTCCACTACCGCATGGCTTTACGGAGCCTCCGGTGTGAACTGTTCACTGTTCGGTATCGGGGAGCGGACCGGCAATACCCCGCTGGAGGCGATGGTATTTGAATATGCACAGCTCCGGGGCACGCTGGACGGCATGGATACAACGGTGATTACCGATCTGGCGGAATATTACGAAAAAGAGATCGGCTATCAGATCCCGTCCAGAACGCCGTTTGTGGGCAGAAACTTTAATGTGACCCGGGCGGGTATTCACGCAGACGGGCTTTTGAAAAACGAAGAAATCTACAATATTTTTGATACGGAGAAATTCCTGAAACGGCCGGCCCTGGTATCGGTGTCAAACACATCCGGGCTTGCGGGAATCGCCCACTGGATCAATACGTACTTTGGATTAAAAGAGGAACGTGCGCTGGATAAGAACTCAGAGATGATCCACATGGTAAAGGCATGGGTGGATCATGAATACGAGAGCGGACGCGTGACGGTCCTTACCGATGAAGAACTTCTGTCAGTGATTCAGGATGCATGCGAAAAGACAGGAGTGCAGATCGTGCAGGAGGCGAAAGGGTAATGGAAGACAGGCAGGAGTCCCAGAAAAGCCGGGACAGATATTCCCTGAGAGGCCGTGTGTATGAAAGCATTCGTGAAGACATCTTAAGCGGCAGATATCAGCAGAATACGGAGCTGAAGGAAATGGCGATCGGGGAGGAACTGGGAGTCAGCAGGACTCCGGTCCGGGAAGCGCTGCGTCAGCTGGAGCTGGAGGGGCTGGTTCATATCATTCCGAACCGCGGCGCCTATGTGAACACGATCACGGCAAAGGATGTACAGGATATCTATATCATCCGTTCCATGCTGGAAGGAATCTGTGTCAGATGGGCAACCAAATATATTACAGAGGAACAGCTGGAGGACCTGGAAGAGACCCTCTGCCTCTCTGAGTACCACACAAAAAAGGGAAATTATGAGAAGCTGTATGAGCTGGACGGACTGTTTCATGAGCAGCTGTACTGCGCATCGAACAGCCGGATCCTCAATCATGTACTGTCTGACTTTCATGATTATGTAAAACGTGTGAGAAAGGCCACGCTGGCTTCCCAGGGACGCTCGGTCAAATCCACAGAAGAACATCGGGCAATCTTTGAGGCAGTGCGTGCCAGAGATGCGGAAAAGGCGGAAGAACTGGCGAAAGTACATATAAGGCACACCATTGAGTGCATTAAGGGCTATGGTCTGGAGAAGATCCTGTGACAGGATTGTGGGAAACTGAAAAAAGCAGCATGCAAGGAGGAAGAAAAGTATGGAAAAGATCAGGATGACTACACCGCTGGTAGAGATGGACGGGGATGAGATGACCCGGATTCTCTGGCAGATGATCAAAGAGGAGCTGATTCTGCCGTTTGTAGAACTGAAGACGGAATATTATGATCTGGGGCTTGAGAACAGGGACCGGACAGGAGACCAGATTACGGTTGATTCTGCAAAGGCAACGAAAAAGTACGGGGTTGCTGTGAAATGCGCAACGATCACCCCCAATGCTGCCAGAGTGGAAGAATATAAGCTGAAAGAGATGTGGAAAAGTCCCAATGGAACGATCCGCGCCATTTTGGATGGAACGGTTTTTCGGGCTCCGATCATTGTGAAGGGAATCGAGCCTTATGTGAAGACATGGAAAAAACCGATTACTCTGGCACGCCATGCATATGGGGATGTCTATAAAGGAACCGAGATGATTATTCCGGGACCGGGAAAGGTAGAACTGGTCTATACGACAGAGGACGGGAGCCGTTCGGCGGAACTGGTTCATCGGTTTGAAGGAGCCGGCATTGTACAGGGCATGCACAACCTGGACAGTTCCATGGAAAGCTTTGCGAAGAGCTGCTTTCAGTATGCGCTGGATACAAAGCAGGATCTGTGGTTTGCGGCCAAGGATACGATTTCCAAAAAATATGACCATCGCTTTAAAGATGTATTTGAAGAAATCTATGAGAAAGAATTCCGGGCAGAGTTCGAGGCAGCAGGCCTTACCTATTTCTATACTCTGATTGATGATGCGATTGCCAGAGTCATCAAGTCAGAAGGCGGATTTATCTGGGCATGCAAGAACTATGACGGCGATGTAATGAGTGATCTGGTGGCAACGGCATTTGGTTCTCTTGCCATGATGACCTCCGTACTGGTGTCTCCGCAGGGATATTATGAATATGAAGCGGCACATGGCACGGTCCAGCGGCATTACTATCAGCACTTAAAAGGGATGGAGACTTCCACAAATCCTGTTGCGACGATCTTTGCATGGACAGGGGCGCTGAAAAAGCGCGGGGAGCTGGATGAGCTGTCCGATCTGGTGCGCTTTGCAGAGCTTCTGGAACAGGCTTCGGTTCATGTCATGGAATCCGGAAGGATGACAAAGGATCTGGCGCTGATTACGACGCTTTCGGATGTGACCGTTTTGAATTCCGGTGACTTTATCAAAGCGATCCGTTCGGAACTTGAGACGCTTCTGTAGGACGCCGGACATGACAAAAAGCTGTTTTCAGGCATAAAATTATCCCCGTTCCCATATATTAGAACAAATATGGGAGGGGGATTTTTTAATGGAAACGATTCAGAATCAGAAAGAATTTCACTTATACAATGATATTAAAGAACGGACGGGAGGAGAGATCTACATCGGCGTGGTAGGTCCGGTCCGAACCGGGAAATCTACATTTATCAAGCGGTTTATGGATCTGCTCGTGCTTCCCAATATCGAGGATGCCCATGAGAGGGAACGGGCGACGGATGAACTTCCTCAGTCGGCAGCCGGAAAGACGATCATGACCACCGAGCCTAAATTTGTCCCCAAAGAGGCAGTGGAAATCAGTGTGGGAGGAAAGATCCCGGTCAGGATCCGCCTGATCGACTGCGTGGGATATATGGTAGAGGGTGCCACCGGGCATCTGGAAAATGATACGGAGCGCATGGTGAAGACGCCATGGTTCGGGGAGGAGATTCCGTTTACGAAAGCAGCAGAGCTTGGGACGCATAAAGTTATCCATGACCATTCCACGATTGGGATTGTCGTGACCTGCGACGGAAGTTTTGGAGATATCCCGGCAGGAAATTACCAGGAATCCGAAGAGAGAACCATTGCGGAACTGAAGACTCTGGGAAAACCGTTCGTGATCCTTCTGAATACGACAAGACCGTACAGTGATGCAGTCAGAAAACAGTCGGAGGAGATGTTTCACAAATATCAGATTCCTGTACTTCCGGTCAACTGTGAACAGTTGAAAAAAGAGGATATTACGATGATACTGGAGCAGGTGCTTCTGGAGTTCCCGCTGACAGAGGTGGAATACCATATGCCCCGCTGGGTGGAGATGCTGCCGGTCATGCATCCGGTCAAGCAGGAGATCATAACAAAGGTCCGGGAAATGATGGAAGATTTCCATGTGCTGCGTGATATCGGCATGGCGAATACGGACTGTGAAGGACCATCGGTCAGCCGTATGAAACTGGACCGGGTGGCGCTCAATACCGGTTCGGCGGTTTACTCGATTGACATGGAGGAGAGCTGCTATTATCAGATGCTCAGTGAACTGACCGGTATGGAGCTTCGGGATGAATATGATCTGATGGAGCAGCTTCGGGAGCTGTCCGCCATGCAGAAGGAATACGGAAAAGTGATTAAGGCAATGGATGCCGTCCGTCAAAAAGGATACGGTATGGTATTGCCGGAAAAAGATGAGATTACGATGGACGATCCGGTGCTGATTCATCAGGGCGGCAAATACGGCGTAAAGCTTCGTTCCATCTCGCCTTCCGTACATATGATCCGGGCAAATATAGAGACAGAGATCGCACCGATCGTCGGCAATGAAGAACAGGCCAGGGATCTGATTCAGTATATCCAGGACGGAAGAAAACAGGAAGAGGGCATCTGGCAGATCAATATCTTCGGAAAGACGATAGAAGAACTGGTGGAGGACGGGATACGGAGCAAGCTGTACCAGATTGGAGAGGAAAGTCAGGTGAAGCTGCAGGATACGATGCAGAAGATTGTGAATGACTCCAATGGGGGACTGGTGTGCATCATTATATAACCGGCTGAGTTCTGGATTTTATATATCTGGCATTTGATAATTGCCGGAAACGTATGATAAACGGCACGGGGCTCAAAGCTCTGTGGGTGCAGGAATTGAGTGTCGTTTATATAGTTGAATTTGCGGTTTCGAGTTGCTATACTATAGCAGAGGGAACCGCTTTTTTATGGAAGTTTATGCTCAGAAATGAAAAGAAAGGAACCGTTATGAAGGTTACATTTATATGCCACAGCAGTTTTTGCGTGGAGCTGGAAAGGCATGTGCTGGTATTTGATTACTATGGAGACGGGAAGCTGCCAAAGGCGCCTGCAGACAGCCGGATTTATTTTCTGAACAGCCATGCACATCCGGATCATTTTAAGAAAGAGATCCTTGGGCTTCGGGACCGCTGTCCGAAGGCGGAGTATGTGTTGTCCAGAGATATCAGGCTCCGCCCGGATGAACGAAAGAACTGGATTCATCAGGTGAAAGCCCGGGCTGAATATGAGATTGGAGAACTGAAGATCCGGACGCTTCGTTCCACAGACCAGGGCGTGGCCTGGGCAGTGGAAGCGGAGGGAAAGAGGATTTATCATGCCGGTGATCTGAACTGGTGGCACTGGGAAGGGGAAGACCGGGCGTGGAACAACAATATGGCGGCAAACTATAAGAGAGAGGTGGACAGGCTTGCAGGACAGTCTTTTGATGCCGCCTTTGTGCCGCTGGATCCGAGGCTGTCCGGGGCCTGTGACTGGGGAATGAAATATTTTCTGGAACAGGTGGATGCAGCGCATGTATTTCCCATGCATTTCTGGGAAGAGTACGATATATGCCGGAAAGTGAAAGAGGAGAAGGAAATGCAGGGGCTTCTGGAACATTATCATACCATAGAATATCAGGGACAGGAGTGGACATTATGTTAGTGAAGATTTATACAGATGGAGCAGCGCGGGGAAATCCGGATGGACCGGGCGGATACGGAACGATCCTGTCCTGTGTGGATGCCAAAGGGGAAGAACATATACGGGAATATTCCCAGGGATATAAAAAGACGACGAACAACCGCATGGAGCTGATGGCGGCGATTGCAGGTCTGGAGGCCTTAAACCGGCCCTGCCAGGTGGAGCTTTACTCGGATTCCAAGTATCTGGTTGATGCATTTAATCAGCACTGGATCGATTCCTGGATTAAGAAAAACTGGGTAAACAGCCAGAAGAAACCGGTTAAGAATCCGGACCTCTGGAAAAGGCTTTTGAAAGCAAAGGAACCGCATCTGGTGAAATTTATATGGGTAAAGGGACATGACGGACATCCGCAGAACGAGAGGTGTGATGAGCTGGCAACTGCGGCAGCAGACGGCGATGATCTGATCGAGGATGTCGGAATGCATCTACAAGATGATTAAATCCTGCGCACAAACTGGATAAACGGGCTGTGAGAAATGGAAGACTCCGGTCCTGTACAGGGCCGGAGCCGGATGTGTTTCACGGTTTTCTGCTGCTTTGTGTTTCAGGAAATATTATTTTTCAGCGTGCTATTTTAATTCCGGCCGCGTGGGGTCTACGATTCCGGATGCATCAATCAGGTCGGCAACCGACTGCGGCCGTGTGATCATGGTAAATCCATCCAGATTGCAGCGGGTCTGACGGACGTAGTCATCCTTGACGGAGACGAAGGCTTTAGATGCCCAGACACCGCAGAAATAACGGAAACCTTCGGATTGCAGACAGGTCAGTTTCTGGCTGGGATAATCAATCTCTTCTCCGTAAGGATAGATATAGATATCGGTGTCTCCTACATAAGCGGCAATTTCCTCCTTCCATCGTCTGGTATCTTCAACCAGAGTGTTGTAGGAGATGGAAGCAGTGTGCTTATGCCCGTAACCATGGGAAGCGAACAGCCACCCTGTTTCTTTCAGGCGGTCCGCGATTGTGCGGACCATCTGCCGGTCTTCTTCCAGCGTAGGACTTTCCATATCATTGATACGGTAGCCAAGCGTCCCTTCATACCCGGTAGCGGCTATAATGCCTTTTGCACCCCGCAGAGAGAAATCCGGGTGTTCTTTTACAAAGGTATCCAGTATGGGCATCACGTCATAGTCCCCGATGCTCTCAGTGCCGTCCGGATGGATGTAGAGATTCTTCACGTCTCCGTTTTCGTCCAGTACCAGCTTTTTGGGAAAGCCGTCATGTTCCATATAATCATAATAGCTTACATCGTCAACAGACAGTACAAGCGGGATCTTTCCTTCAGGAACCAGAGGCTGCGCCGCTGTCAGTGTGACATTGCCGTCCTCGTCAGTCTGTTCTTCTGCCAGATCATGAATATCGATCAATATGTACTGATTCGCATACAGCTCTTCCAGAATGGCATGGAATTCATCTACGGTAGTCATCCAGTAATTGTATCCGTTTTCCATGTAATCGCCGTCAAAAGCAAGGGAAGTATCCACAATCAGCGAATGAAAGAAAATATGTCGTACAGGCTGGTCATATGGAATAAAGGAGTCAAGAGCATCCGTACAGGTGCTGACGGCGGAAAGGACTTCTTCTTCCTGAGAGAATTCTTCAGGAATCTCCTCAAGCAGTGCAAGCGCTTCTTCATAATAATAGCCCTGAGCCAGTTCAAAGGCCTCTTCCAGTACAGGAGCAACCGTCTCCTCATAACGGGCGGCAGCAAGTTCTTCTTCGGTTGGGGCCGGTTCTTCTTCCTGTACAGGGGGTTCTGCGGCTGTAGGTACGTTGTCGGCATTCGGTGCTCCGCAGGCACTCAGCACGGTCATAAACGCAGGGAGAATAAAAAGTACAGTTTTGGGGGATGTTTTTTTCTTCATAATCAGTTCCTCAATATATATTTTATTTGATATTCCATAAGGTATTCACAACCTCTTGTGGACAGTTATTATTTTAACACAAATTGTTGGGGAAATGATTACAGTTTTATTACAGGAAAGAAAATTCTTTCTTAAAATATCAAAATAAATATGCGAAAAATGAAAAACAGGTATTGACAATTGTAGAAAACACTGGTATTATAAATGAGCCGATTGCGAAAAAGGTCACATGCAATTCTTTTTTAGAAGAAAAAAGCAACTTTTTAGAAAAAAATGTAAAAAAGCTGTTGACAAATAAAAAAAGATTTGCTATAGTAAATAAGTCGTCGCGGCAATGAGATAAAAACCGCGCAGATCTGAAAGCAGGCCGCCTGTATTGCAGATGGCCAGGCAGACATGAACCTTGATAATTAAACAGTACTTTGAAAGTCTTCGAAAATTCTTTTGAA
>ERZ778516.850-NODE-850-length-24994-cov-5.255463_pt1 | contig 24994 bp, 20 predicted proteins | sample MGYA00510342_ERZ778516 | MGnify/ENA primary metagenome ERZ778516 (study PRJEB29527, sample SAMN07138961) | mouse gut metagenome | material: feces | host: mouse | place: China:Nanjing | collected 2016-01-25 ... | reverse complement strand
TTTTTCAGCATTTCTTATGACGGGAAAAAACAGCTGGTGTATGAAGCGCCGTGTACCATGGTGCTGGCCAAATATTTAAAAGAAACGAAGCTTTCCGAAGCGGCTTTCTGGAAAATCATGGCGCAGATGCTGGATGTGCAGATTGCAGCCAAAAGCAGGGGGCTTTATCCGGAGCATCTTTGTGTCAGGCCGGATATGGTGTTTCTCGAAGAAAGAACCCTGCAGATGTATTTTTTATACCAGCCGGTTACCGGTGCAAAGGAAACCGCGGACAGCCTGTTTGCGGTGATTCATGACATGATTTATGAGGAACTCAAAAAAGAAGGCGGAAAAGGGCAGGATTATATTATTGATTTTCAAAATTACCTGAAACAGGGAGACTACCGTCTCGAGCATGTCCGCCAGTACATCGCACAGGCTGCCGGCGGCGGGCGGCCTCCTGTGGCAGGACCTGCAGTGCCGGAACCGGACGACGCAGAAGAAGATCTGGAACAGTATACGGTCATGCTTGGCAGCGGCGGCGCTCCGCCAGTGAATGCGCCAAAGTGCGTATACCTGACAAGAATCAGGACAAAAGAAACAGCGGCGCTTTCGGACGAGATTATCAAAATCGGCAGGTCCAGCCAGAATACATACTGTGTGACCGGCAATGCATCGGTCGGACGGGTTCATGCGGCGATTGTAAGGCGCGGGGATGTGTGTGCCTTAAAGGATATGGGTTCTGTGAACGGGACTTCTGTAAATGGAAAGCGCCTTGGTGAAAATCAGGCGTGCAGGCTGCAGAGCGGGGACAGGATTCAGCTGGCGGATGAAGAATTTATATTTGAGCTGAAATGAAATAAGCTGAAATTAATGATTACTGCAAAAAGAGAGGTATCTGAAAAATATGGAAGACATAGCACAGCTTTTACTGTCACAGCAGGCAGTTTTAATTTACGAAATCGTGATAGCTGTTATTCTGGTCATTTCGATTGTCCTGATTAGCAGGCAGCGCAGACTGAGAAAACAGATTCAGGAATCCGCACAGCAGCGGCAGGTAAAGCGGTCGCTGGACGATTCGCTGGCAAACCAGAGGCGGAGGTAAAGCCGGATGAACATTATTTTATCAGTATATTCCAAGGATGCATTCCTTGAATACCAGCTGCCGTCTGTCAATAATGCGGATTATACGCTGACACTGAAAAGCGATTTTTATCATTTAAAGAAAAACTGGAATATTTATCTGGAAGTCATGGACCATGTGTGGAGCTTTAAGCGGGGCAGGGGCTACAGCATCCGCAGGGACGGCGGGGCTTATGAAGGACGCGGGCTTGCTGACAAGGATGTCCTGAACCTTTTGATTGAGGACGAAAAGGAAATCGTTATCATTGTCCGGTATGTGGAATCGCTGTTTCATGCATATGAAAAATTTTCACTGGCAGGCATCAGCCAGATTACGATTGGTGAAAAAACGGATAATGATATCTGTTATGACTATATGAAGCTTGTCTCACGCAGCCATGCAGCTATCGTGCGGGACGGAGCCAGCTTTAAGATTGTCAATAACAGCTTAAACGGCACGTATGTCAATTCGTACCGGATAGAGAAAGAACGCCTGTTAAGCCCGGGCGCATGTATTGACATTATGGGGCTGCGCATGATTTATCTGGGCGGCTGCCTGGCGGTTGATACGGCAGGCGGCCGCGTGCGGATAAATAAACAGAAGCTCAAACCGATGCCGGCCCGCCCGGGCGCGCCGCGCGGGCCGGTACGGGAGACGCTTTCGGTATCGCATGGAAAGACTGTTTACCACCGTTCGCCGCGCACGTTTCATGAGCTGGCAGACGGAGAAATTGAAATCGAAGGCCCGCCGCAGCAGGAGCCGGAAAAGCCGCAGCCGCTGCTTCTTACCGTCGGCCCGTCTTTTACCATGACACTTCCGATGATTGCAGGATGCTTTTTAATGATGTCCCCGTCTTCGGGCAGCAGCTCGCTGTCGATGTATTCCGGCATTGTCATGTCTGTTTCGTCCGCGGTGATAGGAGTCTTCTGGGCAGTCCAGAATGTGCGCCACCAAAGAAAGCTGGAAGCAGAAAAGGGACAGGCACGGTTCGAAAGCTACAGCGAATACCTGCTGGAAAAGACAGAAGAAATCAAGGCCAGGTATGAAAATGCTTCCTGCAGCCTGTTTGACATGTACCCGGATGCAGCGGCCTGCCTGTCTTATGATGAAAGCCAGGGGCTTTTGTGGAGCCGCAATGCGACGCACCGGGATTATCTAAAACACCGTCTTGGCATGGGCAATGTCCCGTTTCAGATTTCGATTCAGGCACCAAAAGAAAAGTTTACCGTTTATAAAGACGAGCTGGCGGGAAAGCCGCGGTTTATCAAAGAAAATTATGACACGCTCTACGATGTGCCGGTGGTACTGGATCTGGCGGAGCACAAGCTGATTGGCATGGTGGGCGGGCCGCAGAAGGCCGGGGCCATTGAGACGGCAAAGCTGCTGGCTGCCCAGATAGCGGCCAATAACTGCTATACCGACGTGAAGCTGGGATTTTTGTACGACAGCGAGTGCTCGAATGAAGAAAAAGAGTGGGAGTTTGCCAGATGGCTGCCGCATGTGTGGTCTGAGGATAAGAAAACGCGTTACTGCGCATCCAATGCGGAGCAGGCGAGCGATGTATTTTATGAACTGGCAAAAATTTTCCGTACAAGGGTGGAAGAAGAACAGGAGCTGCATAGCAAAAAGGAGCAGCTTCCAAGGCCGTATTATATCCTGTTTATTTCGGATATGCATCTGCTGGAAGGCGAGCTGGTTGCACGGTATATTTTTGACAAGGAACCGGCAGCCGGACTGACGGCATTTATCCTGACCGAGCGCTATGAGGATTTGCCGAATGCGTGTGATTTTATTATCGAAAATACGGCCCGGTTTCAGGGCATGTATGATGTGATTCTGGGCGAGGAGCGGCGGCAGGAGATTCAGTTTGACCAGATTGACAATTATCATCTGGAGCGCTTTTCCAGGCATCTGGCGACACTGCAGGTACAGGAAATGGAAAAGGGCGGGGAAATCCCGAACTCCCTGACGTTTTTTGAAATGCTTGGCGTTTCAAAGCCGCAGGAGCTCCCAGTGCGGGAACTGTGGGCAAAGAACCGTACTTATGACAATATCCGCGGCATGGCCGGGCAGAAGGCGGGCGGTGCGCCGTGCTATCTGGATGTGCATGAGAAATACCACGGGCCGCACGGGCTGGTGGCGGGCACGACCGGTTCTGGAAAATCGGAAACGCTCCAGACATATATGCTGTCGCTGGCCGTGAATTACAGCCCGGATGATATCGGGTTTTTCATTATTGACTATAAGGGCGGCGGCATGGCAAACCTGTTTGACGGGCTGCCGCATATGGTCGGGCAGATTTCGAACTTATCCGGCAATCAGGTCCGGCGTGCGATGATTTCGATTAAAAGTGAAAACCGCAGAAGGCAGCGGGTGTTTACCGAGCATGGCGTTAACAACATCAACCTGTACACCAGGCTTTATAAAAACGGGGAAGCTGCGCTGCCGGTGCCGCATTTATTTATTATTATCGACGAGTTTGCAGAATTAAAACGGGAAGAACCGGATTTTATGCGCGAGCTGATTTCGGTGGCCCAGGTCGGGCGAAGCCTTGGCGTGCATATGATTCTGGCAACCCAGAAGCCGAGCGGCACGGTCGATGACAATATATGGAGCAACTCCAAGTTCCGTCTCTGCCTTCGCGTGCAAGACAGGCAGGACAGCAGCGACATGCTGCATAAGCCGGATGCTGCCTATATTACACAGGCCGGGCGCTGCTATCTGCAGGTCGGCAATGACGAGGTATACGAGCTGTTCCAGTCCGGCTACAGCGGGGCTGCTTATGAAGAAAATGTCAGCCTGGGCAATACGGAGCTGGCCAAGATGATAGGCTTAAACGGCACAGTGGAAATGACCGGAAGCTCGGCCAAGCTGTCGCAGAAGCAGAAGGTCGAATACCTGTGGCTCGAACAGCTGGCAGCATGCCTGGATTTGGCGCAGAAGGCGGCAAAGATTACGCTGGAAGAATGTAAAAACAGGCAGCAGCTTGGACGGCTCGTGCATGCCATGTATAAGGCGATGTGGTATGAAAAGCTGGATTATCCGGTCAGCCGCTACAATACAGACCGCCTGTGCGATTTTCTGCTGCTGTATAAAAAAGTGCAGGCAGTGCGCGCAGACCGGGCGGCAGTCCTGACCGAAATCATGCAGCAGTCCGTTTCCGGCAAGGTAAAGATGCCGCAGAAAAAAGAAAAGACACAGCTGGATGCGGTCAAGGAATATCTGGCACAGATGGCGCAGGAATGCGGCTATACCTACCATATGCAGCTTTGGATGCCGGTACTGCCGGGGCATATTTACCTGGAGGAGTTTGCAGAATACCGGGAGCGCTGCTACAAGGACGGCGGCTGGCCGAAGCAGGGCGGGGCATGGAGCCTGGAAGTCGTGCTTGGCAAAATTGACGACCCGGCAAACCAGAATCAGATGCCATTGTTTTTTGATTTTGCAAAAACCGGGCATCTGGCGGTATTCGGAAGCATTGTCAGCGGGAAAAGCACGCTGATGCAGACGCTTGCTTATGCGCTTATCCACCGGTATACGCCGGATCTGGTCAATTTATACGCGCTGGATTTCAGCAGCAAAATGATGTCTGCATTTGAGGATGCACCGCATATGGGCGGCGTGATGTATGAAAATGACATGGACAAAATCAGCAAGTTTTTCAATATGATGGGAACGATTCTGCAGGAGCGCAAAACCCTGCTGCGCGGGGGCAATTACAGCCAGTATGTCCAGAAAAACGGCGTGACCATGCCGGCTATCGTGATTTTTATTGATAATTACGCTTCGTTTAAGGAAAAGACGGATGAACGGTATGAAGAAATGCTGATTACGCTGTCCAAGGAAGGCGTCAGCCAGGGCATTTTCCTCGTGGTATCGGGAAACGGCATCGGCATGAACGATGTTACCTCGCGTGTCTGTGAAAATATCACCGCATCACTGTGCATCCAGCTGCAGGAGAAATATGAGTATACAGACCTTCTGCATACGAACCAGATTGAAGTGCTGCCGGAAAGCGGGATGAAAGGAAGGGGGCTGACCGATTATGAGGGACGTATTCTGGAATTTCAGACAGCGCTTTCGGTGCAGGCAGAAAATGACTATGAGCGTATGGAGCTGATTCGCAGCAGGTGCGTGGAAATGAAACAGGCATGGAGCGGGAAGCGGGCAAGGCCTGTGCCGGAAATTCCGAAAAAACCGGTCTGGTCTGAATTTCACCAGCTGGATGAATACCGCAGGCTGCTTTTGGATAAGGACAGGCTGCCTGTCGGATATGATATGGCGAATGCACAGGTATATGGAATCAATTTGCGCAATACATACTGCTATATGGCTTATGGAGCAGGCCATACCGGCAAGACAAATTTCCTGAAGGTATGCCTGCAGGCGGCGCTGGAAAAGAAAGCAAAGGTATGCGTGATGGATAACGAATCACATGACCTGCACAGCTATGCGGGAAACGGCGTGCAGTATGTGGAAGACGACAAGGGACTGTATGAATTTTTCACGCAGCTGCTGCCGGTCTTTAAAGAACGGAACAAAAAGAAGCACGAGCTGCAGGCCGGGGACTGTGAGACAGATGAGATTTACGAGGCAATGAAGCAGTTTGAACCGTATTTTATTTTTATTGCGGATTTGAAATCGCTGGTTATGATGGTGAATGGCTCCCAGTACGATATGAGGGGATTTTTCCGCAACATTCTGGAAAAAGGAAGCATGCACAATATTTACCTGTTCAGTGCGGTTTCATCAAAAGACCATCAGGAGATTTTTGGCGACGAGCTGTATGACACGTTTACCGGATATAAGACGGGCATTCATTTTGGCGGAAATACAGCGGATAACCGGGTGCTGAATTTTGACTATATTTCTTATGCAGAGCAGACAAAGGTGCTGCCGCCGGGTGTCGGATGCCTGCCGGACGCAGTGTCAAACGAAGATACGGCAAAGGTTGCCGTGCCGCTGGCCAGGAGGTAAAAAGCGTTGGTTACCATGATGGTATGCATCCCGGGGCGCAGGGAAGCGGAGTCATTTGGAAAGCTGTCGAGGGAGCTGTTTGCGTACTTATCGGAGGAAGAATTCAAGCTGCACTGTTTTTTTACGCTGCAGGAGACATGGAAATTCCTGGAAACAGGGGCACTGCTGGATATGGCGTGCATCGGTGTCACGGGGCAGGAAGAAATCAAGCTGCTGCGCCAGATTCGGAAACAGTATGCGAAGGTACAGCTCCTGTTAGTGGCGGATGCGTCTGTTTCGCCTATGGAATATTTAACGCCGGATGTGCGGGCGGCTTCCCTGCTGCTGCATCCTTATGAGGCAAAGCAGAAGGAACGGGTTGTGCGTGGATTTTTAAAAAGCTGCCTGGAAGAACACGCACAGGACGGGGGCTCCGGGAACGATAAGGATGTGCTCGTCCTGGAAAACCGGGAAGGCAGGACCGTTATTCCGTACCGCCAGATTTATTATATTGAAGTACGGGAACGCAGGATTTTTATCCGGATTCAGAATAAGGAATACAGCAGGTATGATTCCATGGAGCATATGCTCGGGCAGCTGCCAGATATATTTGTGCGCTGCCACAGAAGCTTTGCATTTAACATGCAGCATCTGGAACGGGTACGTCTGTCGGAGAACACGGTGTATCTGGAGCATGGCATGGCAGTACCGCTTTCGAGGAGCTATAAGTCAGCAGTAAAGGAGTGTATGCATGGACGGTATGCAGCAGGAAGGCATGACGCAGGGATGCCTGGATGACTGTCATGAAATTTATTATGTGAAAGAGGAAGCACTCAAGCTGCTGCTGGCGGGGCTCGGGCAGACACAGTGGTACGGGCTGTTTTCTGAAGGGAAGCCGCATGGCAGCAGTGTGCAGGAAAATACAGATGGCCCGGGAGCGCGGGCCGGATTATATGGAGCGGTGCAGGACAAAGGCTTGCAGGAAAAACCGGGCGGGCTTATGTACAAGGAAAGCAGGCGGCCTGGCGGGAATGAGGCGGTAAACAGCGTGCTGGCCGGCATGTACTTAGACGGCCTGATTGACTGGGAAGGGAAGGGCGTAGCTGTAAGGCAGCCTTATGCGCGCATGCTTTCGGTGATGCTGGAGCAAAAGGCCTGTGTGACATGTGAAGGGATGGATTCTTTATCGATATCTATGCTGCGGTGCTGCTATCTGTCCGGGGATAGCGTTATTGCAGTGCGCATAAGCCAGAGGGAAGACGGCATGCTTGGACTGGCGCAGCTGGCTGTCCGGGAGTGGGAGCAGATGCTGGGGGAAGCGTGTGCGAGGCTTGCGGATGGAGAATGCCTGGAGGCGGCCAGGCGCAGCAGCGTGGATGGAAGGATTTTCCGCGAAGTGCGGGTCTGGAAAGCTGGAATCCGGGATGTCTGGGTGGAGCCGGACGGGGAGAGAAGATGCCTGTATGCGGCGGAGAATGCCGGGGAGGTGCTTGGACAGATGCTGGGAATATCAGTACGCTGAACGAAATCGGGACTTTGAAAGCTGGGAAAGGGTTATGGAAGTGATAGGGAAAAGGATTTTCGGGCTGCTTGCAGGATGCGTTACAGTGCTTTTGGTTTTTTGGAGCGGCGTGCTGTCTGTGACGGCTGCGGATGGCGGTGGGGACTGTTTTTTTAATGTTTCGGATGTGACGGTGGAGCGGGGCGGGAAGCTGTGGCTGTTTTTGAAGGACGATTTGACGGGTGAGATGCGGGCGGTTTCGGATGTGATATGGGTATCGGATAACCGCAGTGCGGTTTCTGTGAACAGGAATGGGCTGCTGGATGTGAAAGGTGCCGGGAAAGCAGTGATTACGGCACAGGCTGGTGGCAGGAAGCTTTCGTGCAGGGTAAAGGCTGTCGGGTCTGGAAAGATTTTGGAACAGTTTTATGGGATTTGGAAGGAAAAAACGGGGAACGGGAAGAAATTTGAATTTTATGCGGGCGGCATGGAGCGTGCTTTGAATGGGATTTTGATACAGACGGACAGAAAGGGCTACCGGTTCGCGGAAATATTGTGCTGTGTACAGACACCGGATAGGGTAATGCTCGGGATTCGGGCGGAAAAAGGGGAACAGAGTATTTTTGCCGTATTGATGAAAACAGTGAAAAAACCAGATGTTTTGAAAGTCTATATTGGGAATGATTCCTGTATTGATATTGGAAAAATGCGGGAACAGGATGTTGTGCTGTCCCGGGTAAAGGATAAGCATGCGGATCAGTATGTGTTTTTGGGGGATTCGCGTTTTGCGGGGATGTCGCTGGAAAAATGCGGGAAAAAGGATGTGTATCTTGCAAAGGACAGCCAGGGGCTTCGGTGGTTTATGGAACTGGAACAGAAAATGAAGCGTCTGGATGGGTATTTGACGGTGTTTGTTATCGGCTTTGGCGTAAATGATTTATATAACGCGGCACGGTACGCGGATTTCGTGAATGGGCTTGGCTTGCGCGGGAAGGTGTATTTCTGCACGGCAGGACCTGTGGATGAGGTGCTGGGGCGAAGGCATGGGTATACGGTGACAAACCGCCAGATTCGGGAGTTTAACAGGATTATCAGGGAGAATGCGAAGCATTATAAGGTATTGCATGTATTTCAGGAGCTGGCAGGGTCTGGTTTTGGGACAACGGATGGCGTGCATTATAATGCCGGTACTTATGTAAAATTATATCAGTATATCAGGAAGCACGCGAAACCATGGGATTGAAAGGGGATTGCATTGAAGAAATTTTTAAAAGAGGCAGCGGTATTTCTGGGATGGGCAGTTTTTTTCATATCAGCTGGGAATGCAGGTTATCTGGCGTTTGGTGCATCTGCAAGCCAGATGGGGCAGGCGGAAAAGCTGGAAGCTGACAGAGCGGGAGAAACAGTATTCTGGCTGGAAGACGGTCAGGAGGAAGAAAGCCCGGGTAATCCGGAAGGCTCCACAGATAAGCCGAACGGGGAAGAAGAAAACATTGCAGGCTGGCCTGGACATACAGCAGAAGCGGATGGGGACGGGCCGCAAGAAGCAGAAGATAGTTTGAAAAAGCCGGAAGATGAGGAATGGAAAGAAGCCAGGGAATTGGGCAAGCCTGTTTTGTACGCTGCTTCGAAGCCCGATGGCGGGATAAAGCTCAGCTGGAAGCGGACAGAAGGGGCAGTCTGGTATGTTCTTTACAGGAGCACAGATAAAGATGGCGGTTACCGTAAAATTTATGAAGCAGAGGAAAAACCCCATTCCCGCTATTACATAGATCAAGGACGTACCGCCGGGAAGATTTATTATTACCAGCTGGCAGCATTTTCAAAAGGGCAGGAAGAACGAAGAAACAGCAGGATTGTCGCCGGGCGGTTTTTGAATCAGGCAGAACTGACGGGTGTTTCGAATCTGTCCGGTTCACGAAAGCTGGTACTGCACTGGAAGCATGTGAAAGGTGCCGCGAAATACCAGATTCAGCGCAAGAGTGGTTCCGGGGAATATAAGGTCATAGCTTCCGTAAAGGGCAGCCAGAATACTTATACGGATAAGCAGCGTTACGGCGGTAAAATTTACAGCTACCGGGTGTGTGCAAAAGATGCCCGCGGCGGGCGCGGAAATTACAGCAGGGCGCTCGGCCAGATGGCTATCGATAAGGACAGAAAAATGATTGCCCTGACATATGATGACGGCCCGTCAGAATATACGCCGATTGTGCTGGATGCGATTAAAAAGCATGGAGTACATGCGACCTTTTTTGTCGTAGGAAACCGGGTGAATTATTTTTCTGAGAGTATCCGCCAGGAAGCGGCACTCGGATGCGAAATCGGGAATCATACATACGGACATAATAACCTGAACCGGCTTTCTGCATTACAGGTACAGTCTGTACTGGCCGGGACAAATCAGGCGGTTAAAAATCAGGACGGCCCGGATATCCGCATTATGCGTCCGCCTGGCGGAAATTATAATCCGAATGTATGCCAGGCGGCTGGCATGCCGGTTGTTTTATGGTCTGTCGATACGCTGGACTGGCGTACAAGAAATACAGCGGCCACAATACAGTGCATACAGAAAAATGCCAGGGACGGGGATATTGTACTGATGCATGACCTGCATCTGCCGACTGCAAAAGCGGCGGATGCAGTTATCCGGTATTTAAAAGCGGCGGGGTATCAGCTGGTGACGGTCAGTGAACTGGCAGCTTACCGGGGCGGAATGGCGGCTGGCAAGGTATACACCCGGTTTTAGAAAATGACAGCAAAAGGGATGTTGTAAAAGGAAATTAAGGAATCATTCAAAAATGAATTTATATCTGGCACTTTGTGGCAGGGAAAGGAGCATATGCCCATGATTTTAACAGATGTTTATATACCGGCCGTAGACGAAAACTACGACTTTATGCTGGACGAAAATGTTCCGGCACTGCAGGTGATGGAAGAAATCAGTGAGATGATTTCCAAAAAGGTGAAAGAAAAAAAGCCGGCGAAAATAACGGATTTTGTCCTGTATTCCATGGACACGGGCACGCTGCTTGACCATAACCTGAGCCTGCATGCAAATGGCATTCATGACGGCAGCCGGATGATTTTTGTGTAAAATGTGCTGTCTGGACATACAGACAGGTCATATAATACAAGACTGCTCCCATGCTGGAAAATTCTGGTATAGTCAGTATCAGCAGGGGGCGGTCAGGAAAACAAAGGAAAACCGGGCAGACAGCAGACAATACAGGCAGAAAACAGCTGGAGGACAACAATGGAAGCGACGATGCAGGTAAGGCAGCTAAAGCGTCTGGTGCAGGAATTTGGGCAGTGCGAAAAGGAGCTTTCATCCAATATCAGGCGGCTGGATGCGGTTTGCGAAAGCTGTCATGACCAGCTGATAAAAAAGAAGCTGGACAGCCAGGGCAGTTTTTTGAAGAAACAGTCCAGCCTTTGCAAAGACCTGGCAGCTGTGCTGGAACAGGCAGGGTATCTGTATGAGAAGGCCGAGGAGGAAATCATACAGGCTGCGGAAACAGATGCCAGGCGGTATGAGGAGACGCTGCGGGCAGTCAGCCTTTCAGACATGGCACAGATTCCGGTGACGCTGAAATAAGGACGCAGCAGTATGCGGCAATAAAGCATAAAAAACACTGCGGGGAACATGCAGAATATGGGCGTTCAGGAAAAGGAGAGTTGTATGGCAGACAGAATCAGAATCAATACAGACAGGCTTGGAATGGACGCAGGCCGCATACATGACTGTATCGTGAACCTTGCAAAAGAAATAGAAGGAATGAAACAAAGCGCTGCTATGCTGGAACGAATGTGGGAAGGTGCCGGGAAGGACGCATTCCACCGGTCATTTATGGCTGATATCGAAGCGGCGCAGGCAGCAGTCAGCGGCTTAAGGGATATCTATGATTATGACACAAATGCAAAAAACAAATATGAGCAGTGTGAAAGACAGATAGCTTCCATGATTGCGGACATTAAGGTCTGAAGCCGGAAGGAACGGCAGCTGGAAAAACACAGCAGATATCAATGAAGTAATCCGTATAGAAAGCAGGAAATCAGAATCAGGAAACGGGGAGGGATGAAAAATGGCGGATTTCCGGCTGGCGGTATCTGTGGATGAGCTGAAACGGGGAGCCGCACAGATAGAAAGCCAGATTGCAAATGCACAGAGAAACTGGCAGAGCCTTTGCGCGACAGCCGAAACAGCAAAGCATTACTGGGAAGGGGATGCCGCAGACTGCAGGAGAAGGCTTTTTGAGGAGTCAAGGCAGGAAATGGAATCCGTGTTCCAGAGACTGAAAAATCATCCGCTTAACTTATTGAAAATGGCAGGAATTTATGATGATGCAGAAGAAAAGTCGGTACAGATGACGGCGTCTCTGCCGGATGATGCGATTTTGTAAAGTGAGGGCAGGCTATGGCAAAGACAATGCATACGATTGAAATGGAATTTCAAAATGCCAGGCGGCAGGCGGATGAACTGGAACAGATTTCCAAAAGCCTGTCTATGCTGGCAGACAGCAGCTTCCAGTCCTGCCTGGCGGGAATTGCGGCAGCCTGGAAAGGAGAAAATGCAGCGGCGTTTTGCAAAAAAGGGAACCTTGTCGGAAACAATGTAAAAAATACGGCGCAGGATTTGAAGCATGTGGCAGAGACCATCCGTGAGATTGCGCAAAATACTTACAATGCAGAAAAGCAGAATTATGAAATTGCCCAGGCCAGGACATATCTGTCCTGAAAATAACCGGCAAGGATGAAATCTGCCTGGGAGAAAAAAATAGATGATAAAATGAGGGAATCTTAGATGTAGCAAATACATTTCAAGATAAATAAAAAATTTAAGGAGGTCATTACAATGGCAAACCAATTTACAGTAACAACGGCACAGCTGAACCAGAAGGCAGGAGAATTACGTGCAAATAACCGTAACCTGACAACACAGATTCAAAACCTTATCAGCCAGCAGCGTGCGTTAAACGGCATGTGGGAAGGCGATGCAAGGCAGGCATTCGATAAGGCTTTTAATCAGGACGTACAGCAGATGCAGAATTTCTACAAAGAAATCGAAAACTATGTAACAAAGCTTACAGAAATCGCAAAAACATATGAACAGGCAGAAGCAAGAAATGTAGAGTTAGGACAGGTAAGAACTTATAAATGAGGAGCATCCGGTTCACATATGACGGGAAGACCAAACCGGAATCTTTTAACACAGCTGGATAAATTGTATTAACATGTGCTGCAAAACAGGATATACAGAATAATTTTCAGGCTGGGGTGAACGCAGAAAGGCTTAAAGCAGCAGGTGAAAAGCAATGGCTGGAACAGGAAAGACTTTTGCATGACAGACAATGAAAGGAAAGAGAGGATAAATAAATGGTAGGAACATTAAAGGTATCTACAGACAGGTTAAGGAGCACAGCAAGCAATTTTCAGTCAACAGGACAGCATATCCAGAGGATGACACAGTCCATGACAAGCATCGTAAACCAGCTGTCCGGCTGTGTATGGAGCGGCGAGGCAGCAGACGCATACAAGAGAAAATTCGGCCAGCTGCAGGATGATATCAACCGCATGGTAAAAATGATTAACGAGCACGTGACAGACTTAAACGCAATGGCAGGCGAATACGAACGTGCAGAGAACGCCAACAAGAACTTAATCAACTCTTTAAAGGAAGATGTAATCTCATAATTTCAGAAAAGACTATCACAATAGGGCGCTTGCAAAAGCGTCTTATTGTGGCAGTTATGGGGAAGCGTAAAATGGCAAATTTGAAAAAATCAGGCATTCGGACCGGGCTGGCCGCACTCTTTTTATGCGTCAGTATTTCCAGCCAGGTGCAGGCAGCTGCTGTACAAGACGCAGGAATTACGGATACACCGAATACAGAAATGCAGCCAGGCGGTGCAGACGCGGGAATACAGCCGGGCCAGGACGGCACAGGAATGCAGCCGGGCCAGGATGGTGCAGGTACAGGAATGCAGCCAGGCCAGGGCGGCATGGGTGCCGGGATGCAGACGGATGCATCTGGCCAGACGGTACGGGCGGAGGCTGCGATTGTTGAAGTGGAGAGCGGTTTTGTGGATGCAAAGGGCAGCTTCTGGAAGATGAAGTCAGGAAGCGGCTTTCTCATTGCAAATAAGGAGAACGCTACCTATATTGTGACAAACAGCAGCAGCGTGTCCAATACACCGGGCAAAATAAAAAAATACTGTAAAAAACATAAAATCGATACCGAAAACATGCAGCTGCAAAATTCCATCCGGGTTGTGATAACCGGGGATGTTACAGCGGCAGCAGAGGTTGTTATAAAAAGCGCAGAGAAGGATTACTGCGTGCTGTCTGCTGCAAACATAGCCAGCCAGAAGGAATCGTTAAAATTAGGCTCAGGTGCCGGTGTTGCGGTTAATGAGATGGTCTGCGCTTATGGCTTTGAGAAGCAGACAGGAAAAGAAGAAACGCCAATTGAATATTCGCCGGCGGATGTGCGGGCCATTCAGGGCGTAGTAACGCAGACAGAGGTATACCAGGAAGGCGGCGGCTACCTCGCGCATTCCGCCCCGGTGCTGCAGGGAATGGAAGGCGGCCCGCTGCTGGATGCAGATGGATATGTAATCGGGCTGAACTGCAAAAAGCCGGCGGAGGATGATACAGGCATTGCTTATGCACTGCCGATTGATGAAATCAGCGCGGTTTTAGATAATTTTGCAATATATTATGGAAGCAGGGCCATTGATGAAGCCGGCGTGCAGCTGGAATCCGTTTATCAGCAGTGCGCAGCGGTTCTGGCAGAGAACGGGTATAAAAAGGAGTCCATGGAAGCGCTGGAGCTTGCGATGGAAACCGCAGCGGGAGTCATGGCGCTGGAAGAACCGAAAGCACAGGAGCTGCAGACCGCTTCCCAGATGCTGTATGAAGCACTTGGAACCCTGGAGCCAAAGACGGAAAAGATAACAATCGCAGTTATGGTCATGGGCGTCTGCGATATTGTGCTGTTTCTGTGCATGCTGGTGCTTGCGGTTAAAAATGCACAGGAAAAGAAATGGATGGAGCTGGAACGGATGCATGGCGCAAGCCAGCAGGCAGCACAGGGCCGTAATTCCCAGATGCAGCAGCCGCGCGCCGCAGGATATTCGGGGTCAGGAATGCAGGGACAGCCGTCGCCGCAGGCAATGTACCATGGGGGCAGGCCGGGCCAGCAGGCAGCGCAGAGAGCAGACAGCTTCCGCCAGCCCGTAACACCGCCGGCCGGACGAAGGCTCAGGCTGCTGCGCCAGAAAACCGGGCAGACGGCAGTACTGAATAAAAACCAGTTTATTATCGGAAAAAGCCAGACCATGGCGGATTTCAGCATTCCAGACAATCAGACAATCAGCAGGAAGCATGCGATGCTGTTTGAAGATAACGGCGGCTGGTATGTGGATGATTTGAATTCCCTGAACGGCACCAGTGTCAACGGGAGAAAAATTGTGCCGGGACAGCCGGTACGCTTAAAGAGCGGGGATGAAATTTCACTGTCCGACGAGACATTCCTGGTACAGGAATAGGGGGCACGGCAATGGGAGAATTTGAGATAACAGGCAGCAGAATCCTGGGACTGGCAGAACAGATAAGCAGCTGCGGCCAGGAAGTAAAAAGGCAGGAAGGCCGGGCTGCGGATATTTTACGGCAGGTGCGGTTTCAGGAGACGGATTACCGGGGCCTGGAACAGGCGCTGTCAGGCATTACAGAAAGCCTGCACAGGCAGCAGGAATGCATCATGCAGTATGGCGGAATACTGGAGCATATTGCGAAGGCTTATGAAAGCACGGAGGACGGGATTCTGGAAGCAGCTGTGCCGGCAGACAGAAATCTGGCATCCGGCAGCATTTAGGATGGAATCATCAGGAGACGTGTCATGAGAAAAAATAAAAAAAGAAAATTAAGAACGGGATGCCTGCTGGCAGCTTTGCTGCTTAGTTTTGCTGTGGCGGGATGGCACGTGGCAGGTGCAGGCAGCAGGCAGGTTCGGGCAATGGCGGCCGATACAGGCGCACAGCTGCCGCAGGGGCCGCAGTACAGCGAGGATAGAAAACAGCTGATTTATACAAATATATTTTTTGGCAGTTATCCGCAGACCGAGGTCACAGGCGCGCAGCTGACGCCTGCGGTTACGGGAGCTTCCTATGACAGCTACGGGGATGCCTGGGCAGACGGCGTGAAATACCGCCGGATAAGCAAAACAGATACAAATGATGACGCGCAGTTTGGAGACAGCCAATACCGGTATTTTAAATGGGAGCGCATCCGCTGGCGCGTGCTGGCAAATGACGGGGAAACGCTTAAGGTACTGGCTGATACCGGGCTGGACTGCCAGAGCTATCATGAGATGGGAGCGCCGGTCACATGGGCGGACAGTTCCCTGCGAAAATGGCTGAACGGGGAATTTTACCGCACGGCATTTGGCAGTACAGAGCGGGAAGCAATTGTGCGCCAGAAGGTGGATAATGCAGCTTATGCAGACAAGGGCAGTGCAGGGAAAGCGGAAAACAATACGGATGATGATGTTTATATTCCGTCCATGCAGGAAATGGCTGACCTCAATTACGGGTTTCCGGCCAATATCCAGAATCCGACTCCAATCCGCCAGATGACGGCAAGCGCGTATGCATACGCCATGGGCGCGGGACTTGGCGGGGAAGACGGAACCGGGGAACAGTGCTGTCACTGGTGGCTGCGCAGTCCGGCGGAAAATGAGGCAAATCCATTCCGGTATGCGGCCCTGATAGACCATACAGGAGCTTTTTCCATGTACGGTCTTGTGGAAAATAAAACCCGTGCCGTTGTGCCGGTGCTGCATATCAGCCTTGCATCCCGCGCCTGGCAGCGGGCCGATGATGCGTCCAGCGGTTCCGGCGGCGGGGAATCTGCCAGCGAGCCTTTGACGGTCAGTGCGCCAAACCTGCAGCGCAGCCAGAACGTGGCAGCTTTTGATGTGGAAGCAAGCGGCGGGCTGACGGATGATTACGAATACCAGTGGTATTATGCCCCGTCCGATACTGGAAGCGGGCATCCGCTCAGTGAATCGGATTACAAATCGATTGTCTGGCAGGGCAAGGCGCTTTACATTGATTTGAAAGCAGACGACGTGCCGGACGGGCTGTATTTATACTGTGCCGTCAGTGACGGACGCCAGACCGTGGAAAGCAGCCGCATCTGGTTTTCCAAAGAGAAAAAGAAGCAGACGATTACTTATAACAAAGGAACCATTCAGGACAGCCAGATGGAATACGGCGCGTCATTTAACCTCAAAGCAAAGTGCAATGGGGCAGCTTCCACGATTTCTTATAAAAGCAGCAATTCGAAAATACTTTCCATCAGCGCTTCGGGAAAGCTGAAAGCAAAAGGCTACGGCAAGGCATCCATTACGATTACCGCTTCGGATTCGCCTGTGGATGAGTATGGAAAAACAGAGAAAAAAATTACGCTGACCGTGGTGCCAAAACAGGTGCAGGTGAAAAAAGTTGTGCGTACAAGAAACACCCAGGGTGCGCTCGAAAGCGTATATGTGGAATGGAAAAAAGACAAGACGATAGACGGGTGCCAGTACAGCATTGCTTATAACCAGAATTATACAAACAGCACAAACGGCGAGAAAAATGGCACCGATAATTTTATCCGGTTACGGTATCTGGATGTCAGCAAGGACAAGCTGTATATCCGGGTGCGCAGTTATAAAAAAGCAGGAAAAAAGACGTATTACGGGAAATGGAGCAAAAGCTATATGCTGTCAATCTGATGGCGAAACAGGCTGGCACAAAAAGATATCAGCCGTTTACCGGAGAATCCGGTGCCTGCGGATGGGAGGAAGGTCTGGTGTTAGGGAGAAAAAAAGCGGACGGGAAAAAGGAGAAGAAAAGAAAGGCAGAAAGGCAGGCACCAGTTCAGCGCGGGCAGGATATCCGTCTTGAGGAGCTGTGCAGCCAGCCGGAAAGCCTGAGCGGGATAGCAAAGCGATGCCAAAGGACAGACACAGGATTATTTGCGGATGCGGTTCCGTCGGGGATAGAAGTCATTACGCTGGAGCTTTCCGAGACAAAAGCGGTCACGCAGCAGCTTCCGAAAAAACGAGGTACCGTAGAGGTCGGCACGGCGAGCGTTATCGGCAGCAGGAAGTCACAGCAGGATTCGGTGTTTGGATATGAGTCACAGGGGCTGGCGCTTGGCATTGTATGCGACGGCATGGGCGGGCTTGCCGGAGGGGAGATTGCCAGCCGTGCTGCATTAGAAAGCCTTGCGGATGCGTGGTTTGCACAGAAGGATATCCCGGATATCCCATCTTTTTTCCGGCGGGAAGCTGTCCGGGCAGACAGGAAGGTATACGGGCAGGAGCGTGCGGACGGCAGCCGCCTGGAAGCCGGGACGACAATTGTAGCAGCCGCTGTCCGGGACAATGAGCTGTACTGGCTTTCGGTTGGTGACAGCAGGCTGTATTTTATCCGGGGCATGGATATCCTGTCTTTAAATATAGAGCACAATTACCGGCTGGAATTAAATACGCTGCTGCGTGAAGGGAAACTGACAGCACAGGAGTATGCTGCCCGGGAATACCAGGCAGAAGCGCTTATCAGCTATCTGGGTATCGGAAACCTGTCCCTGATGGATGTCAGCACGAAGCCATATCCGCTGGCGGACGGGGATATCATGCTGCTGACGAGCGACGGGCTGTACCGCAGCCTGAAGGAAGATGAGATACTGGAGATTGTACTGAAGCATAAAAAAGATATGCAAAAGGCAGCGGAAGCGCTGACGGCAGCCGTGAAGGGCAGGAAAAAGCAGGACAATACTTCGGTCGTGATACTGCGGTATCATTCTGGATAAAGGAGAAGCGGAAAATGATATTAAAAAGATGTGAGAACGGACATTATTATGACGGTGAAATATACAGGGAATGCCCCGAATGCAGGGGAATGGGACAAAGTCCGTATGGACAGGCGGGTACGGATTACGGGGACTATGCAGACGAAGATTCGGTAACCGTAGCCCTGCCGCGTTCCAGGGGACAGGCAGGCACAGCGGGTGCAGTGCATAGAAGTGAACATATGGCGGATGGATGTCTGGATTATGGTGATGACGAAAATGTAACGGCAGCCCTGCCGCGCCGTGCGGCTGCACCGGCACAGCACCAGGCATCCAGGCCGCTGCAGGCAAAGCATCCGGCAGCAGCACCAGCACAGACGCCGCGGAAGTCTGGCTTAAAGCCGGTTGTGGGATGGCTGATCTGCGTGCAGGGAAACGATTTCGGCAGCAGCTTTACGATGAAGCATGGAAAGAACTTTATCGGAAGGGCTGCGGATATGGATATTGTCCTGCATGGAGACGAGAACATTGCATTCAAAAATCATGCGGCAGTTTTTTATGTGCCAAAGCAGCGCAGGTTTGCCATAGAGCCAGGCACGGCTGGCAGGCGGATTTATTTAAACCGGGAAGCCGTAGTGCGCCCGGTCTGGATAAAACAGCATGATATTCTGACGATTGGCAATTGCAGCCTGATGTTTTTCCCGTGCTGCGGGGAGCATTTCAGCTGGGAGGAGCTTATCCGCAGGCGCAGGGAAAAAAGCCAGAATCATTGAGAATAGAAAACAGGAGGGCGGGACATGACAAGGTGTATGGGCTGCATGGCCGAAATAGCAGAGGATGAACGGATCTGCAGGTACTGCGGGTATCAGAAAGGCACGGATGTAAAAGAAGCATATTACCTTCTGCCGGGCACGGTTTTAAAGCAGAAGTACCTGACTGGCCGGGTACTGGGTTATGGCGGCTTCGGCGTGACTTATATCGGATGGGACAATGTGCTGCACCGCAAGGTAGCGGTCAAGGAATACTTGCCAAGTGATTTTGCGACAAGGAGCTATGGTTCCAGGCGCGTGACGGTTTTTTCGGGAGAGGCAGCCGAGCAGTTTCAGGCCGGTCTGGAGAGTTTTTTGTATGAAGCAAGGCGGCTTGCGAAATTTAACGCAGTGGCGGAAACCGTAGACATTTATGACTGCTTTGAGGAAAACGGAAGCGGCTATATCGTCATGGAATATCTGGACGGCGTGACGGTGAAAGAGGTACTGCGCAAGCGCAGGCGCATCTCGGTCGAACAGGCAAGAGCCATAGCGCTTTCCGTGCTGCGCGGGCTTTCGGCAGTCCATAAAGAGGGGATTATTCACCGTGATATTGCGCCGGATAATATTTTCATAACGAAAACAGGCCGGGTAAAAATTCTGGATTTTGGCGCGGCCAGATATGCGACCGCTGTCCAGTCCAAGAGCCTTTCTGTCATCTTAAAGCCGGGCTTTGCGCCGGAAGAACAGTACCGCAGCCATGGCGAGCAGGGGCCGTGGACGGATATGTATGCGCTGGGTGCGACCATTTACTGCATGATTACAGGAAAAAGGCCGGCAGAATCCATACAGAGGCTGGCAGAAGACCATGTAAAGCCGCCGTCGGAGCTTGGCATAGAAATCGACCCGAATATTGAAAATGCCATTATGAACAGCCTGAATGTACGCCGGGAATACCGCATACAGGATGCAGAGAGCTTTATACGGGCACTGGGCGGCAAAGAGGATGTGGAGCGCATTATCGAAAAAACAGATAACAAAATCAGCTGGCAGCTGCCGTTTTGGATGAAGCTGACAGCAGCGGCTGCCTGCGTGCTGGTCTGTATCTGTGCCGGCCTGTTTGCGACCGGAAATCTGGGTTTTACCAAAAAAGAAATTACAAGCGCAGACGGCATGGCGGCATTAAGCGGCAGCCAGCGGTATGTGCCGAATGTTTCGGGCATGAGCTATGAAGAAGCTGAGGGGCTGTTAAAAGAGAAGAACCTGAACCTGATTATCAGCGGCATGAATTACAGCGAAAGCATTGCCAAAAATAAAATTTTAAGCCAGACACCAAGGGACGGTGCGGTAGCTGAAGCAGAAGAAACCGTTCAGGTTATTATGAGCGGCGGGCAGGAAGAAGTCATGATGCCGGAGCTGGCGGGGCTTACCATTGAAGAAGCACAGCAGCTGGTTACGGGGCAGAACCTGATACTGGGTGAAAACGGCGTGCGGGAAGAATACAGCGATGTCGTGGAAAAGGGCAGGGTAATGGAACAGAGCGTTGCGCCAGAGGAGCGTATTCCCGTGCAGACGGAAATCACGCTGGCCGTATCGCTTGGAAGCCTGTCGGAAGAAACAGCCCTTCTGGAAGTACCAGCCCTTACGGGCCTGACGAAAGAAAAGGCGATAAAACGTCTGGAAAAACTGAAAAAACAGGCTGGATTTACATTCCTTTTAGGCGAGGTGAAAAATAAATACAGTACGGACGTGGAAAAAGGAAAGATTATCAGCCAGTCGCCAAAAGCAGGCAAAACCGTGCGCACAAATGAGCCGGTGCGCATCGTTATCAGCAAAGGGCCGGAAATGGTGCAGATTCCAGAGCTTGTCTACCTGACAAAGGATCAGGCGCTGCGCAGGCTGGAAAAGGCCGGACTTGTGGCAGAGCTTGCAGAAGAATACAGCGAACAGGCCGCAGCCGGACTTGTTATCAGGCAGAGCGCGCAGGAAGGCACAAAGGCCGCGAAGGGAAGCAGCGTGAAGATTACCGTCAGCCTTGGAAAGGCTCCGGTGCAGACAGGCAATGGCAGTGGCAGCAGTTCTGGCAATACAGGCGGCAGCGGTACAGGAGCAGGCAGTGGTTCTGGCGGCAGCAGTTCCAGCGGCGGACAGGCAGGCGGCAGTGGCGGCAGTACAGGCGGTTCTGGCAGCGGCAGTGGCGGCAGTACAGGCGGTTCTGGCGGCAGTACGGGCAGCACAGGTGGTTCTGGCAGCGGCAGTGGCGGCAGCACAGGCGGTTCTGGCGGCAGTACGGGCAGCACAGGTGGCAGCAGCGGCTCCGGTAATACAGGCAGTGGCGGCAGTTCTGGCGGGAATAAGGCGATTATGCCGGATGGCGGCAGTTTTGTGGTTGAGTAGTGAAATGGGGGAGATTATGGTTTCATTTGATATTGTATCAAATTGCGGGGAACGGGAATATAACGAGGATTATACAGGCGTGCAGCAGCGCGGGGATGCATACTGCTTTCTGCTGGCAGACGGCCTGGGCGGACACGGCGGCGGGGACGAAGCTTCCCGCCTGGTGTGCGAGTGCATCCGGAGTGATTTTGCAGTGAATGGAACGGTGTCTGAGCCGTATTTAAGGCGCTGCTTTGAGATGAGCCAGAAGCTTTTATTACAGGAACAGGAGCGGCAGGGACGCAGGACGGAGATGAAAACGACGCTCACAGTGCTGCTGGCAGACCAGGAACAGATTCAGTGGGGGCATATCGGGGATTCCAGAATTTATTATTTTCAGGATAAAAAGCTCCGGTGGCGGACGCTCGACCACAGCGTGCCGCAGGTACTCGTGTCAGCCGGGCGCTTAAAAGAAAAGCAGATAAGAGGCCATGCAGACCGCAGCAGGCTGCTGCGCGTGATGGGCATCGAATGGGAAGAACCGCAGTATGAGATTGCGCGCCCGCTGAAGCGGATGGGCGGGGAAGCGTTTCTGCTTTGTACGGACGGATTCTGGGAGTGGATTGAGGAGCGCCCGATGCAGAAGCTGTTAAAAAAGGCCGGGACGCCGCAGCAGTGGCTGATTGGGATGGAAGCAGCTGTCAGAAAGCATGGGTGCGGGAAACAGATGGATAATTATTCGGCGGTGGCGGTGTTTTTGTAAGGCAGATGCGGGTTCTGACGTGGATGGAAGCACGGGGTGCGGGAGTCTTGGAAATGGCATGACCGGGTATCGGATAAAATGATTGCAGGAGGGAATAGCAATGGATAAAAAGCGGGGCAGAAGGATTTTAGCGGCGGTTCTGGTTTTGTGCATAATGGCGGGGATGGTGGCCTGGCCGGAGGGTGCGCAGAGGGTGAAGGCGGAAGAATTAACTTATGGGGATTTTGCGTATGAGGTGCTGGAAGATGGGACGGTGTCGGTTACGAAGTATACGGGGACGGATGCGGAAGTGACGGTGCCGGATGTGATTGATGGGAAAAGTGTGACGGAGATAGGAGGGGCGGCTTTTTCAGACTGCGGAAATATAACACGGATAACACTGCCTTCTGTATTGAAATGTATAAATAAAGATGAAGATTCGAATGGGCAAAATGGGGCTTTCAGTCATTGTACAAAACTAACGGAGATTGTGATACCAGATGGTGTAACAGTTATAGGAGAAAGAGCTTTTATGGGCTGCAGCAGTCTGGAAGAAATTGTGATTCCAGATAACGTGACAAGCATACAGGTTGCGGCATTTAGTTACTGTGCTGGTTTAAAAAAAGTGATTATTCCAAATGGAGTATTAAGCTTAGAGGCAGCTGCTTTTTCCTCGTGCAAAAGTCTGGAAGAAATTATTATACCAGACAGCGTAACAAGCATGGAGAGTCTCTTATTCATGGATTGCGATAAATTAAAAAAAGTTAAACTTCCAGCTGGTATTGCAAGTATAGAGAGTAATATATTTAACTCCTGTACAAGCCTGAAAGAAATAAATATTCCAGTGAGTGTGAAAAGTATTAAAATTGGTGTTTTTTCTTCATGTGATAATTTAACAGATGTATATTATTCTGGAACAGAAGAACAGTGGAATGAGATAGAGATTAATACACAGGGTAATCAGGCGCTGAAAAAGGAAATCATCCATTTTAACAGCAGTATGCCGGATGATGATTCTACTGGGTATGAAGATTATGAATATGAAATTTTAGATGATGATACAATAATTATTACAAAATATACAGGCTCTGGCACAATTGTAAATGTTCCTTTGCAGATTGATGGAAAAAGCATAACCAGGATAGGGGAGGAAGCTTTTGCAGATTGCGGCGGGATAGAAGAAGTTACGCTTCCGATTGGTGTGACGGATATAGGCAGGCATGCATTCAGGAACTGTGAAAAAATAACAAAGATGACGCTGCCAGATTCTTTGACAAATATAGGGTATGGAGCTTTTGCAGAATGCAGGGGACTGACAGAGATTAACGTGCCAGACAGCGTGGCTGCGATAGAGGCAGTGGCTTTTAAAGGCTGTGAAAATCTGGAAAAAATAAATATTCCAGATGGATTATCCAGTCTGGAGAGCCGTATTTTTGAAGGATGCCAAAATCTAAGGGAGATTATGATTCCAGGCAGTGTGACCAGGATAGGAGCGAATGCTTTTTCAGATTGTGTATCTTTGAATAAAATAGTTCTTTCGGAGGGGTTAATCAGGATTGACGCTGCGCCGTTTTTGGCATGCAATGCATTAGTTCAATTAAATATTCCGGTCAGTGTGAAAGAAATAGATTCTTCTGCATTTAATGATTGTGATAATTTCAAAGATATTTATTATGCTGGTACTAAGGAGCAGTGGGAAGAAGTAAAAATATCCGGTTATGAAAGTTATCTGGAAAGATGGGAAAGTATAAATATACATTTTGCCGATGATATAACGAGTGATTTTGAATATAAAGTTTTAGACGATGCGACAGTTGAAATCACAAAATACACAGGCTCGGGTGAATCTGTAACAGTCCCATCTGAATTAGATGGGAAAATTGTAACGAAAATAGGAGAAAAGTCATTTTTTAATTGCGAAAATTTGAAAGAGGCTGTGATACCGGCTGGTGTTACAGAAATCGATATGGATGCATTTTATAATTGCCCAAATCTTATGCTGATTGGAGCAGAGCCTGCCAGTCAGAATTATGCATCCGAAATCGGTGTATTGTTTAATAAAACATGGACAGAACTTGTAAGGTGTCCAGAGGGGATAAGCGGGGAATATTCGATATGGAGGGCAGGAACAGCTTCCGTCAGGGATTATGCTTTTCATAATTGTAAGAAACTGGAAGGGATAACGGTACAGGACGGAGTAATAAAAATAGGAGAGGGAGCTTTTGCTGGCTGCGAAAGAGCTGCTTATGTGACACTTCCAGAAAGTGTGACGGAGATAGGAAGTGCTGCGTTTTCGGGCTGCAGCAGCCTGAGAACACTGCAAATTCCAAAAGAAGTAAAGGAAATAAAAAGAGATACTTTTTTTGGCTGCAGCAGTCTGACAGAAGTTGGGATTCCAGATGGAATTACTCAAATAGGCTCAATGGCGTTTGTAAATTGTGACAATCTGAAATCAATAACCATACCAGTCAGTGTTACTAAAATAGCAAATGCTGCATTTAGTGTTGGAGCTATCAGGCCGAGCAGACTGGAAGATGTTTATTACGAGGGTACTAGGGAACAATGGGAGCAGATTGAAGTATTGGGAGAAGATAAAGGGAGTGTCGCTGAAAGTCTATGGCTGAATGCCACCATTCATTTCAAAAACAGCCCTATCGTACTCCCGGAAGAACCAATCCAGCCGGAAGTCCGGAACCCGAAAGAGGAACTGGAACGCTTGAAATCTGCAG
>ERZ778516.848-NODE-848-length-25000-cov-4.567809_pt1 | contig 25000 bp, 18 predicted proteins | sample MGYA00510342_ERZ778516 | MGnify/ENA primary metagenome ERZ778516 (study PRJEB29527, sample SAMN07138961) | mouse gut metagenome | material: feces | host: mouse | place: China:Nanjing | collected 2016-01-25 ... | reverse complement strand
TGAAATATGTTATCCAAATTGCCAGAAACGGCTGGAACATTACGAACAACAATCAAAAATGCAGCTGGAGTATGATGTCCGCTCAACCTTCCCATGCCCGAATACCCTTACAAAACGAGCCTTTAAGGAATGTATGGCGCGCCCCGCTTTTCTTTCCACTGAAAAAATTGGGGCGTATATTGACAGGGGATTCGTAAATTTTAAGATTGGTGGCAGGGGAATGCCGGAAGATTTTGTAAAAGATTCATATCTCTATTTTCTGGTGCGCGAGGAGCACAGAGAATTTATCAGGAAAAAAATGGATAATATTTTGCAGAAAGTACATGGAAGTAAAAGTTGAAAATTAAAATTTTCAATCTCAAGTTTGTGTCTGCGCGCTGCTTGCCGCATATTTGTTATACAAAAAACAGTGTAGAAATGAGGTAAAAAATGATTATTGATTTTCATGCCCACACCTTTCCGGAAACTATTTCAGAAAGGGTTCTTGATAAACTTGGAAGGGCGGCGGGCGTAATGCCCGCAACAAACGGTACAGTAAAGGGGCTTTCGGAATCCATGAAGGAGGCGGGGATTACCTATTCAATAAATCTCCCAGTTATGACAAATATTGGACAGGTAATTCCGGTTAATAACGGACTTTTAAAGGATATGGAAACTTTCATCTCCATGGGAGTGCTGACATTTGGCGGGATGCACCCGGATTTTTCTGATTATAGGGGCGAGCTGTGCCGCCTTAAAAATGCGGGGATTAAAGGCATCAAACTGCACCCGGCGTATCAGATGGTAGACCTTGATGATATCCGGATGAAACGCATTATTTCCTGCGCGTCGGAACTTGGACTAATCACTCTGATTCACGCCGGGATTGACATTAGTATTTACGAACACAATTACTCCTCGGTTGCACAGATTCTTTCGGTGCTAAAAGAGGTGCAGCCGGAAAAATTTGTGCTTGCCCATATGGGCAACTGGGCGCGCTGGGAGGAAGTGGAGCGCGACCTTGCCGGGGCACCTGTATTTATGGATACCGCATTTTCCATCGGTCCGCTCGATTCTTACCCTGCTGCCCCCTCAAATCCCTACTGCCGTGTTGTGCTCCCTGACAAAACCTTCCTGCGCATCGCAAGAAAACACGGAACCGACCGCATACTCTTTGCAACAGACAGTCCATGGCAGCCTCAAAAGCGCTATGTGGAGAGGTTTCAAAATATCGGACTCACAAAAACGGAGCAGGAACAGATACTTTGGGAAAATGCAGCGAAAATACTTGGGTTAAGCGGAACCTGAAATCAAAGGGGCTGTTGCAAAATATGGCAATTTTATGATATATGTCTAAGATGTTTCAGAGATCCATACCATATATTGTTTGCATATGCCATTTTGCAACAATCCCTTATGGCTCCTCCACCACCCCGATAAATAATACTGAACCGTCCGCCCCCGTGATCGCAAAAAGGAACGGTCTGTTTAACACAAAGTCAATTTCTTCCGTCGATATTACCGCACCCTCCTCTATTAACATAATGGTATAACCTGCCGCAACACATCCATCTTCATCCACCATAACACGCGCTGCGTGTTTTGCTTCACTCACCATCATTCCATCCGCATTCTCACACATCGGACTGAAATCTGCAAGCTGTGAATCAAAAATATCCGAGAGCCCCAGCGCTTCCAACCCCTCAATCAGGTCGAGTTCCGATACCACATCAAATTTTGGAAGTGCGAGGTTAATTAATGCAGAAATCTTATTCTCCCAATTTTCATGCCCCCGTATAAGTTCGAGCACCTCACTGTTTTTCACCACCTCATTTACATCCACTGTTTCCTCCGGCAAAAACAGCCACATATCCCCGCCCAGTTCCAGTTCACTTCGGATGGCAGAAAAATTGCTTCCCTTATAACATGTTCCAACATTTCCAAGATGCATAAAATCACAGACAATCTCTCCCCCATCCTTATAAAAAATATCTTCCTTGGTATCTTCCTTGGAAAACTTTTCCTTCCACTGCGCACTGAAATATATTGTGCTGGCAAGTTCGAGAACCGTATCTGCACTCATTTCTAAGTTTTCCACCTGTCCGTCCAAAAGTCCGCCGGTATGCTGATTCAGCCAGGAATGAAATGCCCCTGTAAAATCTTCGGAGCCCATCTGTCCCTGAAAGGAGGACGCATGATAAACATCTGCCAGGGTCTTCATCGTTTCCGGGATAAACTGAACTCCCTGCCGCATCCAAAGCGAATTTGCCAAAATACTTGTCACCGTGCCATCGTCACAGTAATTTGCCGTCCAAAGTGCCGCCGCACTCTCCCTTACCGCACCGATATCCGCTGCGCCAAGCAAATTTAGAATCTGTGCCCTGCTGTTCCCATCCGTCAATTCCGTCAGCATGGAAAGTGCCATATACAGGTTTAACGGAGAATAAATTCGGTTGGTATCTTCCTCGCTGACAAGAAATTCCTGCATGGTTGCCGAATAAAACGGATACAGGCCATCCTTAAAATTCCCCGACGCGCTGATACGCTCCCTCCTTTCATCCCCCCACTTTTTCATTGTATTTCTGTAATTCTCCTCCATTTCTTCGGAAAATTCACCGTCCGGTGATATCTCCTCAGGAAAACGTACACATTCTGGATAGTTTGCCTGCACCACCGCATAATCTGCAAAACTTTCCCCGCTCTTCGATTCAAAAAACCCCTGCCCCGGTGTCGGCTGTATTCCCGAACTTTCCCCATCTACAGGGTTTCGTGCCCCATCCTTCACATTCCGCAACATAAAATATCCAATTCCCACAACAATGCAAACGCAAGCCGCTGTGGCAACACCAGCCAAAATCCGCTTCCGCCGCCCACTCTTAAATTCCGCTTCTTCGGCATCCCGCACATAAGCGTTGTCAACCTCACCCATTGCATCAAGCAAATCTTTCCCCCTCATAATAATCCTCCCTTCTGAGAATGTTCAAATACTTTTAAGCAAAACTCCCTCCTACACCCGGTATCCCTCCTTTAAAAGGAGGTCCCTCAGCGCTTCCCGCATCCGCATCAGACGCATTTTCACCTTGCTCTGCCCCATTTTGCTGCGCGCCGCAAGCTCCCTCACCGGACATAGATACCAGTAGCGGAGCATGAACAGCCTTCTGTTCTCCTCGCTAAGTCCGCCCAAAAACTGGTTTAACAGGGCGGTTAGCTGTTTCAGGTCAACGGACTGCTCCACACCCCCATATGCCGGCACACATTCTTCCAGTTCATCCAACACTACAGCTACCTGCCCGCCCCCACGCTTTACTGCACTCTCCTTCTCGTAGCGTTTTAAGGAAAGGTTCCTTGTAATCTTCGCAAGGAACGCCGAAAACAATGCGGGGCGCTGCGGCGGCATATGCTCCCACGCACAAAGCCATGTATCGTTGACACATTCATTTGCATCCTCGCGATTCTTCAAAATGCGGTACGAAATGGAACGGCAGTAATTCCCGTATTTTTGTTCCGTTTCAAAGATCGCCTGCTCCGAGCGTTTCCAGTACAGCTCTACAATCTGCAAATCCTCCATCATTCGTTTCGCTCACCCCCTCTTTTACTATATAGACCGGAAAAATTTGAATTGGTCACAAAAAACAGGTTGCCCATACAATAATATTTTATTTTGCCAAAAAGAAATGCCGCAGGGCGGAATACAGAAAGATTTTCCTGTAACCTGCCGCTGCGACAGCCTATTTTTTCTTAAACACTCTATATACCGCTAATCCTACTGGTACAGTTTCCTCTTATCCACGACCCTCACCGCAATTGACAAGAAAGATATCAATCACGCCCGAGCATAAACGCCTTTTTATTCAACTCCAAAAATTTCTCCGGCACGCACTCTTCGATTGCTTTCAACCATTTCTCTACCGGAATATCGAAATATTTCGAAAGTCTTCCCATCAACACAATGTTGACCGCCTTTGCGGAACCTGCCTGTTCTGCAAGTGACAGACAATCAATCGCATCCACTGCAAACCCTTTTTCTTCCATTTTCTTAATCAGCTCCACAGGGTACGGCATCGCCCCAGTGATAACCGGCATCGGGTCGATTTCTTGGGTATTTGTCACCGCCCTGCCCCCCGCTTTTAAGTAGCCTAAGTAGCGCGCCGCCTCAAGCTTTTCAAACGCCACGATATAATCCGCTTCGCACCTGTCAATAATCGGGGAATAAACTTTCTGCCCGAACCGCACATAAGTTACCACGCTTCCCCCGCGCTGGCTCATGCCGTGCACTTCCGACACTTTGACATCAAACCCCTCATTCAGAAGGAGCTTTCCCAAAAGTTTGCTTGCAAGCAGGCTGCCCTGCCCGCCAACGCCGACAATCATCACATTTTTTGTCATTCCCTGCCTCCAGTCCTCAAAACGTCCCATCAAAAAATACTTTCCGTTCCCGCTATTTTGCGGCCTTTACTAAAGTGCCCCAAATTTACACAACTGTGTACAAACCCCACAGCCAACGCAGAGCGTCGCATCGATCACCGCCCTGCCCTCCCGGATACTGATAGCCGGGCAGCCAAGACGCATGCAGGCTTTGCAGCCGACGCATTTGTCTTTTAAAACTGTAAGTGGTTCCTCATGTTTTACATATTTTAACAGTACGCATGGACGGCGGCTGATAATTACAGAAGGTGCTTCCACCTCAAGTTCTTTACTGACCACACGCTCACATTCCGCCAGGTCATACGGGTCAACAACAGTCACGCGCGCAATGCCCATCGCCAGGCACAGTGCTTCAAGATCAATTTTTCCCGCCGGGTCGCCCTTGATATTGTAGCCGGTAGTCGGGTTCTGCTGGTGTCCCGTCATTCCCGTAATGGAATTGTCAAGAATGATAACCGTCGAATTACTTTGGTTGTAGGCTATGTTTGCAAGTCCTGTCATACCGGAATGCATAAAGGTTGAATCGCCGATTACTGCGACAGTTCTTTTCTCCCCCTCGGCACCTAACGCCTTGTTAAAACCGTGGATGGCACTGACCGACGCGCCCATACACAGCGTCATATCCATCGCGGACAGCGGCGCGACAGCGCCGAGCGTATAGCATCCGATATCGCCGAGAACCGTGCATTTTAATTTTGCAAGTGTGTAGAACAGCCCCCGATGCGGGCATCCGGCACACATTACCGGAGGGCGGTTCGGCAGTTCCTCTGAAAGAGGTTTTGTTTCCGGAAGCTCTGCGCCAAGCTTTTCTGCTACCATGGACTGGCTGAATTCGCCCGTAACCGGGAAAATATCCTTTCCGGTCACTTTAAGTCCCAGCGCCTTACAGTGATTTTCGATAATCGGGTCAAGCTCCTCCAAAATCACCAGTTTTTCGACCTTTTCTGCAAAATCTAGAATCAGTTTCTTTGGAAGAGGGTTGACCATGCCAAGCTTTAAAATACTTGCTTTTTCGCCAAACACTTCTTTTGCATACTGGTAGCTGGTCGAGGAAGTGATAATCCCGAGCGCCGTATCCCCCATTTCAACGCGGTTAAACTCGCAGTCCTCCGCGTATTCGGCAAGCTTTCTCATCCGCTCTTCCACAACCGGATGACGGCGGATCGCATTGCCCGGCATCATCACATATTTCGCAATGTTTTTCTCATACGGTTTCGCCGGCGGTACAATGCGTTCCGCCGTGTTTACAATGCTTTGTGAATGCGCCACGCGGGTGCACATCTTTATAATAACCGGGGTATCAAATTCCTCGGACAATTCAAATGCTTTTTTGGTAAACTCGCAGGCTTCCGCCGAGTCGGATGGCTCAAGCATCGGAATTTTCGATGCTACCGCGTGATGGCGTGAGTCCTGCTCATTCTGGGACGAGTGCATCCCCGCATCATCCGCCACACAGATAACAAGCCCGGCATTCACCCCAGTATATGAACAGGTAAAAAGAGGGTCTGCCGCCACATTAAGACCGACATGCTTCATACCGCAAAAACTTCTTTTTCCGGCGAGGCACGCCCCAAACGCCACCTCGAGCGCCACCTTCTCATTCGGTGCCCACTCACAGTAAATTTCCTCATATTTCGCGGCTTCCTCCGTCACCTCAGTGCTCGGTGTCCCAGGATAGCTCGATACCACGCTGCATCCACCTTCATAAAGCCCCCTGGCAAAAGCTTTATTTCCCAACATCAGTTCCGCCATATTCCGCCTCCTTTTTAAGTATTAATCCTGTACCCCTTTCACACTTGTGGTCATGCTGCGACTGCTTTTTGGGAGCAGCTAATCCGCCCGAGTTTGCGCCTACAGCGCAAACCGGTTGTGTGAAAGGGGTCACTCTCAAAATCCTTTTGCTCCCCCCATGCCCCTTTCACACTTGTGGTCATGCTGCGACCGCTTTTTGGGAGCAGCTAATCCGCCCGAGTTTGCGCCTACAGCGCAAACCGGTTGTGTGAAAGGGGTCACTCTCAAAATCCTTTTGCTCCCCCATGCCCCTTTCACACTTTTGCGTATTAACGTGCTATTTTCCCATTATATCATTTTATCTTCCGCTGGTAAACAGCAAATTTTACTTTTTTCATAAATTTTATACTTTTTTTTCAATTATATTGCAATCCCAGTCCCCACATGGTATAGTATAAGAAAGAACTGGAAAAACAGGAAACGGAGGAATTTATGAAACAGATTACTTTGGGTTCCACCGGGATCACTTCCCCACAGAATGCTTTTGGTGCCCTGCCCATACAGCGTGTGGATATGGACACGGCAGTACATATTTTGCGTCGCGCTTACGAGGGCGGCATAACATTCTTCGATACTGCGCGCGCCTACAGTGACAGCGAGGAAAAACTTGGCGCTGCTTTTTGCGGTATGCGCGAAAAAATCTTTATCGCCACCAAAACAATGGCGAAAACCCCGGAAGAATTTTCTAGGCAATTAGACCAGTCGCTGCATAACCTGCGCACGGATTACATAGATATTTATCAGTTCCACTGTGCGGACCGCTGTTTTGCGCCGGGGGACGGGACGGGCATGTACGAATGTATGCAGGAGGCAAAAGCCCAGGGGAAAATCCGCCATATCGGTATTACAGCGCACAAGATCGGGGTTGCAAAGGAAGCGGTCGCCTCGGGACTATATGAAACTCTACAGTTCCCTTTCAGCTACCTTTCCTCGAAAAAGGAAGAAGACCTTGTGCAGGGCTGTATCAACAATAATATGGGCTTTATCGCGATGAAGGGACTTGCCGGCGGGCTGATTACACATTCGCGCGCGGCGATGGCGTACATGCTGCAGTTTGATAATGTCCTGCCGATCTGGGGCATCCAGCGCATTGATGAGCTTGAAGAATGGCTCGCCTTTATGCAGGAAGAGCCTGAACTGGACGATGAATTAAAGGCTTTTATAGAAACTGAAAGAAGGGAACTTGCCTTTGACTTCTGCCGTGGCTGCGGCTACTGCATGCCTTGCCCTTCGGGGATCATGATTAACCAGTGCGCCCGCATGTCGCTGATGCTGCGCCGCGCACCTTCTAAGAACTGGCTTTCAGAAGATATGCAGTCTGAGATGAAAAAGATAGAGAACTGTGTGGAGTGCGGCGCGTGCCGTACCAAATGCCCTTATGGGCTTGACACGCCAGCCTTGTTAAAGAAAAATTACGATGATTACAAAAAAGTTCTTGCCGGGGAAGTTAAAGTGCAGTAAAATGCACCATTTCCCGTTCCAGGGGGGCGCGATAACCTGACAGGGCTGCTGACCCACTGCCCCCCTTTATCACGCAAGCACTTTTAAGTATAAATTTTAGAAGGATTGGAGGTAACAAAAAATGGAAAAGCTTGAACCGTATTTTCCGCTTAACAAATCAGTGAAATCCGGTGATATCCAGAGCCTGGTCATCGCGATAGTGATCTATGTTGTGATCGCTGCCGTACTTGGTGTCCTGCTCGGATTCCTTTCTGCCATCCCTGTGCTCGGCATCATCTTCTCGATTGTAAGCACGCTTGTGTGGATCTATGAAGTGGTTGGCATAGTACTCGCGATTATGACATACATAAAATAAACGCGAAAATATTTTCTTTCCACAAAAGCCGGTTTGGATTTTCCTGTTACATCCAAACCGGCTTTCTTTTTTTATGCCAGATCAGTCAATCCATACGCAGGGTAAGGACTTTTTTGTTCCCGCTTACTGCCCCGTGCACCCGCAGAAAGAAAACTCAAAATGCATATCCTCGTTCTTAATCCGGTACTCCTCATGCGTCAGGGAACCCCAGCTATCATCCCCGCCGACACCCATCTGCTTTGCCATCGCGCGGATTACGGTATGGTGCACCGGCGGCAGCTCATAGGTGTGCTCCGCATTCTCAAGTTCAAACGGCGTGTATGGCAGCGCAGAAAATTCCATCGGCACAGGTGCGCTGAACCTAAGCCCCACACCCTTCCCGTCCGTCACGCTCGCCCAGCGCACACTCGTATGGTTCCCACATTCCTGCGGTTTCACATAGCCAGCCATATTCTCAGCAACAAAATTAGAATAAATTCCCAATTTCGCGCCCAGTGTACGGTCAGCATAGGTTTCCTCAGGTCCGTTCCCATAGAAGGTCAGACGGTCATAATCTGCCGGTACTTTCATCATCACACCGAATTCCGGTAATTCCGGCAGCCCTTCCGTATGCGGATAATCAAGTGCCACTGTTACCATACCGTCCGCCGTCACCGTGTAGGTCATCGTAAGTGCAGCCGCCGGTGCGGTCGGCAGTTCATATTCATACCGGAGGATCGCCGCTTTCTTCGTACTGTAATTCCCGAATTTCACAATCTTTGCATACTGGCTTGCCAGCTTCCATATCCCTGCGCGCGCAGGCATTCCATTGCCCCGGTCATTGTCGATCGGCGCGCGCCAGAAGTTCGGGCGCACCACACTGTCAATAAATTCTCTGCCCATGTAACGGTAAGATGTGATTCCGCGCCCGCCGCGGTCAAACAGCACCTCAAAATGATCCCCCCGCACACCGAAATTGTTCGTGCCGTCCGTGATAATCAGATTGCCAGTCACGGCTTTTTCCTTTTGTTCTACTTTATAAACATACTCGCCGAACGCCACTTCATAGCCTGCCCTTGCCCATGCGGTATCCTCCTTTAGATGGAAAGATACAACAACCGCATACTCGCCCGGCGCTTTCTCCTTCTTTATCGGGAGCGCAACCGATGCTTCAGACTGCGGTGCAACCGATGTTTCAAAACTTACCTCATACATTGGTGCGCCGTCCTTCTTTACTGAAACCCTCGCCTCATATTCGGAAGTATTGGTAAACAGCGCCTTATTTTTTATAACCGCCTCACCGTCCCCGACTTTTACGACAATACCCTGGTAATTATATTTTACGGTCTGCATTTTCGGAGAATTCCTGCGGTCGGAGTACACAATGCCGTTCGTACAGAAATTATAATCGCACGGGCGGTCGCCGAAATCACCGCCGTAGCCGTAATATTCCCTGCCGTAACGGTCTTTCGCAAGGATTGCCTGGTCAATGTAATCCCAGATAAATGCCCCCTGGAAGCGCGGTTCGCGCTCGGTAAGTGCAATATACTTATCCATCGCCCCGCTCGAATTGCCCATGGCGTGGGAATACTCGCAGCAGATCATCGGTTTGTCCGGATGCTCTTTTAGGATATGCTCCTCGATATACTTCGCGGACGGGTACATCCAGCTCTCAATATCGCTTGTCGATTCATAGCGTCTGTCGTGCACAATCCCTTCGTAATGAACCAGACGCGTCGGGTCGGCAGCGCGGAAATACTCTGCCATCTTGAAAATATCCTTCCCGCCGTAGGACTCGTTACCGCAGGACCAGAGCAGCACACTCGCGTGGTTGCGGTCACGCATCAGCATGGATTTCGCGCGGTCAAGTACGGCACTAAGCCACTCCTTGCGGTCGCCAGGCAATGCCTCCTCCACCGCCTTCTCCCAATTCTGCCAGGTCGAATGCGTTTCCAGGTTTGCCTCATCGATCACATAGAGCCCGTACTCGTCACACAGCCGGTAAAATGCAGTCTGGTTCGGGTAATGGGAGGTGCGCACGGAGTTGATATTATTGCGCTTCATATTTACCACATCCTCAAGCATTTCCTCGTAGGTTATGGCGCGCCCGCCAATATGGCTGAACTCGTGTCGGTCGGTGCCGTAAAACACAATGCGTTTCCCGTTGATCTGCATCAGTCCGTCCTTCAATTCAAACTGCCTGAAACCGACCTTCTCAGAAACAACCTCACAGACCTTGCCGCCCGCATCCTTCACCGTAACGATCAGGGTGTAAAGATACGGCTTTTCCGCGCTCCATAGTTTTAAATCATGCTCCGCAAGCTGCCCTTTTACTTCCACTTTTGCCACCGGCTCCCCGTCCTCGCGCTTTGATGCCTTCGCAGATACATAAGCACCATCCGCTTCTGACCCCTTTGCCTGGGTTCTGCCTGCCCTGACCGAAAATTTCTCAACCGAGCGCGAGAATACCTTTGTCCCGTCCTCAGCTAAGAGCGAAACCGAGAAGAAAAGTTCCTCCGGCGCTTTTGCCGCCTCCCCGCCCATAAATTCCATAAAAAGTTCCAGACTGCCCTTTGTAAAGTTGTCACTTAGCGGTGTGCGCACGCACAAATCCACCATATGTACCTGCGGGCAGGCATAGAGATAAACCTCGCGGAAAATACCGGAGAGCCGCCAGTAATCCTGGTCTTCAAGCCAAGAAGCGGAAGAATATTTATAGACCAGCACCGCCAACTTGTTCTCACCGCGCTTTAGGGCACTTGTCAGCTCAAACTCGGACGGTGTGAACGAATCCTCCCCGTAACCGATAAAAATACCGTTCAGCCACACCGCAAACGCTGCCTGCACACCCTCAAAAGAAATCATCACGCGCTTTCCCGCAAACCCCGACGGCACGGTAAAATATTTCACATAGCTGCCGACCGGGTTATCATATTGCGGCACCCCGCCATAAGAAAGCTCCTCGTGCCCATCCCACGGATACTGCACATTCGCGTACTGTGGCGCACAATACCCGTTCATTTCCATATGTGACGGCACAGGGATATCCTTCCATCCCATGCAGTCGAAATTCTCCGCCTCAAAGCCTTTAATGCGGTTTCTCTCACAGTCCGCAAAAGCAAATTTCCAAAGCCCGTTAAGGGAATATACAAGTGAGGACTTTTTCTCCGCCTCCTCTTTTGCCGAAGCATAAAAACGGTGGTCTGAATGCGCCTCCCTGCGGTTTACCGCAAAAATCTCCGGGTTCGCAAGCCATTTATAATCAAATTCCTTTGCTGTTTTCATGTACCTTCTCCTTTTAGCAATCCATAATTCTTAGTGTCCCCGTTCCAATTAGATAATAGCGCTGTAATACTCTAAAAAACGCCAAAGTATACCTGACCTTTCACCTTCAAGCTATCTGCAAACAGCCACAACCTCAATCTCAAACAGACCGCCCTTAGGAAGCGCCGCAGCCTGCACGCAGGAGCGCGCCGGGGCTTCCCCTGTAAAAAACTTTGAGTAAACCTCATTGATCGCCGCAAAATCATTTATGTCCGCCAGAAAAACAGTGGTCTTGACAACATCGGCAAGCGTCAGCCCCGCCTCCTTTAATACTTCCGCAATATTCTTTATTGCCTGCTCCGCCTGCGCCGTAACCCCTTCAGGCAGCGCACCGGTCACCGGGTCGAGTCCTAGCTGCCCGGAGGTGAATACAAAATCCCCCGCCTTAACCGCATGCACATACGGTCCAACTGCTGCCGGTGCATTTTTTGCATTGATAGTTTCCCTTGTCATTCCTTTTACCTTCCTTTCCTTATTGTTTAATCCTGCTAAATAAGCGGTTTCCCCGTTGCATCCATAACCTGTGTCTTTTGCCGAAACACCGCAATACGGCAGCAGGGTCGTGGGCAAACAGCGATGTGAACTTGCCCAGTATCCGCCTTAACTGATTTTAAGTATAACATGACTTTGCACAAAAAAACAGACATTATTTTTTGTCTGTTTTGTCGTTTTTTATTTTAATAGTAAACCTTTTCAAAAAATCAGTTGACTTTTTATTTTTTTCTGTTATACTCTATGGCAGGATGTATGCTTCATTTCATCCCGTTTCCCCAAAACTGTATCATCCACAAGGCAGGGGACATTGCAAAGCGGTACGCCCTGCAATGTCCCCACACAAAGAAGCGAGGTATCCAATGAAAACAAATGTACACAAAATCACATTCACCGCACTGATGGCAGCACTGTTGTGCGTCTTATCGCCGATCTCCATCCCGCTGCCAAGCCCCATGCCCGCCATCACACTGGCTTTCGTCGCCGTCTATTTAAGTGCCTACATCACAGGTCCTTTTGTTTCCTGCACCGCAATTTTTATTTACATATTGCTCGGCTGCGTCGGACTTCCAGTTTTTTCCAAAGCACAGGCAGGCTTATCCGTCCTGGTAGGTCCCACCGGCGGCTATATTATAGGGTATTTCTTTATCGCACTTTTCACCGGGCTTGCTGTCCAGAAATATGAGAAAAAGATTTACCTGCATGTGGCCGGGATGGTGATTGGCACACTGATCTGTTACATATTTGGCACGGTATGGCTTGGCGTATCCATGAACTTAACACCGAAAGCTGCCATAGCAGCGGGCGTAGCCCCGTTCGTTGTCTTTGACGCACTGAAACTTGCCGCCTGTGTGGCGATCGGTTACCCGATACGCAGGCAGCTAATCCGGATGCTGCCCGCCGCCGTGCTGCCTGCCAAACAGATGGCAGCGCGCCCATAACTTTTATTGCTGCGCGGCCAAATTCTCCAATTCCCCAAAGCCAAGCAGCAACGCGCCCGCAATCCCGGCATTATCACCGAGCGCAGGCGGCACAATATAATCCTTTATATGCTCCAGTATCGTATCGCTATGCAGATAAGAATTCAATTTTTCCTGCACTTTCTTCCTTACAAGCGGGAACATCTGCTCCTGGTGCATCACCCCGCCCCCCAATATCACTTTCTGCGGGGATAGTATAAGGATATAGTTTGCAACCGCCTGCGCAAGATAATCGCTTACCAGTTCCCACACTTCCCCGCGGTCTGCCAGTTCCGCGGCAGGTCTGCCAAAGCGCTCCATAATTGCAGGTCCCGCCGCCAGCCCCTCAAGACAATTTCTATGATACGGGCATTTCCCCGGATAATCATCCCCTTCCTGTCTCGCAACTAACATATGCCCCGCTTCCGGATGGATAAGCCCGTGCAGCAGTGCGCCGTTCGCGTACACACCCACTCCCACACCGGTTCCAACAGTTATGTAAATTGCAGTATCACATCCTTTTGCCGCACCAAAAACCACTTCGCCAAGCGCTGCACCGTTTACATCCGTATCAAATCCCACAGGGACTAAAAGCTCCTCCATTAATTTGCCTGTGATATCGTAATTTGCCCAGGCAAGCTTGGGCGTGCTTGTGATATATCCGTAAGTCTTTGAGCTGCGGTTTAAATCAATCGGTCCAAAACATCCAACCCCCAAGGCTTTTATATCTTCCCCCCTAAAAAAATCGATAATCTGCGGCATCGTTTCTCCCGGCGTTTTCGTCGGGAAGGATACGCGCTTTACTATATTTCCCCCCTCATCCCCTACCGCGCACACCATCTTTGTGCCGCCCGCTTCCAGAGCACCGATCTTCATAGCAAATTCCCCCTTTTTTGTAGTATAAAATCCATTATAGACGCTGTGAAAAAAAATTACAAGCCCCCGCCGGATTTATGCCGTGCTACCGGCAAATTTGTAATTGCAAGGCGGAAAAGAACTTGGTATAATATCACAAGGAAAAATTTTCTGTGCAAATGATATACTACTCCCGGAAAGGATCTCTTTATGAAACGCAACGTAGACTTAAATGAAATCACGGACGGCAGGTTTTACGGCTTGAATGACTTAGTGCGCGCAGGCTGCCAGAACTGTACAGGCTGCTCGAAGTGCTGCCATGAAATGGTGGATACCATCCTCTTAGACCCGCTCGATGTATTCCGCTTAAACAGGGCATTGCGGACAAGCTTTGACGAACTGCTCCGCCTTATGAAAATCGAATTAAATATGGTGGATGGCATTATCCTGCCAAACCTAAAAGTCCAGGAAGATACCGGTTGCTGCGCTTTCCTAAACAGCGCGGGGCGCTGCACGGTGCACAATGACCGCCCGGGATTTTGCCGGATGTTCCCTCTCGGGCGCTTTTATGAGGGGCGCTCATTTTCCTATATCCTTCAAACAAAGGAATGCCCAATGGCACATACAAAAGTCCGGGTAAGCCGCTGGATTGACACCGAAAATCTTCCGCAGAACCAGAAATTTGTGGGGGACTGGCACTATTTCCTTGAAGACCTTGATGACGCAATGAAACAGACGGACAGCGAAACCATCCGCAAAGTACAGCTCTATCTCCTCCATACATTCTACCGGACGGAATATGCCGCAGAGAATGAAGTTGATTTTTATAAAGAATTTGACTCAAGGCTTATTAAAGCCAAAACACTGCTCTAAAATATTTTTTAGTTAAAGGAAGCATTGACCATGTATACATTACAAAGCCGTGTCCGATACAGCGAAGTCACAAAAGATCTGAATATGGATCTGTATTCAATCCTAAATTATTTCCAGGATTGTTCCAATTTCCAGTCCGCCGACCTTGGCGTGGGCGTTGAATATCTTATGGGGTGCGGGCGTGTCTGGCTTTTGTCAGCCTGGCAGGTTACACTAATCGAACCGCCGCGCCTTTTCGACCAGATTACGGTCGGCACCTGGCCCTATGCGTTTAAGGGAATGTACGGATACCGTAATTTTATCCTGTACAACGAATCATCAGGCCATAAACTCTCTGCCATTGCGAATTCGATCTGGTTCCTCGCGGACATAAAGACAAAAAAACCGCTGCGCATCACACCGGAGGATGCCGCCCCGTATGTGCTCGAACCCGCATATCCGATGGAATATGCCCCCCGCAAAATCACTGTGCCGGAAAAAAGCAAAATAGAAAATTTTGGAAATTCCATTTTTTCCTGCTCCCCTGCCCCCGTTACAGTTACCAAAATGCTACTTGACACAAACTGCCATGTCAACAACGGACAATATGTCCGCATTGCACAGAGCTGTCTTCCGGATTCCTTTAAGGTTTGCGGAATGCGCGCAGAATATCGCCGCGCCGCTCTTTTAGACGACGTGATCTGTCCGTCCCTCACCTTTTCAGATAACAGGGCGCACTGCTTCGTATCACTTAACGATACCTGCGGTCATCCGTATGCTGTTGTAGAATTCACTGCCGCAGTCTGATTTCCTGCCACAAAAAACGCTGCATCAGGATTTCCTGATGCAGCATTTTTTCACTGTATAAAACTTTAAAAGAACTTTCCGATATCCTTATTACCGGATCGTAACACTTGCGCCCGCAGCCTCAAGCTGAGCTTTCAGATTCTGGGCTTCCGTGTCGGTAACACCGTTCTTAATAATGGACGGCGCACCATCAACCAGATCCTTTGCCTCCGCAAGTCCAAGCCCGGTCACTTCGCGCACGATTTTTATCACTTCAAGTTTGTCGCTCCCCGCGTCCACAAGTTCCACGACACTGCTCCCGGCTCCGTAGCCGCCCGCACCATAGCTATCCGTGCCATAACTGCTGCTTCCTGCCTGTGCATAATCCCCGTTCTTTGCCGGATTGTAGGCGATATCCAGGAAACCTGCAAAATCCTTTTTGTACTGTTTTTCAATCTCCGACTTGTAGCCGATCACCATGTGCGGCTGTGTCTGGAGATAAACCCCTAAAAGCTTCTCGCCGCTCTCCTTTGAGATATTGATCGGCACCTTCTTCTTATCGGTGTCAAAAGTCAGCACCTGGCTGATATTCTGCCGCCCGGTCACGCGGTAATAGTACGCCCAGACAAGCTTCGTATTATCAAGTATTTTAACCTTCACACCCTCAAGCCAGACCGTGTAGTGATGACCTGCCCAGAGGCTGTCCGTCACTTTGGCTGCCGCCCTCAAATCGGAATCAATCTCGCCCTCCGTAGTTCCCGGGTGCGCACTGATAAACTTGTCAATCTGCTTCTGTGCGCTGCCGGTTGTATAGCGGATCACTGAAAGCACAATCTGTATCAGCCCGAAGATACATACCGCATAGATAATCCAGATGAATATGGTCGGAACGCGGTTTACCGACTCGCTGTCCACATAAAATAAAACTGCCGCATCGGTGATGCCCGGAATAATCTCCTCGAGTTCTTCCACGGTTTCGTTGTAGTATTTAAGTTCTGTCCCGGACAGTTTCTTTAATGTACCCTTCACCTTTACGGATTTCGTCCCCTCAATCCCGTAAAAATAGATATCCTCCGCCTGGTCGATCAGTTTGTCCATGGTAGACTTTTTGCTTGCCGGAAGGTACGCTGCAAAGCAGGAATTATCATTGTAATTATATACAATATACCCGTAACCCGTAGTCCTGCGCGAACCGGTCTTCGTATTTTTTGATATCTTCTCCATATAACTGCCAAAAACATATTTAACTTCAAATTCCACATACTTTCCTTCGTATTTCTTGTAATCAAGATTCTTCACATCGGTCAGGTCCTTGGGCCCGATCAGGTATTGCAGCGGTGCAAGAAGTGGTGCCAACATCAAGACAAGGATGACTATGGTCCAAATTATTATGCTTTTTTTCGCCGCTTTTTTGGATCTGGTTTTAATGTCCTCTAACATACATTCCTCCTGATACTATGTATTTTATTTTCCACGCCCTTTTCTGCCATGGTGCAAACCCCACAAAACCACCCTGCCATGCCCGCATCCACGCTGTTTTCCATGCTGCTAAACGCCGCCAAAATGTCCTTGTTGCTGCCATCCCTGCCAAAAAGAAGACTATTACCTATTGTAGCAAAACACCCCCCTGTTTTCAAGTCTTTTTTATAGGTTTATTATAAAATTTTTACATTATTAATATTTTATATATTGGCTCTATTAAAACTGCACTATTTATGCACCAATTTTTTTTACAAATTGACAAATCATCGTGAATCGCATATGATAGAAGCGTTAATTTTTATACCTATTGCGAAGGAGGTATTTATTTTTGGGAATCCAATATTTTGAGGATGAGAAAATCTTTAAACTCGACACTAAAAACACAAGCTACATTATTGCCCTTGTGGATGAAGAACCCTTTGTCGGACATGCCTATTACGGGAAAAAACTTTCCGATTACCATGTGCGCCATCTGATGGGGCTTGAGGAAGGTCCGTTTATCCCGAGCAAAAACAACCGTGACCGCGGGGCATTTAATGATGCATTTCCGTTTGAATACCCGACACATGGCGTGGGGGATTACCGCGAGAGCTGCCTGAAAGTTCAGACAAAGAACGGGCATGAAGCCTGCTCGCTCGTCTGCCGCTCCCACAAAATTTATTCCGGCAAACCCGCACTGGAGGGGCTCCCGGCAACTTTCGGAACCGAAGAAGAGTGCAGCACCCTCGAACTAATCTGCCTCGACCCGGTTTTAGACCTCGAGGTCGTGCTTGTCTACTCCGTTTTTGAGGATGTGGATGCCGTTACCCGCAGCGCGCGCATTACAAACCACGCCGCGGATGATATTGTGCTAAAAAAGACACTCTCCACATGTCTGCATCTCGACGGCACAGATTACGAGTACATTACCCTGCATGGGAGCTGGGCGCGCGAGCGCCATATCGACCGCCGCAAACTTACGCACGGAAAACATTCCGTTTCTTCACTGCGCGGCGAATCAAGCCATCAGGATCACCCTTTTATCGCTGTTATGACTGAGAATACCACGCAGGAAACCGGCGAGGTCTACGCTATGAACTTCGTATATTCCGGCAATTTCCTCGCCCAGGCTGCGGGCTGCCAGTTTGATACAGCCCGCATTGTTATGGGTATCAACCCAGAAAATTTCTCCTGGACGCTGGAAAAAGATGCGACATTTACCTGCCCGGAGGTTGTCATGGTCTACTCGGACGCAGGTCTTGGCAAAATGACCCGCACTTTCCACGACCTGTACAGAAACCATTTAATCCGCGGCGAGTACCGCGATAAAAAGCGCCCGATCTTAATCAACAACTGGGAGGCGACCTATTTTAACTTCAATACGGACAAGCTTCTCTCTATCGCTAAGGAAGCGGGCAAACTTGGCATCGAGATGCTCGTGATGGATGACGGGTGGTTCGGGCACCGCGAGGATGACAATTCTTCCTTAGGTGACTGGCAGGTGAACGAGGAAAAACTTCCGGGCGGCTTAAAGACACTGGTAGATGGCGTAAATGCGCTCGGCATGAAATTCGGCATCTGGTTTGAGCCGGAGATGATCTCCCCGGATTCCGACCTGTACCGGGCACATCCGGACTGGGCAATAAAGATTGAAGACCGCACACCGTGCCGCTGCCGCAACCAGTTTGTGCTTGATATCTCCCGCAAGGAGGTGCGCGACTATATTTATGACCGAATAAAGGATGTACTTTCCTCCGCAAATGTGGAATATGTAAAATGGGATATGAACCGCCCTCTCACCGACCTTGGCAGCACCGCATACCCTGCATCGCGCCAGGGGGAACTCTCCCACCGCTATATGCTGGGTGTTTACGAGATGCAGGAGCGCCTGATTACTGACTTCCCGCACCTGCTGCTTGAGAACTGCTCCGGCGGCGGCGGGCGCTTTGACGCAGGTATGCTCTACTACAGCCCGCAGATCTGGTGTTCCGACGATGCCGACGCGATCGAGCGCCTTTCCATCCAGGAAGGCACCGCACTTATCTACCCGCTGTCCTCGATGGGCGCACATGTCAGCGACTGCCCGAACCACACGGTCGGCCGCACAACACCGTTTAAAACGCGCGGTGAGGTGGCACTTGCCGGCACATTCGGCTACGAGCTCGATGTGACCCGCATCCCGCAGCAAGACCGGGATATGATCCCATCCCAGGTTGAAATGTACCACAAATACAACGACCTCGTGCGCTCCGGGGATTACTACCGGCTGGCAAGCTTCTCTGAAAACCACGGGTACGACTGCTATGAAGTTGCCGCGAAGGATGGCTCGGAAGCCCTTATCACCTATGTGGAAGTCCTGCGCCGCCCGAATTTCAAGACACGCCGCATCCGCTTAAAAGGACTTGACGCAAATGCAGTGTATGAGAACGAGGAAACAAAGATTCGCTACACCGGAGATGTGCTGATGTACGCGGGCGTACAGTCCCCGGAAGTCTGGGGTGATTTTTCAAGCAGGCTGATGCACTTTGTAAGGGTGGAACAATAGTAACCGCGGAATGCGGCTTCCTGTCAAACAGTGCCTAAGCGGAAAAGCTCTGTAATCCGGATTATCAGCAACGGGTGGCATGAGCCATACATATGGGAATTCTGACGTATATGAACGAGAATAACAAATAGGCAAGGGGATGTCACTTGAAACCATACATGAGATTGCGGCACGCTTGAACTATGTCCGGGACTTGCCCACTGTGCCGCCGGATTTGGAGAAGTTTATCAGGAGCATTTGCGCCCTGCCGCACATGTTCACTGCAGAGTGCATCTGGTTCGCTGCCGGTACCCGAATGTCCGGCAGCGCGCAGTCGAAAGCAGCTTGCCAGGAATCCTGCGCTCGAAGCATAGATTCTGCAGAAGCATTTTAAAGTATTTTGGGCTGATGTATAACAATATGTATTCGCTTTCCTTTTACTTTGGTTTCATAGATCTTGCGGAACAGCTGGGGATTTTCGATTATTTTTTCTTTATCATATATAAAGAAATAGATATGCTCCGCATGATAGTGCACCATATCCGCTTCCAGTTCTTCTATCAGTTTCTTTTGTGGCATGCTGCCCCGTGTGCACTTTACTTCAATGACATGCTGGGAATCCAGAAAGATATCTGTCCGGACTGTGCCATAGCCTGTATCTTCGCTGACTTCAGCCCTTGCCAGCGGATAAATGGGCTTCAGATAGGCATACAGCAGGTGCTGGACATCGTATTCATTCTGGATTTTCAGCCCTGACAGATGTTCTTTTTTGATACCGCCACGCCTGTGGGGCGGACGCTCCAGAAGAGCTTCCAGAAAAAGATAGTAATTTTCAAGTATGGTGAGCAGGCGGTCATCTGCAGGAGAACCAGTCATAATCTGTTCAAGATATGCAATGACCCGATTCCTTGCAGAATCCAGATTATCCATGGTCTCTTTGTCAGAGTATTCATTTATGACATAGTACGCCCGCTGCTCCAACTCCATCAGGCATTGCGGGCTGCTGTCCAGTGTTTTCAGAAAAGTCCTCAAACCAGCCAGTAAAGAGGAAAATTCCTGGCCATCTTTTACATCTTTCAGCCGTGTAACGGCATTCGGTATACTTGTTATATGACTGTCCATACCATTAAACATTGTTGTCAGCATGCGCCTCCCCATCGCAGATAAAACAGAAACAGAGGATCAAGAATATAGAGGCTCCCTTCTTTCCAGTCAAGTACCTTAAAAATATCTTCCCGCCCATACAGTAATTCTTTCAGCTTTGCCAGGCTTTCCCGGAGCATCTGAGGGGACGGTTTTTTGCTGTCGCCTGCAAGCAGGCGGTAGATACGCTCTTTCACATCCTCAAATTCCAACTTCATAATGGGAGGATTTTCTGCAATAGATTTTACAATCAGCTCATAAATATCATGTTCCTCTCCATTGACCGTTCGGAATGTGTTCCGACTTTTGCCGCGTGTATTCGGCCCTTTTTGCATCAGAGACACCACATCTGCGTATTCAAAGTTTGCAGTGGTGTAGTGATAGGCGGTTTCCAGAATTTCCTGGCGGATCTGCAGACTTCCCTCCCCGGACATTTCCAGCATGGTGCAGATGTTCAGACAGATATACTGCATCAGCTGAGGAGAAGAAAGGCTTTCTACGGCAATCTGCGCCGCAATAGAATCCGCAATGGAAATGTTCAGCTTTCCAAACCCCAGCTTCGCAATCTCCTTTAAATCGTCTACTTCCCATGGCTCCATGTTGATCAGGCTTAAGCGGCCGGAAAGGTCTGCATTCTGCCGGATCGCCTCGTCTGCCCGGTGAGGAAGGGAGACCACAATGGCTTTAAATCCCCTGCGGATGGCATCTTTGAGTTGCTGTGCAATCTGCATTCGTTTTCCCTCCGGGGCATAGTGGAAGTCGTCTATGACCAGAACCAGATCGTTTTCTTTGTAATATTCTATAATCTTATCCTTAGTCAGAGAGAAAGTTTCTTTCTTGGTATATTTATCGCTGGTGCTGGGAATCTGCTTTTCGGACGCAAACTGGCCTTCGTATGCAAGCCCAGCTTTGGCAGAAACCAGCTTCCAGAAGTCCGTATCCTCATCAAAGTCTGCTCCGGAAATCTCCACAATATATTCAAATCCAATGACCTTTTCACATAAAATGGTCTTTCCCATTTTGGAAGGGCCTACCAGAGAAGTCAGGAAACCGGATACCTTGATGGCCTGCATCAGCCGGAATTCATAGGGCAGGTCGGAAATGGCAGATTTTCGTGAGATATAGGTGTATTCCGGAAATGCCCCGGGGCGGAAGACATCTTCTGCTCTGAGTCCCATATGCGTACCTCCTTATCTGTTTTATCCATTATACCATATTTTTAACCGATTTAAACCTTTTTATTGGTTTTTAATCCGTTTAATTGTTTTCAATGGCGATGAGCCAAACGAATGCCGTGAGGTTCACATACCAAAGTGCCCGAAAGACACTTTCAGCTTTGCAGCGCCGCAAGCTTGATGCCCCGTTGCTTGCAGCGGGGTGTTGACTTATGGGATTTACATCAAATGAAGCAAGTGCATTTTATTCTTAGATTGATCCACTGCACAGCTAAGTTCGTCTGTATGAAACGAAATCCGATTAGGGGTTCCTAAACCAACTATATAAGCGTTACAAAGTAAAAAGACAGTGTGAAAGCAAAAATGCTAAAGCAGAATGCAAAAGCATCCTTTAGCAGGTTGCTTTTCCACTGTCTTTTCTATCTCAATCCAACCACACAGTTCCGGAGTTATTCCGTCCATCCAATTTATTTCTGTGCCATTCCAACTCTTTTCTCCCATCCCTGCTGCAAGAAAGACATACCATCAGTTCATCCCCTTCCCCAAGGTCAAAACCTGCGGTTATCTTTTTTAAGCTGGCAAGCTTTCGCCCATACTTCCCGCATTCCATATACCAGTATATCGTATCCTTAAAATCCCTCTTCATCTCCCCGTCATTCCTGCCCCGCTGCCAAATCTTCCATACGAGCGGCTTTTGATCCCCCATCAGGTCTTCACAGGTAGTATCATCCTCCAGCAGACAATCTATATCCTGGCGGTGAGCCCGCATCGAATACGCGCCGTCACCGATAGCAGAAAATTCAAAATACAGGTCTTTTAACTCCCATGTAATCCCGTCCAGTATCCCGTCCATAAATATGGCAAATTCCCTCATCATCTCCGATTTGGTAAAAATTGTAAATATATCAGCAACCGTCTTTTCCGGCGTGTAAACTGACTGCAAAAGCGCTTCCCGCCCATAACAGTATTCCAGTTCCCCGTCAAAACGCGAAATACTCAATTCCCCCTTATAATTTTCCACGGAAACCACCTTGGAGAAATCAAACATCCGGGCAAGAAGCTCCGCCAGACTCTCCTTGCGCACAAGCCGCACCACATCGTAATAATAGTATGTTCCACTTTCCCCGACCGCAATTATCTTAGGGACTGCCTCCCCCTGTGGTCCTGTAAGCCCTCCCCAGCCGAAGTGACCGACCACCCAGTGCTTTTCCTTCACCTTCTGGCTTAGCTCCTTCTCACGGAACTCATAGCTTGACAGCCAGTCTAAAGCGCGCAGCGCCAGTGAAAAACCGAACGGTTTCATGGAGCAGTAAAACACATGATCCTTTTTATCCTGCATATCATCTTCCCCAAAGTGCAGCACACAATAACATTCTGACAGATACCCGCCATATTCACGGTAAAAATATTGCAGTGCATTTCCGGTATCCTTCTCTTCCCATGGATACCCCGGCGCATACGGAAGCCGCCCATGCTTACTCCCGCGGTAGAGTGCATCCTGTTTTAATGCAGAAAGAATCTGCTGCGCCTTCTCCACCTCCGTCATCCCCTCAAGGCAAACTGTACTCGCAAGGGCTGGAACAGGACGTTTTAACCCCTGCAAAAACTCCCTGGCAGCACACTGTTTTTCCTGTGCCGAAATCCCGCAAGGAAACTCAACAGAATAAATTTGTTCAAAGCCAAAATCATTCTGACGGTATACTGTAAAACCACTCTCACCCACCACTGCCCTAAAGCACAGTTCCTCGTCCTCCGCATAGAAGATGCCCAGCAAAGAATTCCCCCCTGTTTCCATTCTGCCATCGGAAGAATCCCCGTTTTCCTCCCCTTCAAATCCATTTCCCCCACGCCTTATGGATTCTGCTGCCATCTCCATACTGATATGTGGATAATAAGTTTTCGCCCTGTGTTTTCCCCCCTCAATCTCCTCCTCACCCTCGGTAAGAAGTCTTGCAATCACCGGGATACTGACCGGTGCAAGCGGCAGACCCGAAAGCAGGCGTTTAACCATCTCCTGTGCCGCCACACAATCCCCCGCATTAATCTTTGTAACTGCAAGCAGGATAATCAGTTGTTCCGTGCTGTCCATGGATTTTGCAAGTTCCGCGTATTCCATAAAATCATACACTTTCTCGAACACTTCCCTGCCATCCAGAAAATAGCGGACATAATGCAGATGAAATTCTGCCCTGAAACATTTCCCGTCCGGCAGCACAAATTCTGTTTCCGGCAAAACTTCCCCGCCCTCATCCGAAAATAATCGGCAAAAAGAAGGAATTTTTAAGAGTTGCTGCCAGCGCAGGGACGGCTGATACAGATATTCAATATAGGCGGGCAGAATCACTTTCATCCCCGCCATGTATTCCCTGCGGTACTTATCCCTCCCCGCAATCCGCGCGCCCCGAAAACCAAATCCCCGCATCAGGAAATAATGCCAGAAATCCTGGCAGGCTATGGCCTCCGAATATCTTTCTATCTCCTCCTTATAAATTTCCTTAAATGCTCCGTTATCAAAATATGGTGTTACCTGCGGAATGGCTCCGTGCATATCCATAATCATGCGCGTGTAATACAGGGAATGAACCATACCCTCCGCCAATATTTCACCCTGTTCCCTCTCCCATACCCGTTCCCTAACACCCGCCCCGTCCGAAAAATGCTCCATCAACCGTTTCGCAAGCGATGAGGGAATTACGGAACGACCGCTCAACTGAAGCTCCATTTTTACAAACAGCTCCGGAAGATAGCGGACCTTCTCCCAGTCCTCACCTGAAAAAAGCGCAGCAACACGCCCTTTTACCTCCTCCGGCTCCTCGTAGAAGCGCTCGCAGTCCGAAATAATCCGCACCATTTCCCGGTACCAGTTGCTGATTAATTTCGCCCTTCCCTCCTCCCCATACAGTGCCTCCTCAATATCCGGATAACATGAGAGAATCGCCCGCTTTAACGGCTCATACTGCTTTTTTGCACTTGTATGCTCCACACCGCGAAGATTATATTGCCTGTATATATATTCGAGGATACACTTTGGCACCTCCTCATTTCTTATCCAGAAACAATACAGTTCAAGCAGGCAGACACTTCGCGTTTCCGGATAAACCACATGTTCCCCCCTGCCCTTTAATTCATACAGGTAATTGACCGCCCCTCCCATAAACAGTCCCTCCCAGTCCTTCTGGTTCTGTCTTGTCAGAAGCCCCCTGCTATGATAACTTTTCAGGCGGATATAATCCGCAAAAGAGCGCATTCTCACCTGGTTTTCAGGCTTTAGCAGCAGACCGACTGGAATTCCGTATTCCTGCCGCTGCATATTCCAGATGGCAGCCGCCGTCCCACGGGCATAAAAATCCTCGCTTTTCTCCTCAATAAGGTTCCCATTGGTATTTAAGGACAGCGCATATGCTATCGCAAGCTCTATAAGAAAAACGCCCGGCATCTG
>ERZ778516.843-NODE-843-length-25043-cov-9.534176_pt1 | contig 25043 bp, 22 predicted proteins | sample MGYA00510342_ERZ778516 | MGnify/ENA primary metagenome ERZ778516 (study PRJEB29527, sample SAMN07138961) | mouse gut metagenome | material: feces | host: mouse | place: China:Nanjing | collected 2016-01-25 ... | reverse complement strand
ATCCTGGCTAAAGTATAGCAGGCTTTTGGGGTTATCCCCAAAAGCCTAATTGAAGTTTCGCCTCTTTCGACATAGGATTCCACGATTCTGCAATGGCGCTGCTTTTACAAAAAAGTACACTTTTTTACGACTTAACCGCTCTAGAAAGGGAGCATTACCATGAATTTATATAAACTTCAACAATCCATTGAACATATTCCAGACATGGTTTCTGGAATGTTCGTCCGGCAGAAAGTCAAGTTTTCACCATACAAATTTGGCATAAATACAGCGGAAAACAGAACTAAAAAAATTATATTGTCTCTAAAAACATACAACAAACGTTATAAAACAATTGGAATTACCTTAAAAAGCCTGTTGCTTCAGACGGTAAAGCCGGATCGTATTATTGTCTGGCTGGACAAGGACATCCCCGAAAATAAAATAACAGAAGAAATGCGGACATTTGAACAATATGGCATAGAGTATAAGCACCGAAATCTTGATTTAAGGTCATATGGAAAATATTTCTATGTAATGAAGGAATTCCCAGACGACATCATTATTACAGTTGATGATGACATTATATACCCACACGATTTAATTGAGTCCTTAATGAAAACCCATGAAAAATATCCCCATTCTGTCTGTGCACGAAGAGTCCACCTAATAACCCTTGATTCTAACGGCAGACTGCGAAAATACAGCGACTGGAAATATGAATACCGAAGAATACGGACTCCTTCCTATCTGTTATGTGCTACCGGAGGCGCTGGCACACTTTATCCGCCACATATACTTCCCGAAGAGACATTTATAGTAGATAATATAAAAAAATATTGTCTGAACGCAGATGATTTGTGGCTCAAAGCAATGGAACTTAAAAACCATGTTACCGTCATCTGGGTCAAAAATCATTTAATGCTGCCTCCATTAGTAAAAAGTGCCCAAAAAGATGCCCTTTCAATAAAAAATGTGGTGCACTGTGAAAATGATTTATATATACAGAAGCTTGAACAATTATATCCAAATGTTTTTCAATTTCTAGTAAATTGCAGCCAATAATGCCTTTTGAATAACCGGAGGAACGCAATATGAGCCAAAATTTTCCAAAGAACCTCAGTATCATTATTCCGCACTATAATACGCCGCATTTATTGCATAAGTTAATTGATTCCATTCCGCAGAGTCCAGACATACAAATCATCGTGGTTGATGACAACAGCGACTGTCATCTGGATATACTGGCGGACTTACAAGGAAAATATTGTGCACAAGTCGAGTTTTACGTAAACGGCACTGGGCGAAAAGGTGCCGGAGCCTGTAGGAATGTCGGATTACAACATGCAGATGGCAAGTGGATTCTTTTTGCAGACGCGGATGATTTCTTTCTGCCAGAAATGTATGAGAATATCTGTCCTTATTTTGATACAAATTATGATGAAGTGTTTTTTACCCCGACAAGCATCTACCTTGATACAGGAGAAACTGCCAACAGACATTTAAAACTGAAAAACTGCATTGATGAATTCCTTGAAAAGCCAACAAGGGAAAACATTTTACGGCTAAAAATATCAACCTGCTCCCCCTGTTCCAGGTTAATCAGGCACGAGCTCATAAGGCAGCACAATATACAATTTAGAGAAATACAATATTCCAACGACATCATGTTCACTGCCCAAACTGGTTATTACAGCCGAAAAATAACAGCATCCAGAGATACGATTTATTGCATGACAAGAAGCCATGGTTCTCTCACAACACACACTGACTGGGACGTTTTTCTAATGAGACTTCACGAGGAAATAAACGTCTGTGATTTTCTGTTAAGGCATTTTTCAAAAAAAGACCTGAAAAGAATGCAGTATGCCTGCAGCATAAGGCTGGCAGAAGCAGTACGCCGCCATTACGGCCTTAAAAAGTACTTATTTATAATAAAAGTCTATATCCAGCATGGCGTTCCGATGATTGCCAGAGGACAGATAAACCTGATTTCACTGAAAAATTATATTCAAGGCTTGTGTACAAATGAAACAGATTCAGATTATTTCGTAAACAATAAATGACCCAGCCTATATCATGCCATTGCAGAAAGGAAGAAGCAGACAAATGCGGAGCAGACATTTTCTTTATAACACAGTTGCATCACTTTTCAGCCAGCTCATTGGCATCATTTGTGGTATACTGCTTCCAAGACTAATGATATTCGGTTTTGGATCTGAGCTTTATGGTACGACTGTCTCTATAACGGAATTCCTCGGTTATATTTCCCTTCTGGAGGGGGGAATCGGCGGCGTGGCGCGAGCGGCGCTATATAGCCCGCTTTCTGAACACGATACAAATACGATAAACCTCGTGCTGGCTTCTATACGGCAGTTTTTTAAAAAGATTGCCCTTATTTTCATTGGCTATACATTCATTCTCGCCTGTTCCTTCCAATACATTGCCTCAAGTTATAGCCTTGACTGGGAATTCACTTTTTGCCTGGTTATCGTAATCTCCTTATCAAACCTTGCAGAGTATTATATGGGGATTTCAAATTCGATACTGCTTCATGCAGCTCAGCAGGGATATGTCATCCGGCTTCTTCAAAGTGTGACCACGATATTCAACATCTTGCTAACCTGTGTTCTTATTCACTATAACTGCAATATTTTATCCGTTAAATTTTTTTACTGCTTCCTTCATATTATAAGGATTTTTATACTGAATAAATACGTTAAAAACCGCTATGGTGTCAAAAAAATTCCTGCCCAAGCAGATTACTTAAAGCAAAAATGGGATTGTCTGGGACAACATATTGCATATTTTCTGCATTCCAAGACTGATTTTTTTGTATTGACTATTTTTGTATCCTCAGCAGAGGTTGCTGTTTATTCTATATATAGCTATATCATGACCAGCCTTGTGACACTCACGGGTTTCTTTACTTCTGGCTCGGAAGCTGTATTTGGAAACATGATTGCACGACACGAACGCGGACATTTAATTCAGTTCTTTGATTTTATGGAATTTCTGATTCATTCAGTCGTAATAATTGTATTTACAACGGGAGCAATTATGATTATGCCATTTATTCGTTTATATACAAATACATTTACGGATGCAGAATATTACAGACCTGTTGTTGCAGGATTACTTTTGCTCGCCGAAGGCATTTATTGTTTAAGGCAGCCCTACCATCAATTGACAATTGCTGCCGGAGAATTTAAATCCACTAAAAAAGCTGCTTTTATAGAAGCCGGACTAAATATACTGTTATCCCTTATTCTTGTACACAAGCAGGGTATTGTAGGCGTTGCACTGGCAACTGTCATCGCAATGCTTTACCGAACCATCTACTATGTTTTATATTTATCGAAAAATATTATAAAACGAAAAATGTTTACTTTTATAAAGCGCTGGTGCATTACTGCAATCAATACCTGTACAATATTGCTATGTCTCCATTATCTTCCAATTCAGGTACAGGAAGCTCACAATTATATAGAATGGATTAAGAATGCAGTCATTGTGTTTTGTTTTTCTGCCCTTGTAACCAGTACATATTCCTATCTATTTTATAAAAATGAATGGAATCAGCTTATCGCAAAAGGAAAACCAAAAATTTAATTTCAATAACAATCCCCCATTCAAAAAGTATATAATTTTTCCAAACACAAATCTACATATATTTGGAGGGATAGAGAATGAATTATGGATATATTCGAGTCAGCACACGGGAGCAAAATGAGGACAGGCAGCTGCTTGCATTACACGACATCGGCGTTTCTGCGCAAAACATTTATATCGACAAACAGTCTGGAAAAGATTTTCAACGCCCATCCTACAAAAAAATGGTCAGGACTCTGAAAAAAGATGACGTACTCTTCATAAAAAGCATTGACCGGCTGAGACGCAATTACGAAGAAATCATAGAACAGTGGCGTATTCTGACAAAAGAGAAACAGATTGACATTGCGGTACTGGATATGCCGCTTCTGGATACACGTCAGGGAAAAGACCTTATCGGAACATTTTTGAGTGATGTAGTGCTTCAGGTTCTTTCTTTTGTCGCACAAAACGAGCGTGAAAACATCCGCCAGCGGCAGTCAGAGGGAATCTGTGCCGCCAAGGCACGTGGCGTCCGTTTCGGCAGGCCAGCCCAGCCACTGCCTGATAACTTTGAAATGACATGTCTTCGCTGGAAACAGGGTGAGATATCTGGTACAGAAGCCGCCAGAATCTGTAAAATGCCGTTATCCACATTTCGTTACAAGGCATTAAAGCAATGACAAGAATCGAATAAGGATGTGTACTTTACATTTTTTCAGTCTCCTAAACAGAAAATTTGTATATATCAAAAATAGTGTCGCCATAAAAATAAAATAGCAGACCGATGCCCCCAGTGTTCCGTACAGGGAAACAACAGGCCGCAAAACGACTGCCGCAATAAAAGATACCAGGCAGTAAGGTCCTAACAGCACTTTCTGACACCGCATAATTGTCAAGACGACATTTTCGTATGCCACACACGCCATAAACCCACTCCCCAAAAGCAATATCAGAAGTTCTGCCTTATATTCTGACAGGTTCGTATGATAAAGCGCTGAAAGAACAGGAATTCCCACCCAATATGTCCCTGCAAGACATATCACGGATAGTCCGGCAACCACCAGCAGCTGTTTCCCTACCCTGCCAGTAAAACTTTTTATTTGCCTGTTCTCCCATTCAACCGCCATGGGAACCAATAGCGGCTGATAAATAAAATTACTGAGCAGCCGTATCGCAAAAACAGGCATTGATACAAATCCGTAACATGCCTGTACCTCGTCCGTAAGGCAGGCATCTATTGCATATCTGGGCGCGCTTCCCACATAGCATTGAAGAACAGAAATGCCACACAGCGGAAATGCTGTTTTTAGCAGTTTACCCATTTGCTGATAATCCTTTTTACAAATGAAAATATTGACATTTGCTTCATTTTCACAACATATATATGGATATGTTATTTTTACAAACAAAAAAAACAACAGTAATGAAACAAAAAGGCAAATAGCAAGTGTTGTCTTCAAATCCCTGCTTATATACAATACTGTTGGAAAAGTAAGCAGAATCCCCATCCACCTGACACAAAACATTTGCGCACCCAAATCCAGTCTATGCCTTTGCTGATAATATCCCCATATTACATCCTCCACAGCCTCCACAGCATAAATCATACAGAGCACAAAAATAATCAGGATTTTATTTTTGTTATATTCCAGAAAAACCGCCGCATATCCCAGATATGCCCCTGTACATAGCATCATTCCAGTTACTGTGACCACGCGTGTTTTTAAATAGATAGAAAAAGAAAACTGCCCCCCTACATCCGTTACCTGATAATTTCTTAATCCAAATTTACCAATAAGCACCAGCTGGTTTGCTATCGTGAACGCAATGGACAAAATGCCCGCATCTGCGAGACTCATCATTCTTGTGACAATCATGGACATAATAATTGCTTCCGATGCGTTCAGTATTCCAGCTACTGTGTTCCAAATATATCCTCGCTTTAAATTTATCGTCATAATCCCTATTTGTTCTCTTTTTTCAGTTGTCATGATACACCATCTTTGACTGTCATTCAATGAAATGTTTCACATATTCCCCTGTTCCTTTGTCAGGAACCATATAGTTGCCATATTGCAGGGTAAGATGGCTGTCATATCCCCTAGGAACCGGAAATTGCCTGTTACGAAACTGCATGTAGCAGACATCATAATACCACTCGCTTTCATAGGGTATTCCAATCCCCCTCAGCGGTGAATTCACACTCATACAATACCTTTTTGGCGATTTACCCTGCTTATGAATGAGCCTGTTTCTCCATTTTAAAATTTTCCCCATATCTATTGTGGCGCCAATACTGCTAAGGACTTTTGTCTGGCATTTCTGAATCCATGTATACTTTTCACTATTAATCCGGTAGCGGTGCCCCATGCCAAATCCATATAAAATTTTATGTTTCAATGCAATCCACTTTATCTGCCATTTTGTATTTGCACTGTACACAAATTGAAAAATGTCTATAAAGGCATGATTCTGCTTGTTTTCATAAAACAAATCTTCCTCAGCCGGTTCGTGGACTGTATAGCGGATATCCTGCACACGTGTTACAAAGTCAAAGAAGTTAGGCAGTAAATCATTGGGTGTAACGATTCTTAAATGTTGCGGAAGCTGCTCCCTTAACTTTGCACACAACAATTCATAATCTTTCTGCCATACAATAATATCAACATCATCATCCCACGGAATAAAGTCATGGTTACGAACGGCTCCCAGCATACTGCCGCCATGGAGCATATACATTATGTGATTTTTCTTACATATATCATCAACAACACACAATATCCCAAACAAAATATCCTGATACTCCTGCAATGTCATTATTCCATACTCCTATCATCCTGCAAATTAAGCTTACTTGAAATTCGTGTAGACGATATGCCCTTTGTATATGGAAAGTAGATGATTTCTATATTCTCCCTGTCAAACTTCTGCTCATATTCTTTCCATTTGTCTGTCGCATACCAGTCATCACCCACAAACAAAACAGATGCCCCCAGCTTTTTGCATGCCAGCAGTTTATCCATGTCATACTGTGGCACCGCAGCATCCACATATTTAATACTCCTGACAATCTCAATCCTATCCTCAAAAGGCATTACTGCACACTTTCCCTTATAGGCAACCAAGTCATCCACCGTCACTCCAACCACCAGTTTGTCACAGAATCCTTTCGCATTTTTTAACAGATTAAGATGCCCAATATGAAACAAGTCAAATACACCTGCTGTATAACCAATAATCATTACCATGCCCCGCTTTCCTGATTTGCCTGCTATCTCATGCAATTATATAATAGAAACGCTACCACTATATATGCCAAAAATCCTTAATTACCCAGCTAAAGGATTTTCAATAGCTTTATCATAAACTATTTTTACATATATTGTCAAGAATTTAGCCCAAAACCATTATTTTAGGTAGGTAGCTGTTCATTTATTTTGTCCATGAGTTCGACACATTTTCTTTTTTGCTCAATGCTTGGATGTACATATAAATTCATTGTCGTGTGTACACTGGCATGTCCAAGTATCTCACTCACAGTCTTGTAATCGGCGCCGGACTCAATGCATCTGGTGGCAAAGGTATGTCTCAGGCAATGAAAATTTAATTTCCGGACATCCAAAGAGTCCATAAATTGTGAATAAAAATTTCTGTATGTCCGTGGTTCAATGTACTTTTCGGTGTTTGTCAGGACATATGCGTCAGGGTTGTTGATATATAATTCTTCCAGTGTCTGTGTGAGTTTCGAGGAAATTGGGACTTCACGTATTGCGTTGCATGTTTTTGGAGGAGTGATACTTATCTTCGTATGTTTTTCTTCAATTTCATCCTTAAAATATAGTCTTTGCAAAGTTTTTGAAATTATTATGGTTCCATTTTCCAAGTCAACATCCGACCATTTTAATGCACATAACTCGCCAATTCGAATTCCAGTATAGAGACTGATTAAAATCCCGTTTGATTTATTTGTTAGATTGGTTAGTATGGAATTCACTATGGTCTGTTGTTCTCGAATATTATATATTTGTGCAGCTGTGTTTTTGTTTTTACATACCGGGACTGTTAAGTTTATTTTTTGATTTGGTATGTAATTTTTCTGCATTCCATAGTTTAAACATAGTTTAAAAATTAAAGTGATGTCCCGGATCGTTTTTTCAGAAAGAGGCATATTGCCCCGCAGACGGTTATTTTCATACCAATTTGATAATTTCTGATCCAGTATATCCGATGTCATCAGGACACAGTCTATGTTACCGAATAAGAGAAAAAGATGATTTTTTAACTGCACTGCATAAGTGCAGTAAGTTGATTCTTTTATAAATTTTTTTTGAGAAACAAGCCATTCCTCTGCAAGGTCTTTAAATGTAAAGGAGTTCATATTTGTAGTCCGCCTTTCTTCTTTGGTATAAAATCCTTTAGCTGGGTACTTAAGGATACATTATATATTAACTGAAATCCAACATTAAAATCAAGGGGAGAAATGATACATGAAATGGGGACGAATAACATTTGCGACTTCTTTATGTTATAAAAATTTTTGTAATATCGGTGATGTCATGCAAACCTTTGCCGTGGATTTGATCTACAAAGAAATGCAAATAGATTCCGATCAGATTGTTGACATACCCGCTGATGAAATAAGTACCTACAATGGGGAAACCGTTCTTCTTCCAATGGCTGGTAATTTCCAATACAGCAGAAAACATCCTGTATTCCCAACTTCTAAAAATATTATTCCAATATTCCTAAGTGTATACTGTACCTCAGGGCAATATCTGAAACATGCCGGTTTCTGGAAAAAATACGGGCCAATTGGCTGCCGCGATGAGAATACCATGGCTGCAATGCGTCAGAAAGGATACGATGCATATCTGCTGGGCTGTATCACTACACTATTCCCAAAACGCAGCTTTCATCCGGACAAGCCGCATGTTTTTCTGATCGACGTCCAGCCCAGAGTAATTGAATATATTCCAAAAAAACTTATGGAATCAGCTGAATATATAACTCATGACATACTGATTGACAGAAGTCTGCCCAAAAATCAGATAACGGAACAGATTCAAAGAAAAACCAAAGAAATTTATGCACGCTATTATAATGAAGCCACTCTCGTCGTTACTTCCAGACTTCATGCTGCCGCTCCATGTATTGCCATGGGAATTCCGACAATCGTCGTAAAAAACGGATTCGACGAACGATTTGGCTGGCTGGACAAGTTTGTACCGTTATATACTCCTGATGAATATGACAAAATAAACTGGAATCCCAAGCCACTTGACCTTACGGAACACAAGGAAAGATTAATGCATGCCGTCATAAAACTATTAAACAGGCAAGCAGATACTCGTGATCTGGAAATTACCCATTCCTTTTATATGGACAGAACCAGAAAGAACCTCCATACACCAGTATTAACATCCTGTTTCATATGGCTTGCCCAATACTTTCCGGCACTTGCCGAATTTATCCAGAAAAAAATTCTAAAAGCTTTTTCCACAACCGCGCTTTCTGACAAAAAGGAGACATAAAACATGAAATGGGGAAGAATAACATTTGCTAATCGCGCAATTGAACGCAATTTCTTTAATGCCGGCGACACAGCACAGATTTTTGCCGTAGATATTATATATAAAGAAATGCAGCTTCATCAAGATGATATCATCAATATTCCGATTGACGAAATTCGCACGTATCAAGGTGAAAAGGTCATTCTTCCGATTGCTGGTTACTTTCAATATGAGAGCAGAAATCCCGTATTCCCAGCTTCAAACGACATCATACCAATCTTTTTAAGTCTGCATTGTACCGCAAAACAATACCTAAAGCACAAAAAATTTTGGAAAAATTTTGAGCCTATCGGATGCAGGGATGAAAGTACAATGCAGGCAATGCGTAAAAACGGATGTGATGCGTATCTCTTAGGATGTATTACATCTCTGTTTCCAAGACGCGATTTTGTCCCGGAAACCCCGCATGTATTCCTCGTTGACGTACACCCCAAAGCAGTACATTATGTTCCTGAACATATAATGCAGTCAGCAGAATACACAACACAGGATATTCCTATTGACAGAAATCTGCCAAAGCAGCAAATTGCAGATATCATTCAGGAAAAAACCAAAAATATTTATTCGAGATATTACAATGAGGCCACTTTAATCATTACTTCCCGATTACATGTCGCTGTTCCATGTATGGCCATGGGAATCCCTGTCATTGTCGTGAAAGACGGATTTGACAAACGATTTGGATGGCTGGAAAAGTTCCTTCCCTTATATACCCCGGATCAATACGATGTAATCAATTGGGATCCTCAGCCCGTCGAACTTGAGGAACACAAAAAGCTTTTGCTCCACAACGCAGTCTCGCTTCTCAAAAGAAAAGCATGTATGCATGATTTGCAATATCTGCACAACTTCTTGATGGATAGAAAAAGAAAAGAACTCCGCACGTCCTTTCTGGTTTCCGGATATCAGTGGCTTGCTCAATATTCTCCACAATTAGCCGCTTTTATCCGTTACAAGGTATTGAAACCACTAAGTATCTCCGCCAGAACAGATTCTCAAAAAAAGTAATCCCGGCATTTCGAAAACAGGACATGATAAACTTAACATCTATCATGTCCTGCCTTTTTTAATATTCCCACATATGCAATGCCAAATACGACCGCCAATAATATCATTGTAATCATATATCCCCAAACTGCTCCGGACAGTTGATACTGTGCTGCCATGTGATAAATAATCACACGTCCAGCCAGCGAAACCACCAGATATATCAGCATTGCCCTTTTCTGCTCATCCATAACAGTAAATATATTTGCAAGAAAACCTCCAACCGCCAAAAAACCACTCGCAAAAAGCGTTTCCAGTAAATGTACTTTGTATGGGCTGAGATTTTCATGGTATAAAACGGACAACACCGGAATTCCAAGGAGAAATGCCCCAAGCAGACATACCACCACAATTACAACAAGGACAAGCATCTGGCGCATAACTCTGTGAGAAAACTGTTGAATTTTATGCTCTTTCCATTCCGTTGAATACAGTACATACTGTGGCCGATAAATGAAGCTGTTCAGTAGTGCAATCACAAACACTGGCATGGAGATATATCCGTAAACAGCCTGCGTTTCATCCCCTAGATATGTATTTATCGCATATTTCGGAATATTTGTTATATAAATGTACAAGTATGATGCAATGCACAAAGAAATACTTTCCTTAAATAACACCCCCATCCCTTTGCTTACATGCCATTTATTCTTGTCCATATATTTGAAGTACGTATAGATAATGAACACTGTTCCGGAAATAAAACAGACAGCAAAACCACAGATAGCAGACTTGACAATGTCCTTAGATACAAAATCTGCTGCAATGAACGCACACAGGGTCAGTATCCATCGTACCGAAAACATTTTACTGCCAACATCCAGTCTTCCCCTCGCCTGAAAAGAACCGGCAAATACATCCTCGAAAGCTTCAACCGCATACCACATGCATACCCAAAAAACACATGCCATCTTCTGGCTGACACCATCATATATCCTCAGGTTGTAAAATGTATAAATAACGGCAGACACTACCATAATCCCAACTGTCACCATGCGAAAATGAAAAAAATCTTGAAATGAATATTCTTCACTCTCATGCACAACCTGATAGTTTCTTACACCAAATTTTCCAACCGTCATCAACAAGTTTGCCACGGAAAATGCAAATGTTAAAATTCCGGCATCTTTTAATCCATTTACTCTTGAGACCACAGCAACAATAATTACAGCCTCAGCAGCATTAATTATTCCTGCCACAACATTCCACAACACGTTTTTTCGGTAAATCAACTCCGCTTTGCTAATATTCATATTCCAAAAAAATCCTCTATCTGCTTCTCCATACAGTCAGATACATCTGCATCTGTCATATACTTAGCCGACCATTCCACAATCTTCTCCATGGTTGTCTCCACGTTCCATCTTGGTTCCCACCCAAATACACTTTTTAATTTGGAACAATCCAGCTTCAGGAAATTCGCTTCGTGAGGCCCGCCGTCATGTTTGTTAATCCATTTCATGTTTCCGCCACACACTTTATTCCATTTGTCGCAGAACAGTGTTACAAGTTCACCTGTCGTCCGGCAGTCCGCATCATCCGGCCCCACATTGTAGCACCCAGCGTAAGCTTTGTCCATATACTGTTGCTGCGCAATCATCAGATATACGGCAATTGGTTCCAGTACATGTTCATATGGCCTGACTGAAAAAGGATTTCTCACAATAATGTCCTCTCCTTTTTCCGCCGCGCGAATGCAATCCGGAATGATTCTGTCTGATGCAAAATCTCCCCCTCCAATGACATTCCCTGCTCTTGCCGTAGAGACCGCAACATCCATGTCCATAAAAAAGGACTTGATATAACTGCTTGTTACAAGCTCAGAACACGACTTTGAATTAGAGTATGGATCATGCCCGTTCAATTCCTCATTCTCACGATACCCCCATGCCCATTCTTTGTTCAGATAGACTTTATCCGTTGTCACATTAATGACAGACCTCACCGAAGTTGTCTGCCGGATACACTCGAGCACGTTCACCGTTCCCATCACATTCGTCTCATAAGTATATACGGGATTCTGATAGGACTCACGCACAATGGGCTGCGCCGCCATATGAATGACAATCTCTGGCTGCGTCTGATGAAACACACGCTTCAGGTGCGCCAGATCCCGCACATCCCCTTCTATGGAATGCAGGCGTTTGGACAAACGGCATATTTCAAACAAGGAAGGATCCGTTGGCGGTTTCAAGGCATATCCTGTAACGTCTGCCCCTGCCATAAGCAACACATTACACATCCAGGCTCCCTTGAACCCCGTGTGTCCCGTAATGAATATCCTTTTATTTTTGTAAAACGAAAAATCAAACATCCTCTTTCCCCCTGCAGCCATCTTCAAAATTCAGTCTCTCCTCCTCAATTACCAACGGTCTGTTCATAATTCTCTGGTTAATGGACAATATATACTCTCCCATAAACCCAAGAAAAAACAATTGGATGGAACCAAGAAAGAATATGCCAATCAGCATTGGAGCCATACCTGCAACAAACCGTTCCCAATACAATAATTTCATTACGAGATATGCAATTCCCATCACTGCGCTTAAAATTCCAATGCCGATACCCATAAAAGTTGCCAGTCTTAATCCGATCTTTGTGTAAGACGTAAAGCTAAGCATTGCCGCATCATACAGGGTGTAAAAACTATTATGCGTCTTTCCCGCGCGTCTCTGTGGTTGTTCATAAGGTATTTCCTTTCTGCGATACCCAAGCTCCGCGACAATTCCGCGCAAAAACGGTGTGGGATCCTTTAAATTTCTCAGCACCTCCACAAACTCTCTGTCATATAGCCCCGATCCTGTAAAATGCTCAATCTGCTCCACATTGGAAAACTTTTTGATGATTTTGTAGTACGTCCCCCGCAGCTTGTACATGATAGGATTTTCTTTGCTGGATTTCTTTATTCCTATGACAATTTTATATCCGTTTTCCCATTCCCTGATATACTGGGGTATCAGCTCTATCGGATCCTGAAAGTCACAAACCATGCTGATTGTACAGTCTCCTGTCGTCTGAAGAATACCATAATACGGAGAATTAAACTGCCCGAAATTTTTTGCATTGAATATCGCCTTTATGTGGCGGTTCTTTGCGCATATTTCCCGCAGAAGCGGTCTGGTATTGTCCTTTGAATCATTGTCAATGAATACAAGCTCATAATCATATTGTGCCAATTCCGCTTCAAACAAGTTTGTAATCGCTTCACTCATCGGAACCACATTTTCCTGTTCATTATAACATGGTATTAAAATGCTAATCTTTTTCATCCTGTGCTTCCTCCCACTCTACCGTTTCCCGTATTCCCGTTTCAAAGGTATAGTCAGAAACATAGCCGGTATCATCAATAAGATCCTGTATATCCGCACATAGGTACATAACTTGTCCAGGTGCATATTCCATATCGCCAAACCCTACTTCTGCATTTGGATTAATGACAGACCGCATTGTTTCAATATAAGTTTTGAGCGGTTTTGCAACACCGCTTCCCAAGCAGTATACCTTTCCGCTTACTCCATAGCACCCTATCAAGTACATCATTTTTGCAGCATCTTTTGCATACAGATAATCCCACATTTGCTCCCCTTTTGTACAGGATGCCCGCTCGCCATGAAGCATTTTTTTGATCAGGGACATAACCATTGTGCCACTCCCGTCATAGGGACCATATACACTCAGAATTCGTGTCCAGATATGCCGCATTCCTTTCTGACGGCATCGGATTCTTGTCATCTGTCCTGCACATAACTTTGCCATACCATATCCGTTCTCCGGAAATGCCGGCACATTCGCATGCAGCTTCCCCTCATATCTACCGTATTCTGCCTGTGACCCCGCACCAATGAACAAACCGCACTGAAGTTCTGCCGCCGCATCAACTGCTTCGAGGGCATATTTTACATTCCTGTTTTGCAGATACATATCGTCTCTGCCCCCTCCAAAGGTTCCGTCCCATGCAAAATGAAAAAAAACATCTATGGGCTGCATTTCATTCCAATGTTTCTGCCGTATTACCTTCCTGACCCTCTCCGGCAGTTCTTCCATCTCCCCAAGCGCACATTCTACTATTGCAACACTGTTCGATTCCCTAATCCGGTTCTTTCTGGCTGAATCGCCTCTGACCACTGCCAGAACCTGTATATTCCTGTCGCTTAAATATGCAGTCAGCGCCATTCCAATGGCTCCTGTCGGACCTGTTATAATTACACGGTTCATTTTATATGATTCCCCTCGTATTCCTCCCTATCCAGAAATGGAGCCATATCATCCATTGCAGCAGAGACAATCTTTCCGGACGGCAGAACTTTTGAGCTCGACTTCGGTGCAAAATCCTGCTGCCAGTCAACAAATACCTCGCAGAAAACCGGTCCGTCCGCGTCGAGTGCCTCCCTAATCCTGTCATTTACGTTTTCCACACAATCTATCCTATAATATGGAATGTCAAAAGCAGGAATTACTTTAGAAAAGTCCGGTATGCTCAGACCATATCCGCCACCAATTCCCACATAAGGCTGCCCTTCAAAAAGATTTTTCTGTGTCTGCCGGATGGAATGATACCCATTATTATTTAGCAGGAAAATCTTTAAATTCAGTTTGTTAAACACGACTGTCTGAAGCTCCTGTAGGTTCATCATAAAGCTTCCATCGCCATCCATGCAAATAATCCGCTTGTCTGGTCTCGCCACACACGCCCCAACGGCTGCCGGAAAACCGTATCCCATGGCAGCAGAACCGGAGTTGGTGTACAGGCGCTGCCCCTTTTTTATCATAGCAGCCTGAAATGTAATGACACAGGCCGCCCCATTGCCGCATACGACAGAATCATCCTCTTTCAGCTCCTCGAAAAATTCTGTCATAAACGCGTATGGGTTCAGTCCCTTTTCATCCATATAATATTCTGGCAGTGTGGCAGGATATTTGTCATTGATATTCCGGCACCACAAAGTCCATTCCTGATGTTCCTTATTCTTTTCATATTGCAGCTGATTTATATCCCGCAGCACGTCGCGTAAATCCGCATGTATCGGATAGTCAATCGAAACAGTTGGCTTATGCAGTTCGGCTTCATCAATATCAACAGCTATCTTGTATGCGTTTTTACCGAAATCGCCAAAATTATAGCCTATCATCCTGATGTTCAGCCTACACCCCAATATCACCAGCAAGTCTGCATTTTGAATGACAAAATTCCCCCCTCGCGTCCCTACTGTTCCTGGCCTGCCGCAAAACAAAGGATGCGTATCCCATATAATGTCATGTGCATCCCATGCCGTGACAACCGGAATTCCCAGTTTATCAACTGCATGGAGAAAAGCGTCCTGCTGGTCTGCATGGCGGATTGCTGTCCCCGCTAATATTACAGGCCTCTTTGCCCTAGAAACCCTTTCCAGAAGATAACGGGTATGCTTTTCATCATATACCGGATTGACTTGATGAAATGATGCCCAGTTTTCGTCTATATACGCCTGTTCGTCAAACGCATCAAGCTCATCTGTCTCTATCACCGCAGATGCCACATCACCTGGTATGTCCAGCCATACTGGTCCCGGCCGCCCATTTAGCATCAAAAACCAGGCTTTTTCCATCTCCCTGCGTATGCTTTTGGGATCGGTAACCATTTTAGCATACTTTGTCATTGTTTTTACAGCATCCGTAATCTGCGCTTCCTGATCCCCCAGCTGCCTAAGGGGCAGGCTTGTTGACCACACTGTTGTTTCGCGTTTCGCCTGCCCAGTCACTACAAACATCGGAATGGAATCAACATATGCACCGAATACCCCAGTAATGGCGTTCGTTCCTCCAGGTCCGCCTGTAACACAGACGGGGGCTATCTTGCCGGATTCACGGGTATACCCCTCCGCAGCCATGGTACATGCCTGCTCATGATGGTTGTATGTTATCTTCAGCTCTTCCTGATGACCAAATGCATCATTCAAGTGCATTGCAGCCCCTCCGGTTATCATAAACATGTCTGTAACACCCTTGTTTACAAAAAATTGTGACATATATTTTGCAACTTTTACTTTCATTCTATTTCTCCTAACCAAAATACTGTAGTATGTCTTTCGGTGAAGCTGCCGCCCCTACCGCATCGAATGCAAAAACATCTGACGGCGTCTTAAAATCAAACCCATATGTAACGCCAATAAAATCCATGCCTATTTGCCGTGCGCCTGTCGCGTCGTGGCTGCTGTCACCAACCATAACAGCCCTGCCATAATCATGTACCCCAAGATCTTCCATACACTTTTTGATGATGTCCATCTTTTTTAATTTGTTTTCGTGGTCGGCACCATATAAAATATCAGTATATCTGTCGAAGCCAAAGTGTTTCAGAATAGCCTCTGCATAATCCTGCCGCTTATATGTTGCCACCGCAAGCTTTATCCCCTTCTCAGAAAGGGTATCCATCAACTCGTATATCCCATCATAGGGAACAGCTTTGAAAAGTTCAAAATCCTTATATCGATTTCGAAAACAGGTGGCAATCGTCTGTAAAATTTCCCCTTCTAAATGATAGGTGCGGGAAAATGAATCCTGTATCGGGGGACCTATAAATGTCAGCAGCTGCTCCTCACTCAGCGGAGCAAACCCCATTTTATCAATTGTATACCGGACAGAAGCCAGCACACCTTCTGTCGTGTCCAAAAGCGTCCCATCCACATCAAAAACAGCTATCTCATATTTTTTCATACCTTACACCATCTTCATTTCTTCAAGATACAGCGACTTTGTTATAAATTTGACTTTAAGGTGCGCAGCCATGCCGCTTAACACCCTAGCGACATATTTATTTAATCTTTCCGCCTGCTCCTTTGAAAACTCATACCCCATGCTTTCATTTACGTGGTCTTTCCATTTTTGACCAATATATCCGTCAAATCCTGCTAAAGTTACGTTTTTAACTCCGATTTTTATCATAACCTTCAAAAGCATCACAAATGAGTTGTCAATTATTTCAGCTTCTTCATCAAGCAGAGAAGATATATCAAGTGAAAATTCAAATCTTTGATCATTCATAGCCGTTATGTTGCTTGTCGAAATCACCTGAATCTCATTCCTCTTTTTCAACAATGAAGACGCCAGCTGCACATACCTTTTTGCGTTGCTAAGGAAAATGAAATCAACCGGCAGCTCATCAGAAACATAATTCACCGAAATGATCAGCGGGTTATATTCTTTCACGTAATTTTCTATGCTGTCCTTTTCCTGCTCTATACTCTTTCCAGGTCCCAGAAGCAGTACATTTCTGTCTGCAAATATCCTTGACAGTTTCCATATGTCCTTTGCATCATCCACATCAATCTGTTTCTGATAATCCAAATACAGTTTTTCGATGAGTTCCTTGTCATACAGCAACTGTCTGTCCCCATATTCTTTCAGCATATCAAGTATCTCATTGATTTGTTTCACGGAAAGTTTCCTTTTTTCCATTAAATACGTCACGTAACTTGGATGACAGTTGTTTAGTGCAGCAATATAGAAAAACATGCTGTAGCCCCATGGCTTTACTTTGTATATATTCATAATATTCGCATCAAGCGCCTCGAGAATCTGCGCCAGATCATATTTTTTGTCAAAATGGTCGTTCAAGTACATTGCCAAAAGTTCAATCGGGCAATTTCCAGCGCTCTTTCCCATTCCGTATATTGAAGCGTCTACCAGCAGACTTCTGTCTGTCTGTTGTGAGAGCATTTCAGTACAGTTTGCAAACGCACGCTGAAAGTTATTGTGTGAGTGATAACCTAACGATATTTCCATGTCAAGTCTGCCATTTAACTCATTAAAATAATGCATCAGGTTTTCCTGCTGGAGCAGTCCATAGGTATCAACCATAGATACTGCATATGGTTTCAATTCATTTGCCATATCAATGAGGTCAGTCAGTTCTTCGTCATTATAACTTGTGATTGATACAAGCTGCACAAATACTTTATATCCCAGTTCCTTCAGCTGTCTACAATAATCTATTGCCTGCCTTCTCATATGTTTTTTGAATATCACTCTGATACCATCCAGAACCGTCTCGCCACATGGCTGTACATTTTCTATGCTGCATGTGCCGTAATCAATCATCCCGACAAGCTGGGCGTTCTTTTTATCCAGTCCCGCATATATCCTGTTGAAACTTTCCGTGTCCGGAGCAATACTTTTGTTCATGTCAAACGCGCACCGCTCGTCTAAAAATCCCAGCTCGATAAACTCTACTTTTGCACTTACCAGACGTTCAAATATGCTCACAATATGATTATGCCCAAAGTGCCAGCTATTTACATAGCCGCCGTCGCGAAGTGTGCAGTCCAGCAGATTAATATCTGACATCTATTGCTCCGCCCCTTTCCTAATCGTTTCCGCCATATAATCAATCATCTCATCAGTCATTCCTGGATAAACGCCAACCCAGAAAGTATCTTTCATAATCCTGTCTGTATTATCCAATCTTCCCACAATGCGGTATCCCTCTCCGGACACGCGCATCTGGTCAAAACATGGGTGCTTTGTCAGATTTCCTGCAAACAGCATACGTGTCTGTATCCCATGGTTCTCTATAAAAGACACCAGTTTATCACGGTTTACACCGTCTCTGCATGTTATCAGGAAACCAAACCAGCTTGGATTCGCATTTTCACATGCTTCCGGCAGAATCAGCTTGTCTTCACACCCTGCAAGCCCTGCCCGCAGACGTCCAAAATTGTGACGCCTTTTTTCTACAAACTGCGGAAATTTCTTAATCTGCGCACAGCCAATTGCTGCCTGCATATCCGTAGCCTTTAAATTATATCCAAAGTGCGAATATACGTATTTGTGGTCATATCCCAATGGCAGTTCGCCAAACTTTCTGTCAAACCTATGACCGCAGAAATTATCTCTCCCGGAAGGACATACACAGTCACGCCCCCAGTCCCGAAAAGAGCGGATAATTTTGTGAAGCAGCGGGTTATTTGTATACACCGCTCCTCCTTCCCCCATTGTCATATGATGCGGCGGATAAAAAGAGGATGTTCCGATATCCCCTATTGTTCCTGTAAAACGCTCCTCTCCGTCCAATACATACGTTGTACCCAATGCGTCGCAGTTATCCTCTATCAGCCATAAATTGTGCTTGTCACAAAATTCTTTCACTACTTTCAAATCAAAGGGATTTCCCAGCGTATGTGCTGCCATGACAACCTTCGTCTTATCGGACAACGCTTCCTCAAGCATTGTCACGTCCATATTGTATTGCGGTATTGTAACATCGATAAATACAGGAACCACTCCATACTGGATTGCCGGAGTAACTGTCGTTGGGAACCCTGCCGCGACGGTAATCATCTCATCCCCGCGCTTTACCTGACGCTCCCCCAGCAGCGGTGAAGTCAGCGCGATAAATGCATTTAAATTTGCAGAGGAACCGGAATTGACCAGCGAACAATGCCGAACCCCCAGATAATCCGCAAACGCACGCTCAAACTCCTCTGTATATCTGCCGGAAGTAAGCCAGAACTCAAGCGCCGAATCCACAAGATTACACATCTCCTCATGGTCATATACCCTGGATGCATACGCTATACGGTCACCCGGCCTAAAGTCCTTTTTTTGATTATGATATATGTCACAATATTCTGCTACCATATCCAAAATTTCTTTCCTTGCCTGGATTTCTGTTTTATTTTCAAACATTTTATTCCTCCATTCCGCCCTTCGCGGTTCAAATAGAACTGAAAAACACCTGTGTCATTCTCTGTCTGCCTGCGATTCCCAAACCATCCATGGGGCATCGCCTGCTGCTATCATTTCCTCTAATTTTTGTTTATCCCTCTGCGTATCCATACACTTCCAGAATCCGTGGTGCATATACGCCATCAGCTGGCCGTCTGAAGCAGCATGTTCTATTGGCGCCCGTTCAAATACAGTTGTGTCACCCTCAATATAATGAAAAATTTCAGGATTTAAAACCATATATCCTGCATTAATCACGCCGCCATCAGATTTACTCTTCTCCCTGAACCTGCTAATCCTGCCGTCCTGCTCGATTTCCAGTATCCCAAACTGCTGCCCGATATTCACGGCAGTCATCGTCGCAATCCTGCCATGGGACTTATGAAACTCCACCAGTTTATTTATCGGGACATCCGAAACGGCATCCCCATATGTCAGCATAAAGGTTTCATCCCCGATATATGGCTGGATTCTCTTGATTCTTCCGCCAGTCATCGTATTCAGTCCGGTATCAACCAGTGTCACCTTCCATGGTTCTGCCACATTTGAATGCACTTCCATGTGGTTATCCTTTGTGAAATCAAATGTCACATCACTGTTATGCAGATAATAATTTGCAAACCATTCTTTTATAATGTGCTGTTTATACCCGCAGCATATGATAAATTCATGAAATCCATAATAGGAATACTCTTTCATAATATGCCACAAAATAGGCTTGTCCCCTATCTCAATCATAGGCTTTGGCTTCAGATGACTTTCCTCACTGATACGTGTGCCATAGCCTCCCGCCAGAATTACTACCTTCATCGGATGTCCTCCCCTCTACTATAATGATTTTTCCTCATGAATCATTGTAATCCCATCATTCTAAGTATGGCTCCAAGTAAGGGAATCCCCAGAACAAGCATACTTACCATTGCCTTCAGATAAAATAACCGTTTCACTTCTTTTGACTCAGCAACTGACTCCTGCTGTTTTTCCCTGGGATACACATATATCAGCAGAAGAATAAACGAAGCCACAAATATACTCCGAAACATAAGGAATATATTGTCCATGCTGATATGAACCATGTTAGATAGCTTGCTGATATACAGCCATATGCCCGTATACCAGAACTCCCTGTTTCCCTCTTCAAGATGAAGCATGTTATTGATAATGTTGTAGCTATAGCACTGTGGTGCATTCCGTACCATCCATAAAATATGTCCTGCACCCATGCATACCTCGCAGAAGAGGCTTTCCGGCAAATTTGTCCATCCACTGCACTCGAGTATTGCAATATATGGCATAATTAATATCATCCACTGTGGATGCGTATAGCAGGTCAGCATAAAAATGGACATGCCTATCAGGCAAATATATATAACCATCTTATCTGACAGCTTTTTTTTATTGAACCAGCACCATACCCAGAGAATAAAAGTAAAGAAAAACAGCCATGGAATATATATGGTTGCAATTGGCGCCTCACTACTCCAGAGATAATCACTGATATACTTTACTGCATTGGCAGAAACAAGCGTACTATCCTTGTCTGACAATATTTTCAGTCCACTTATTTTCTGGTAAAACATAAAATAAAGCTTAGGAAGAACCATAAGTGCTACCCCGGCGAGGAACCCTGCCGCCACCTTCCAAATCCGCTTATACTTTAGCAGCAATAATGGTATAAATACCCACAATGCAAACATTTTGCACGCAATCGCACAGGAAAAACACAAAATAAATTTTTTGTCCTTCTCCTCTAAATATGCATGAATGCCGCACAAGGTAAAAAACAAAGATATGACATCATATCCGCATATGATAACCACTGCCTGAAATACCGTGACAGAAAAAACAAACGTGAAGCAGCCCCACCATGCTTTCTCCTTGTCATTTGTTATTTTATGCACTATTTTATAAATCTGGTTGGCGCACAGTACCAGAAAAAGCAGACAGATGGATTTCGCATATAACAACAGCACATAATTTTGTGAAAAACCTGTTTTTGCTATTTTTTCATAAATATATAATGGGAAATCCCATATTGCAAAGATTAAATATATAAAGAAATCGTAGCTTGGATATCCGCCGTCCCTGTATGGATACAGCATCATATAATACTTACCTAATGATTTTTCATCAAAAATGGCATACCAGACTGCTATTCCATCCTCTGTCGTTACCCGGATATCTGTATATGTGTATATACAAAAAAAGAACAATGGAATCATTCCAAATATTATCCAGCCCCAAATTGGAATATTTCCTTTTTTTTGTTTTAGAATCCCCATAATCCTCATTTCCTATCCCCCTGCATCAATGCAGAATCAGCCGTGGAATCCGGTACCATGCCAGATACCTGTATCTAAGCCACTGCTTTATCCCAAGGCTTTTTGTCAGTTTCACGCATCCGATATTTTTTTTCATATATTCCCAGTAGGGTCTTAACAGCGATACATCCATTCCGCACTCTTTCATGCGGTTGTAGCACCAGAAAAACATCTCCATATAGGACGCAAATGTAATTTCCACATACCGCTGTCTGCCCTGCCCGCGGAAGTACTCCAGCTGTGTCCGGTACGCATCCATGCCGTCAAAATGCGACGTGTCAAACTTGCGCCTGCCAAACGAGTTGGGGTCATCCCGCCAATAATGTAATATAATCGGCAGAAAAACAACCTTTTTCGCATTTTCATACAGCCTCCATGTCGTCCATGTGTCGTCATGCCTGCTCTTTGCCGGATACTGCACACCATTGTACATCTCTCTCCTGCAAATTTTACTCCATGGAACTGTCAGAATCATGGAGCGTTTCTGTAGAAACGCATCATCATACAGATGACTGTCATTCATTACCTCCGCCATATCCAAAAAGTGGTCGTCAATCGCTTCATCCTGTGGTACCTCACCGACAGCAAACGGTCTGTACCATCCGACAGCAATATCTGCACCTTTTTCCTTTGCTGCCGCAAGAAGCACTTCTATCTGCCTTTTATGGAATATGTCATCATTATCAGACATCGTAATCCACTGCCCTGTGGCTATTTTCAGCCCAGCATTTCTGGCATCCCCGTTTCCGCCATTTTTCTTGTGTATCACATGTACCCTGCTGTCATTTTGGGCATACCTGTCACATATGGCGCCGCTTGTATCCGTGGAACCGTCATCAACCAGGATGATTTCCAGGTTCCGGTAGCTCTGGTTCACGATGCTGTCCACACATTCCCCCAGATATTTTTCCGAGTTATATACCGGTACGATTACACTCACCAAATCTTCCACTAATGTCCTCCTCCCAGAACCTCCGCCTTGTTCCGCTCTGTAAATCCGCCATTTCCGACTTCATATATTTTATCGCATTTCCGAATTGTACTCAATCTATGTGCTATCACTATCAGCGTCCTTGTCCCATGTAGTCCGTCTATCGCCTCCATCACTTCCTTCTCGGTATCGTTGTCGAGCGCGGAGGTTGCCTCGTCAAGTATCAGCACATCCGGGTTTCGGTAGAGCGCCCTTGCAATACCGATTCGCTGCCGCTGTCCGCCGGAAAGCTTCACGCCCCGGTCGCCAATCATGGTGTCCAGACCGTCTGGCAGCGCATGCACAAACTGGTCAAGCTGCGCTTCCCGCAGCGCCTTTTCTATGGCTGCATCGTCAATTTCCGACTCCGGGATTCCAAAGGCGACATTGGCGCGGATGTTGTCATCCATCAGGTAGATTGCCTGCGGAATGTAGCCGATGTTCTCATGCCATGACGCCATACATTTCTTAATGTCTGTACCATCGATTGTGACAGAGCCCTCCTGCGGTTCCAGAATGCCAAGTATCAGGTCGGCGGCTGTCGTCTTGCCCGCCCCTGATGCGCCAATCAGGGCAACCGACGTATTTTTCCTTATATTGAGGTTCGCATTTTTTAATATCCACTTATCGGACTCCGGATAGCGGAATGAAACGTTTTTTAATCCGATTGCTGTTGTCAAAGAGACTTTTTCCGTGTCCGTCTGCTCCACTTTCCGCTGTTCCTTAAGCTGCTCTATCTCCATCAAGTCCCTGTAGACAGAGTCAATCGCCGGTTTGTTGAACATCATTCCACTGATAAAACCCGTTATCTTGTTAAACGAGGGAAGCATACGGAATGCAGCAACCGCAAACACGGACAGGGTTGTGACAAACGAGGCGATGTCGCTCTTTACCACCGCGATTTTGATAATCATCGCAAGCATCAGGCTGCATATGCACACCGTTTCCATGACAGGCTTTGGCAGATATGTCAGGATGGACTGCTGCCGCTGTACCCTTGCACAGTCCTTATAGTTTTTGTCATAGTTCATAATAAAAAATGACTCCTTGTTTGCAACCTTAATCTCTTTTATGCCTGAAAATGCCTGAAAAAGGCACTTTGTCACCTGTACGTTTGCCTGCCTGCTCTCCTCTCCGATTTTCACAAGCACTTTTCTGAAAAATACGGTAAAAATCCCCATAAACAGGAACAGCAGCACTGCAATTGCAACCGTGGACACCCAGTCCTGGACAAGCAAAAATACAATCAGCACCGTGCTGACGCTGAACTCTGCAAGAAACTGCAGGACATTGAGTGCCACCGTAAAAAAACCATTGACATCGCTTGTGATATTGCGCTGGAACTCCGCCACGTTTTTTGAGACATGGAACAGGTAGTCCTGCTGCATATAGCTTTTCATCATCCTGACGGACAGGCGCTGCTGGTTGTTAAAGACAAAGCGGTATTGAAGACTGTACATCCCCATCACATAAATATTTTTCAGAATATAAATGATAATCAGGAGCACAGCCAGAAATAAAATCATCTGGTTTGCATCTGTAATCCCCATATACTTGCCTATCAGCACAAAATACCACTTCTCGCCTATCGTCTCCGGCTCCATGGCTACATCGATTAACGGCATGACCGCGGACACACCCAGAAGCTCCACGAACGCACCAATAAATATGATGACAAGCAGTATGCCCAGATTGATTTTCTGCTTTCTATCCAGAATATAATTAATTTTTTTTAACATTGCCTTAATCCTTCCATGCCGGGAACGCCTATAGAATTTCTTTTCGTTTTTTAATCCGGCTTATAAAACTGCGCAATCTCCGCCGCTGTCCTTGGCTTTTTCCGCATGTATGCATCGTAGT
>ERZ778516.841-NODE-841-length-25122-cov-4.474089_pt1 | contig 25122 bp, 20 predicted proteins | sample MGYA00510342_ERZ778516 | MGnify/ENA primary metagenome ERZ778516 (study PRJEB29527, sample SAMN07138961) | mouse gut metagenome | material: feces | host: mouse | place: China:Nanjing | collected 2016-01-25 ... | reverse complement strand
GAATCCTGACAGGCGCAAAGCCATTCAATCGCGCCCACAGTGCTGATACCGTATTCACCGAGCGCTTTGGACTCATCGGCGCCAAACGTACGGACCAGCGAGCGGTCAACGCCCTCGGCGGACAGCATGGAAAGCGGATCCTCACGGTTGAGCACGCGTACAGTATCCTCTGAGAAGATTTTTCTCTTGGCTGCCGCGTATTTCTCCATAGAGCCGTGCCAGTCAAGATGATCTTCCGTGACATTTAAAAGCGCCGCGCTGTCGCAGTGCAGACTTGAAGTCGTCTCCAGCTGGAAACTCGAGAGCTCAAGCACCCAGTACTCCGGCAATTTGTTCTCTTTCAGCAGACGGTCCAATTCGCCGAGCGCGTTGGGGCCGACGTTGCCCGCGAAACAGACACTCTTTGCGGCCTCCTCGACAATATGGGCGCAGAGCATGGTTGTTGTCGTCTTTCCGTTTGTTCCGGTAATCGCGATGATCTTCGGACGGTATCCGCGGAAATGACGAAGACGAATCAGCTCCCGAGCAAAAAGCTCGATCTCCCCGACCACCTCAATGCCTTTGTCTTTGGCCGCGCGAATAAAGGGCGCAAAGGACGAATACTCGGGAGAGAGGCCCGGAGAAATCACGACCAGATCTGTTTTGTCGATCAGGCGTTCATTCAAGTCCGTGCCGACATACTCAAGTGCGCGTATTTCTTTCTTCAGCTCTTCCAATCCCGGAGGATTTGTCCGGGTGTCGGCCGCGCACACGCGCCAGCCGCGGGAGGCTAAAAACCGCAGGGCTGTTTTGCCGGAAGCCCCGACGCCGAGAATTACCGCTGTACGCTTTGTATCCATGACACTACCTGATCTTGAGAGAAGACAATCCGATAAGTACGAGCACGATCGTAATAATCCAGAAGCGGACCACTACTTGTGTCTCTTTCCACCCCTTCATCTCGAAGTGGTGATGAATCGGCGTCATTAAAAAAATTCGTTTGCCGTGCGTCATCTTGAAATAGCCGACCTGCAGGATCACGGAGACGGTCTCCATGACAAAAACGCCGCCCATGATGAAGAGCACAAGCTCTTGGCGCGTAATGATCGCCATCGTCCCCAGAGCGCCGCCCAAGGCGAGCGCGCCGACGTCGCCCATAAAGACCTGCGCCGGGTAGGCGTTGTACCAGAGAAAGCCCAAGCCCGCCCCAATCAGCGCGGCTCCGACCACCACCACTTCTCCGGCGTCCGGAACATACGGGAAATTCAAATAAGAGGCATAGTCAACGCGCCCGACGACATAAGCAAATATGCCAAGCGCGATACCGACGAGCGCGCTCGGCAGAATCGCCAATCCATCCAAACCGTCTGTCAGGTTGACCGCGTTGCTGGTTCCGACAATCACAAAGTAGCTCAGAACAATAAAGCCCCAAATTCCGATCGGCAGGGACACGCCTTTGAGGAAAGGAATCAAAAGACCGCTTCTTTCCGGGAGCGGTATCGATGTAAAACCGCTCGAAACCCAATCCAGCACGAGACGCCAGATATGGTCATTGCCCGGAGCGGCGACCGCAAAAGCGAGGTAAACCGAAGCCGTGATACCGATGAGTGACTGCCAGAAGTACTTCTCTCTTGAACTCATGCCTTCCGGATTGTGATGAACCACTTTGCGGTAGTCGTCACTCCAGCCGACCGCGCCTAAACTCAGCGTCACGAAAAGCACCACCCACACAAATCGGTTGGTTAAATCCATCCATAAAAGCGTGGAAGCGCCCACAGCAATCAAAATCAGGATGCCGCCCATTGTCGGCGTTCCGTCCTTGACTAAATGCGACTTCGGACCGTATGAGCGAACCGCCTGACCGATTTTGAGAAGTTTCAGTTCACGAATAACTTTCGGCCCGAGCAGCAGTCCGATAAAGAACGCGGTCAGCGCGGCAAAGACGGCTCTGAAAGTCAGATAGTTAAAAACTCTGAGCCAGCCCCAGCCAAGGGTCTCGTTCATCCATTGCGTCAGTGCAAGCAGCATAATTAAGCACCTTCCTTCTTCGGCGGATTCTGACGAATACGGTCCGCCAGCTGATAAAGCTTCATAAAGTTCGACGCCTTAAAGAGAGCCACGCAGGGTTCTTTGACAATCTCCTCGCGTAGTCCTTCTTCAAGCTCTTCAATTGAGTCAAAGTGACGGGCACCTTCTCCGTACCCTTCTGCGGCGTCCATCATGCGGTTGCCGACACAGAAGAAATGCGCGATACCCGCGTTCCGAATCACCTCTCCGAGCTCCTTATGGAACTGCGGACTCTGCGCGCCAAGCTCGCCCATGTCGCCCGCGACAAAGATCTTTTTCTGCGGATACTGGCTAAGCAGCCGGACCGCAGCCAGCATGGAATCCGGATTGGCGTTGTAGCTGTCATCGATCAGCACGGTTCCGTCCTCAAGGACACAGCTTTCACCTCTGTGGCGAACCGGATCGAATTTTTCCAGCCCGTTCTTGATATCGACTAGATCACGCCCAAGCGCAAACAGAACCGCCGAAGCATTCACCGCGTTCATGAAGTTATGCGCGCCTCTCACTTTCAGCTTGATGCTGATTCGGCCGACCGGCGTAACGAGCAAAAATTCGTCTTCACTTTTCGGAATGGCGTAAACATCGCTGTCTTCCGTTCCGAACGTGACCACGCGATGATTGCCCGCCATCTTTCGCCATTCAATCGCAAAGGGGTCGGTCGCATTAATGACGGCGACTCCCTGTCTTGGCAGCTGAGCAAAAACTTCGCCGTTTTCCTTGGCGGTTTCTGAAAGCGAGGCAAGAAACTCCTGATGGTCCCGCATCGTATTTGTGACCGTGCCGATAGTCGGAGAGACCGCCTGAACAAGCGGCTTCATTTCTCCGATGTGATTCATGCCGACTTCAAACGCGGCGATCTCATGCTCTTTGCGCAGACGCCAGAGCATCAGAGGAACGCCTAAGTCATTGTTGAGGTTTCCTTCGGTACCGACCCAAGTTCCGGGTTCATATCGATTCTTCAGAATCGAGAGAATCATCTGCGTCGTCGTGGTTTTTCCGTTGGAGCCGGCGACCGCGATAACAGGAATATTAAAGCGCTGACGCCATCCCGCGGCAGACTTCAGCAGAGCGGCTCGAGTATCCTTCACCAGCAGCTGAGGGATGCTGACCGGCACATAATGGTCAACCACGGCCGCAGCCGCGCCCGCGTCTGCCGCGCTCTGCACATACTCGTGGCCGTCATTTTCGCCTTTAATCGCGAAAAAAAGTCCGTTCGGCTCGATTTTGCGCGAGTCAAAATGTACGGATGAAAACTTCACCGCAGGCGAGCCGCGCAAACTCTCTTTGGCGCCGAGCATCTCGGCAAGCTCGCCTATCGTCATTAATGCTTCATTCATGCTTTTTCCTAAATTCCATCATTGCGTTGCGGACTTGTTCCGCATCGGAGAAATGGTGCTTGACACCCTGTATCTCCTGGTAATCCTCATGCCCTTTCCCGGCTATCAGGATCACATCGTCGGAAGATGAGCTGCGGACGGCCTCTCGTATGGCCTCTGCTCGATCCTCAATCATCCGATACGGCTTTACCGCGCCCGCACAGACCTCACGCAAAATAAGCATCGGGTCTTCGCTTCGCGGATTGTCGCTCGTAAAAATCATTTCATCGGCTTCGCATGCCGCGCGTCCCATCAGAGGACGCTTTCCGCTGTCGCGATCGCCGCCGGCGCCGACAACAATCTTCAGTCTGCCGCCTCTGACCTCCGCAAGCCCTCTCAATGCGGCAAGCGCCTTGAGAATCGCGTCCGGCGTATGGGAATAATCCACCGCCGCAAGCAGTCCGTCATCCGCGGTGACCGTCTGCATTCGGCCAGCAGGCGGATTTAAGTTCTGAGCCGTTTCACAGACAAGCTCAAAATCAAAACCGCTCAAAATACAAGGGGCCGCCGCGCACAAAAAGTTCTCGATATTAAATGTTCCGAGAAGGCGTGTCGTGACGTGCTTCACGCGTCCTTCAAACACCAAATCAAAGCTCAGCCCTTCACGCGCATGGCGGACATTGCAGGCCGTCAAATCATATTTCGCTTCCTGCGAGATGCCGACGGAGAAAACTTTGACTCCGGCGCGAAGCGCGGCCTGCGCCATACGTTCAGAAGCAGGATCACCAAAGTTGATCACAGCATACTCAAGCCCGGGCCAGCTAAAGAGAATTTCCTTAGCTTCGGCGTAGTGCTCCATATCGCCGTGGTAATCCAGGTGGTCTCGGGTTAAATTGGTGAAGATGCCGACCTTGAAAGCGGCTCCTCTGAGACGCCCCTGTTCAAGGCCGATGGAACTTGCCTCGATCGCAAACGCCTCACAGCCTCTGTCTCTTAACTCGGCAAACAATTTCTGTACCGTGAGCGGATCGGGTGTCGTCATTGCCACCGACGGCAGAGGCTCTCCCTGACAGGTGCAGCCGAGCGTTCCGATACATCCGGACGGTTTGCCAAGCTTTGTAAAAAGCTCGGAAATCCAGTTAGCCGCTGTCGTTTTGCCGTTCGTTCCGGTGACCGCGCACCCGTACATCGCCTGACTTGGGTTTCCGTAGTAATCGGAAGCGATTGCGCCGCATTTTTTGTATAAGTCACAAACCTCAGTAAACGGGATCTCGGCCTTGAAATGAGCAGCGGATTCGACAACCGCGCAGCTCGCCCCGAGCTCGGCCGCCTTAGCAACAAACTTGCGGCCGTCGGTGTGCGTGCCGCAAACCGCAAAGAACACGTCCCCGGGCTGAATGCGGCGGCTGTCTAAATACAACGAGGCCTTCGGCCCCGCTTTTTCTTTAATCCACTTTGAGACTTCTGCTTCTTCAACCATTTTCTTTTCCTGCTGAAGCGGGTTTGACAGCGCCGATCTGACGTTTCTTATCCTTCTTTTCCGCTACTTTCGGCGCGCCTTTTGAGCCCGTTTTGGCCTGAGCGGTTTTAACTTTTCCTGTCGGCTTTCCGATCGCCACTGCAAAATCCTCGGGACGATCCGGAATAACGCCCATCAAATGCATCGTTTTTGAAACCATTTCCGAGAAGAGCGGAGCCGCGGCGGTAGAGCCGTAGTGCTTTCCCTTCATCGGTTCGTCAACCATGATGCCGACAACGATCTTCGGATCGTGCGCCGGAGCGTAACCCGCAAATCCGGCGACATATTTTTTGACGTAGAGACCGCCTTCAACCTTGTACGCGGTGCCGGTTTTGCCTGCGGCTGTATATCCCTTGACTCGGGCACGCACGCCGGTACCGCCCTTTTCCACAACGGTCGCGAGCATCTTACGCATTTCCTGAGTCGTTTTCGGACTGAAAACCTGCTGCGGTTCTTTGCTCTCCCGATTCTTATAGATGGAAAGCTCGATCATGTCTCCGTTGCGCGCGAACGCGGTGTATGCGCGGACCTGCTGCAGAAGAGACACTGTGACGCCATGTCCGTAGGACATCGTAGCCTGCTCAATCGGCTTCCAGCTCTTTGGCGGACGAAGTCTGCCTGCGACCGCGCCCGGGAATCCAATATGCGGCGCATGACCGAATCCGAGTTTGTCGTAGTAGTTCCACATAGTCTGCGGCGGCATCAGCAGCGCGATCTTAGACGTTCCGATATTGCTTGACTGCTGAATAATTCCCGATACCGTCAGCTCTTTGCTGTAATGCGAGTCGCCGATTGAGTGTCGTCCGAAGGACATGGATCGGCCGATTTGGAACAGAGTGTTCGGCGTGACCTTCTTCTCTTCGAGACCCGCCGCGACAGAGAACGGCTTCATTGTTGAACCCGGCTCATAGGTATCGACGATCGCGCGGTTGCGGACACCGGCGCGCGTAATCTTAGAGCGGGAGTTCGGGTCAAAGCTCGGATAGTTGGCGAGCGCCAGAATATCGCCCGTCTTCGGATCGGCGATCACGATCGCACCGCCCTTTGCCTGAAGCGCGGTGACTTGACGCGCAAGTGCCTCATAGGCCATGGTCTGCAGTCTCGAATCGATGGTAAGCATGATGTCTTCGCCGTTTTGCGGCTCTTTAATCCATGCATCCTCGATAATTCGTCCGAGACGGTCCTTGAGCACGCGGCGTGAGCCGGCCGTCCCGGCCAAGCGTTTTTCAGCCGCCAATTCAATTCCCTCGATACCGTTGCCTTCCAGACCGGTCAAACCGACAATCTGAGCCGCGGACTCGCCGTCCGGATAGCTGCGCAGAAATTCGCGTGTCGAGTGCAGCCCCGGAATTTTCATTGCGAGAAGACGGTCTGCGACATCAAGCGGGACCTGACGTTTGATATACACAAAAGTTCGCTTGGAATTGATTTTCTTCGTGAGTTCCGAGAGCGGGACCCCTAAGGTTTTGCTGAGCTCTTTCTTTTGCTCGGCCGTAATCTTCACATCCTGAGGGATGATCCACAATGCTTTTGCCGGAACGCTCGTCGCAAGTACCGAGCCGTTTCTATCCAAGATCAGACCGCGGCGGGCAGGCACCTCGATCGTTCTCTGAAAGCGCATCGCGCCCTGCTTCTGCAGGAACTCCGTGTTAAATCCGAGCTGAAGATATGCCAGTCGGGCGCCCAGTACTAAAAAAAGCGACAGCAGAACAAAGTGCAGGAACTTGCTTCGGCCGGGCGGAATTCGCAGGCGCAGGAGATCCTTGACGCTGTCATCATTGCCGCGTCTTTCTTCGGTGGGCAGAAAGATGTTGTCCCACAGATCCCTGAACCATTGAGTAATTTTCACCGGCCGCCTCCTTTATGCTCGGACGAGCCGTGTTCCAAAATCACGACCTGTTCGTTGGTGACCGGCGCCAATCCTTTTTCCTTGGCCTTGGTTTCTATCTGTCGGCTCTGCTCAAGTGTTGAGACTTCAAGGCGCAGACGGGCCTCTTCATCTCTGAGCGAATGATGAATCTGCTGTTCGCGCTCAAGCTCAATGAAAAGCCTGCGCGCGTTGTGACGGTTGTCCACAACCATAAAGCCGCAGACAAACAGAGTGAGCTCCAGAAGGACGATCACGAAGATCAAAAACTTAAACTCTTTCATCTTCAGACGCCTCCCTCGGGCCAAGGAGCTTCCGTTCTGACGGCAAAGCGAAGCACTGAACTTCGGGCGCGCGGATTCTCCTCGCATTCTTCCCTGGACGGAAGGACGCGTTTGGGGCGCTCAAAGAGCGGTGCGGGCATTTGCTCGGGAAGCAGCGGCAGCCTCGGATCAAGTTTGGATGCGGGGTTGTGCGCCGCCTCAAAGAAACGCTTTACGATTCTGTCTTCGAGCGAATGAAACGAAATGACCGCGAGCACACCTTCGGGATTCAGCAGAGAACCGGCCGCTTCCAAAGCTTCGCGAAGCTGTGTGAGTTCCTGATTCACCTGAATGCGTATCGCCTGGAAGATACGTGTCGCAGAGTGCTGTCCTAAATCCTTTTTATTTCTTGGCAAAGCCTGCGCAATGATGTCGGCAAGCTGCTTTGTGGTTTCAATCGGTTTTGCGTCTCGAGCGGCCGCAATCGCTCGGGCCGCTTTGGTTGCGAATTTCTCCTCGCCGTATTCCTTAAATACGCGGGTCATTTCCCCGACATCGGCTTTTGCGATCCATTCAGCCGCGGTCTGACCGCTCGATGTGTCCATACGCATGTCCAAAGGACCGTCAAAGCGGAACGAAAAGCCGCGCTCCGGATCATCGATCTGAGGGCTCGAGACTCCGATATCTAAAAACACGCCGTCCACACGTTCAACGCCAATCTTGGCAAGTTCCTCTTTCATCTGCGCAAAAGGCGCATGGATAATAGAAAATCGTTCATCAGCGATATTTCTTGCCGCCTCAACTGCCTGCGGGTCCCTGTCAAATGCGATCAGCCGGCCTTTGCTGCTAAGCTTTTCGAGAATCAGGCGCGAGTGTCCGCCTCGACCGAAAGTCCCGTCGATATACACTCCATCCGGCTGCGTCACCAAAGCGTCCGGAGATTCCTTTGCCAGAACAGGCTGATGCTTTAACTCCTTTAACTGCACGATTTCGCTGACTCTTTAAAAATTAAAAGCGGCAGTAATCGCAGACATATCCTCGTTCAGAGCCTGCTTCTCGCACTGCTCCAGCTTTTCAGCATCCCAAAGCTCAAAATGAGAACCCAACCCGACAAGCACGATCTCTTTTGACAAACCGCAGACCGAACGAAGTTCGGAAGGCACCAGAAGGCGCCCGCTCGCATCCATATCCACGTCAACGGCACTGCCCATTACAATGCGCTGGAAGAAACGGGCCCCGTAAGGCAGCGCCAGAAGTTCTTTCTTTTTCTGCTCCCAAATCGGTCTGGGATACAGCAGCACGCAGCCGTCCGGATGGCGGGTAAATGTCATTTGCCCGGCGCACAGCTCGGCCAGTGTCTTCCGAAAACGAGAAGGCACAGACAGACGCCCTTTTGCGTCAAGAGAGAGGTGTGGCGAGCCTTGGAACACGAGAAAATTCGTCTAAATTAACTGCAAATATGTAAGCATAATTTTAGCCACTTTTTCCCACTTTTCTCCACTTATTGGAGACCTAAGCCCAAACTGGATTTTCCTCGCCTAATTAATGAGAAGAAATGAGACGAATTAAAGAGTGAAGAGAGCGCGAAGTCCGTCTATAAGCCGGATTCTGTTCAGCATTGAAAAACGCCTTGGCGGTCATTCATCTAGTCCCAAAGTCACCCTTGGGATCGAGCCATCTACCCGCAGCCTCGCCGGACAGGGTCAGCAGCTGCCTATTTGATGTTGCTCCGTGTAGAGATTGCTCGTTTCACCCGAACTAAATCGGCTCGTCTCTGTAGCTCTAATCCTCGCCTTGCGGCGGAGAGGCGTTACCTCCTACACCGTCCTATGGAGTCCGGACTTTCCTCCGAGGTCTTTCTCCCCTGCGATCGCCCGACAGACTTCGCGCAGGACACTTTAGAGACCTTTTGTTTTTTTTGCAACCGGTTTGTCAATAAATAAACACTCAAAATGCTTTCCATCGGCTGAAAAAACGAGTTGATACGCTTTTTTTTATTAGAATTATCAAAGCTTGTGACCCCATAAATAACTGCATTACTAAATGCCTGAACTGAAAAATAAAATTTCTAACTATCTTTTCGGCGCTTTATTGGCGGGTGTAGTTTTTCCCGCAGGCGCTGCAGACCGTTCTGCCTGGGACGCGATTCTGGATACGCTCCCTGCGGGCGCCCTGTCAGCAGAGGACAGAACCGACAGCTACGTCTCGGACAGCTGGAGCGGATTTAAGAAGATCTTCTTTGAAGGCACCGATGGCCTCATTCTGCCTGCCTATACCATTCACCCGGGCTGGGCCTATAAGACACCAAAACGCCGCAACGAAAACGGCTATACCTGGGGCGGCGGCGTCACACGGAATTTCATTGATGATCGCGGCAACCGCAGAATTGTTTACGCGATGGCGTTTTCCGATTCGCACAGCAATATCGAGCCGTTCCTCGGTTACGGATGGCTCTCAAGATGGCGGCTCGGAAATTCGGACTTCTACGCTGAAGCCGGCTACACTCTCGGCATTACCGCCCGCGGTGACTATAAGTGGATCCCGTTCCCGGCCCCGCTGCCGCTCCTCGGTTTCGGTACCGACGCTTTTTCTATCTACGGCACGTATGTTCCGTTCAGCAACATCTTTTTTTTCTTTGCCAACTACGCGACCGACGCCAAGGGAAACAAGAGTCTGGATTTCTCGAGCAACAATCTGTTCTCCAACCGTTTCCTGATTTATGCGGGCGGCGGCTATCAGAAAAACGACATGAAGGGAATGCCGCATAACGCGACAACCACTTCCGAAGGCGCCTACAGCGGCGGTATCAGATTCTTTGTAACGCCGCATTGGGCACTCGACTTCGGCATTACACAGTCGGCAGAGCAAAAGGTGCGCTCTCAGGGACGCCAAATCGGCAGCTTCAAGCTCAGAGGCTACCAGCTCACCGCTCAGTACCATATGCAGGCTTCCGATTCCGTCAAGCTCTATGCGGGCATCGGCGCCGGCTATTTCCGACTTCAGGGTTCTAAATTTGAAGCAGGAACCAGCTACCACAAAGGAGATTTCTCTCCCGTGGTGCAGGCGGGCGGCACTTACGCTATCACTAAGAACCTGCATATCACCGGCGGTGTGGACTTAGCGTTCCCGCGCTATGAAACACACACGGCGGATTCTTCCTACTCAATGAGGCCCTCGCCCGCGACATTCAAAATTGCGGTCGGTCTGGCCTTCTAAAGATTTTTTTTAAGGATATCTTTATCTTTTTCATTTAGGATAGCGTCCACACAAGGACGCTATTTTTTATTTAATCAATGCACTGGAGAAGCGTTATGGACCAGAACGAGGTTCTTTTTGACAGAGCCCAAGAATCAATTCCCGGCGGCGTGAACTCACCTGTTCGCGCATTCCGTTCGGTTGGCGGCGCGCCGCGTTTTATTGAAAAGGCGCTCGGACCGCATATGTTTGACATTGAAGGCAAACGTTATATCGACTACATCGGCTCTTGGGGCCCCATGATTCTCGGTCATAACAATCCTAAGGTAATTGAAGCCGTCAAACACGCCGTCGATAACGGTTTAAGTTTCGGCGCACCGACCAAGGCCGAAGTCCTGATCGCTGAAGAAATTAAAAAACTGATTCCTTCCATTGAGGAAGTTCGTTTGGTTTCTTCCGGCACGGAAGCCGGTATGAGCGCGATTCGTCTCGCCCGCGGCTACACCGGCAGAAATAAGATCGTGAAATTCGAAGGCTGCTACCACGGCCATAGCGACTCTTTACTGGTTAAGGGCGGATCCGGTCAGCTCACCTTCGGCACTCCGAGCTCAGCCGGCGTGCCTGAAGCCGTCACAAACGACACCATCGTCCTCGAATACAACAATCCGCAGATGATTCGAGAACTCTTTGACAAGCAGGGCGACGAAATCGCCTGCGTGATTGTCGAAGCCGTTGCCGGCAACATGAACATGGTTCCCGCCACGCAGGAATTCCTCAACGCGATGCGTGAAGAGACCGCTAAGCACGGCGCGGTTCTTATCGTTGACGAAGTCATGACCGGTTTCCGAGTCGCGCTGGGAGGCGCTCAGTCAGTTTACGGTATTGATCCGGACATCACTATGTTTGGCAAAGTCATCGGCGGCGGTATGCCCGTCGCGGCTTTCGGCGGCAAACGTGACATCATGAACTGTGTCGCTCCGCTCGGCGCCGTCTATCAGGCAGGAACTCTCTCCGGAAACCCGGTCGCGGTTGCCTGCGGTCTTGCAACTCTCAAGGAAATTCAGGCTCCTGACTTCTACAAGCGCCTTTCCGCTCAGGCAGCCAAGTTAGTCCGCGGTCTCGGCGAAGCCGCCAAAAAACACGGCGTGCAGTTCTCTGCTCAGAGCATGGGCGGCATGTTTGGTATTTATTTCCGCGGCTCCTGCCCCACTTCCTTTAAAGAAGTGATGGAATGCGACGGCGAACGCTTCAAAACGTTCTTCCACGCCATGCTTGATAACGGAGTTTATTTAGCCCCGAGCATCTATGAGGCTGGATTTGTCTCCATTACGCATGACGATTCCGTCATTGCCCGCACACTTGAGGCCGCTGACAAAGCCTTTGCTGAAGTCAAGCGCGTCCACGGTTAATCTCACACTCTCCGCGGGGCCCCGCCCCGCGGCTTCCTGTCTTTTGTATGTCATTTCTTCGCCTCCTTAGACTTCTGTTTTTATCCCTTTTCTTCATTGGTCTGAGCGTTCAGGCCCAGCCGTGGAAAAAACCGGAGCCCGTTCAGGCCGAACTGGTCAGTCGTTTTCACGACGCCGTTCCGGGCACAGAATTCGAAATCGGCCTTTTACTCAGGCATGACAGCAAATGGCACACTTATTGGAAGAGCACCGGCGACACCGGACTTCCTACCCGAATTCAATGGTCGCTCCCGCAGGGATGGAACGCCTCTGAGATTCTTTGGCCGACACCTGCCGTCTTTAAGATCGGCGATCTCGTCAATTACGGCTACGGCGATGAAGTGCTTCTGCCGGTCCGTATCTCTGTTCCCGCAAGCGCAAAAGTCGGTTCCGTTCAGGACATTAAAGCCGAAGTTTCGTGGCTGATGTGTGCAGACCAGTGTGTTCCCGGCAAAGCGAGTCTGACGCTTGCCGTTCAGGTCGCGGACAAAGACGGCGGTGCAACAAAGGCAAGCACGCTCTTTGAGGCGTCTCATACCGCAATGCCGAGCCCTCTCTCAGACGCCTCCGGCGTTTTCGACCCCAAGACGCATGCGGTGCGCGTAACTTTCAAATCCACAGAACCGTTTCATCATTTTTATGTCTTCGCCGAGGGCGACGACTCTGTTGTATACGGCGCTCCGCAGTCCGTATCCCGCTCTGCTGACAAAATCTCCGTGACGCTTCAAGGTACGGATGAGCTCAAAGCCGGTTCTCAATTCTCCGGCGTGTTCGCTGCCGACGGAGGTCCCCGAAAAGGCGGCTGGGCCGGATCTTTTTCCGTCCCTCTTGAAAGCGGTACGGTTGCCGCCCCTACTGTTTCAGACGACACCCTGCAGACCGGCCTTTCTTCTTGGCTCGCAGTCGCCATGGCTTTTATCGGCGGTCTGATCCTTAACGTCATGCCGTGCGTCTTTCCGGTACTCTCGCTCAAAATTCTCAGTCTGGTACAGGATCGTCAGCGCATCAATCTGCCGCTTCACGGCGTGGTTTTCACACTCGGTGTTCTGCTCACCATGCTGGTTCTTGCGGGCGTACTCATTGCGGTCAAGAGCGCCGGTATTTCTGTCGGCTGGGGCTTCCAGCTGCAGTCTCCGATCTTTGTCGCTTCGCTTGCCGTGATTTTTGCGGCCATTAGCGTCAATCTGCTCGGCTGGTTTGAATTTTCTGGCGTCCGCGTCAGCGGCGGAAGTTACTCCAACTCTTTATTGAACTGTTTCGCGACCGGCGTTCTGGCGGTTGTCGCAGCCTCTCCCTGTACCGCTCCTTTCATGGGCGCTGCGCTCGGTTACGCGCTTACCGCTTCGATCCGGGAATCTATTTTTGTATTCCTTGCGCTTGGGCTTGGCATGAGCCTGCCTTGGCTTGTGCTTTCTCTCTTCCCGGTGCTTACCGCCTGGATGCCGAAACCGGGCGCATGGATGAACGTCTTCAGAAAGCTGATGGCGATCCCGATGCTTCTGACGATGATCTGGCTTTTGTGGGTTCTCTCCCAGCAGGTCAGCTTCACTGCGCTTGTGCTGTACATCGCGGCCGTCATCTCTCTTTGCGTCTGTCTTTTCCTGTATGGAAAACTGCAGTTCTCACTTTTAACGGCCAAACTGCCGATCGTTCTGAGCGCTGCCTGCGCCGTACTTCTCTTTGCAGCCGCATCCTCTTCGCTCTTTAGGCAGCCCGATGCCGCGGTTCAGGCCGCAGACGCCTGGTCGCCTCAGGCAGTCGAAAACGCTCTGGAAGCAGGCAAACCTGTTTTCGTGGACTTTACTGCCTCCTGGTGCGTCACGTGCCAGGCAAACAAGATTGCTGTACTCGATCGTGAGGACATTCGCGAAGCCTTTAAACAGCACGGCGTCGTCTTTCTCGTTGCCGATTGGACCAATCAAAACCCGGATATCACACAGGCGCTCGAAAGTTTCGGCCGAAGCGGAGTCCCTCTTTATATCCTCTACTCACCTGACGGAAAAACGACGGTTTTGCCGGAATTGCTTACAAAAAACATTGTGATTGAGGCTTTAGATAAACTTCCATCTAATTGATTTTTATAAATTTGCAATATCACTTTGGGTAAATTCGACGTCCGGTCTATTGCGTTAGGGTTTCTACGGAGTACAGCCCGTACCATCTGATATGGAGGATTGTATGTCTTTTAGAAAACTTACAGCCGCTTGCCTTTGCGCCGCGGCTCTTACTATGACCTTCTCCGTAAACGCTCAAGAAGCGCCTATTACGCTTAATCCTGCTACGTCTACGATTGCAAAGCTCGCATCTATGGGACAGATGAAGTTTGGTGAATTTCCGGTCGATCAGGCTGAAATTAACAGCGCCTCAAATTTCCTAATGAATCGAGCACAGCAGTACGGCATTCCGATGTCAAGAGATCAGTCTCTGATCGCCTTAGGCTATATTTCCGGCCAGCTTGGCGTGCTGATGCAGCTGCCGAGTGAGGCCGCTCACCATGTTCCTAATGCCGCTGCGCCCGCCGCTCCGGTTCAGGCAGCACCGATAACACCGTCTATGCCGCAGGCGCAGACTCCTGCTCCGGAACAAGCTGCACCTCAGGTTCAGCCCATGCCTCAGGTTCAGCCTGCTCCACTGACACAGCCTATGCCCCAGGCTCCTGCCGCGGCTCAGTCAGCTCCGATGCCGCCTGACGCAATTCCTATGATTCAGGTCCCGATGATGGGCGGCATGATGATGGTGCCGCAGACAGTTGCTCCGCAGGCTCCGATTCAGCAAAACACAGCGCCTGCGCAGAGTGCTCCGGCTCAGCAGCAGTAATCACGCCTAAACGTTCAAACTAGGTCCGGCCTCCGCTTTTTGCGGAGGCTTTCTTTTATGATGTGATTCTCTTGTGAGGAATTAAATATGCAGGAACTTGATGAAGCCGGCTTTGCAAATCGCATCTCTTCCGGTTTGGATTTCAATGAAATGCTGACAAGAATGCTGCAGCAGAACGGATACACTTCAGACAACAGCAAAAAAGGCCTTAGAAGCGCGCTGAAAGATTACGACGCTGTTTTTCACAAGGAACCTCCGAAGTGGCTCTCCCTCATCTGGCCTTCAACTGCAATGAGCCTTGTTCACCTCTCGCTTGCAAAAAAGACTTCCCTGCCTGATACCGTCGATCTTCCCCAATGCGCATTAAAAAACGGTCTTTAGACTTGCGCCTAAAGACCGAAACTCGTTAGGAGGAGTTAATTTTTAAGGGGATTCCTTATTTTTTCCAGCCGTAGAACTCTGTCAGAACGTCCCAAGCAACCTGCTGCAGGTGCTTTGCGTCTTCAGGCTTGAGCGGCTTTTCGCATTCGCCGGGATACTTCATGCCGACCGGGCTCTTCTTGAACAGAAGACCGTAGAGCATTGCGCCGTACAGGTAAGAACCGGCAGCTGTCGGATGGCTCTTATCCTTCTGATGCATCAGAAGATCGGGGCGGCGCTTCAGACTTTCAGCAAAAGCAAGTCCGACAGGCAGAGCGATTGCGCCGTTGGCGTTCGCTTCGGAAATGATGGAATCGGCAAGACGCTTTGTGTCTTCCGGCTTGTCCTGACGGGCCCATGTCACGACAACGATCGGTTCTGCGCCTTTCGCTTTAATGGTCTCAACATGTTCCTTCAGATACTTCTTGAAAGTGGGGATGCTCTTAGCAGCGATCGGTTCGGACGACATGCCCTGCAGGACAACGACGTCAAACATCGGGTTGATCAGCTCTTTCTTATCATCAAATTTTGCGTACGGATCCATCTCGTGCGGACCCATGTACTGCGGAACGTCATGATAGGAAAGTCTGCCGGAACTGATCGTAATGATTCTGGCTTTCCAATCGCGTTTATCTTCTCTGGTCAGACCGCGCAGATAGCCGTGAACGCCGCAGTTGTAGAAGCTGTAGGAGTTTCCGACGATTAAGCCGGTTTTAGGATTGTGATTTTTAATGTCGGTGACTGTCGGCTTAACATCCGTTTCCAGCGCGTTAACGCTCATTGAGGCAGCTGCCAGGAAAAGCGCAGAGATTAAAAGTTTCTTCATAGTTCGATCCTTATTTAATTTAGGCCCCTTACGGGGCCTTGGAGTAACGGAGTTAGCTCAGGAAGACGAAGTCGGCGATCATGACGGTGATCATGCCGGCGATCATCGGGATCCATGTGCGGCGTACGATAGCCATCGGGGAGACACCGGCAGCACCGGCAACCGCGATGATAACGCCTGCAACCGGAGACATGGCGCGAAGCATGCCGGAAGCGAACTGCATCGGAGTAACGAAGGCAGAGACTGTTCCGCCTAAGCCGCCGGCAACTTCAGGTCCGAGAGCAGCGAAGCTCGAGAACGCGCCGACACCGGAACCTGTGAGGAATGTCACGATACCGACAACAGCAGTCAGAACAGCTGTCATACCATTGGCGCCGAGACCAAGGTTCTGAGCGTGAGCAATCAGAGCACCGATCAGACCTGTCACTTTCAGACCTGTAGCGAAGAATTCGGCACAGATGATCAGCGCGACGATGGATGCAAACATACCGCCCATGGCTTTGAAGATGAAGGCACCGTCAGCAAGGACTGCCTTAACATCGCGACGACGGATAAGTTCTACAAGGATTGCGAAAACCCAAACCAGAAGGAGAGCGGAGATCGTGTTCAGTTTGACAGCGGAATAAACCAGCTTGCTGAAGATAATCATCAGGAAGATGGGCAGAGCCGGAAGAATCGCATACCAAGCGGGAACATGGCGATCGTCGTCTTTCTTAGTCAGGATGGCTTCAGTATAGACGTCGTCGTTCTTCTTGTCGTAGTACTTCTGAACAAAATAGTGGCAGATAGCAACAACAATCAGAGTCGGAATCGCAACGGGAAGCTGGCATTGAACGAAGTAAATGATCGGATCAAGATCAGCAACTTTAGCTGCAAGGTTTGCAGTACCCGCGGCCGGCCCTAAGGTCATACCGGCGGATGTGCCGATGACAGCAGATGCGGCAGCCGGCGAGCAGCCGACACCAGTAAGAATCGGGAAGAGCGCAACCAGGAGAAGCATCGCCAGGCCGGCAGCACTTGGAATCACGGTAACCAGACACTGGCCGATGAAGTAACCCATAACCAGAACGAGGTACGGAGAGGACAGCGCGTTAAGCGGTTTGACGCAGACCTTAACCAGAGCACGGGCAGCGCCGATGCGGTCCATGTAGGCAGCGTAGCCGCCGGCAACCATAATCAGGAAGCCGATGCCGGAAACCTGTTTGGTCGCGATCGAGCGAAGCAGGTCAAAAATGTCGAAAAGGACGAAGCCCGACGGTTTGACACCTTTGGGAAGGAAACCGGTAACGCCGCAGACAACAGCGAAACCAATCATCGCGAGACCTGCAAAAAGCAGAACCATTGAGGTCGACATTCGTTTAATAATAGCCCAGCCTGCTAGCAGTGTCACTACTAGGGCGAACCAAGGGAGTAAGGCAGTCATGTTTATTCTCCTAGTTTGTTAAATTCTTGATCCAGATTTGAGAGGCTTGTTGCAATAGCTTGGGATTTTTGCTCCGCCCAGTCGCTGCTGAGCTTGTTTTCGGCTGCTTGTTCGGCAAGCATGCGCTGGAGCTCTTCAGGCTGCGGACCGCCTAAAGTCTTTCTGTTGTGAACGATAGAGACAGGATTTAACGCATCCTTGAACTCCTGTTCACTCATCGGAAGTTCGGGATTGCCTTCCGGATATTCGGTTTCAATAACTTCGCGGTAGATTTCACGCATCTTTTCATGCGGGAACTGAAGCGGAAGAATGTTGTGGGCTCTCGCGTAGCCCACCATCTTGCTCGCGACGTGGTGACCGATGCGGAAGGGCACGCCGTACTCTTTCATCAGACGGTCGGCAACTTCCTGACTGGCGGTCCAGTCACTGTTCAGCTCTTCCAGAGCGCGGTCTTTGTTGATGACCAGAGCGTTAAGGACACGGTTGAACATCGTGAGCGTCTTAACCGCATGCTGAGCAAGTGCACCGTTGTGACCCTGTGTCTTCGGGTCAATCATGCCGCTCTGCAGGTTATGAGCGCGGAAAATTTCAGCCTGAGCTTCACCGATAACGCTTGAAGCTTCGGTTCTGCAGTTGTTGACCAGACCCGGATTGCGTTTCTGCGGCATCGCGGAAGAAACGTAAGTGTTGTCTCCGCCTTCCTGAAGCAGCATCCAGGGACGAGCCTGAGCATACTGAACCATCAGGTCTTCAAGGAAGACATTGATGTGCAGGCAGATGCCCGCAAGGATAGAAGCGAATTCGCAGGGCAGATCGCTCTGACCAACCTGTGTCGCGTCATAAGCGTTTTCCGCGACAGCGGCAAAGCCAAGACGTTCAGCCATCGCTTTACGGTCAAGCGGCCAGCAGGTGCCGTTGAGCACCGTGCTTCCCATCGGGCAGCGGTCAAGGCGTGCGTAGAACTGTCTCATCTTTTCTGCGTCACGATTGAATCCGGCGAGGAACGCAAGGAAATAATGCGCAAGGCTGTTGGGCTGAGCGGCAACACCGTTGGTGTAGTTTGGAACCACTGTTTCGCGGTTCTTGTCAGCAAGCGCTGTCAGTGTTTCTTTGACAGTGTCGAGCGCGTTATAGACTTCAAGAACGTGATCTCTCAGAAGAGCCGATCTGTAAGTCGCGTGCATATCCTGACTTGAACGGCCGGCATGCATCAAAGTGATCTCAGGACCGGCTTTCTTCAGCATCAGCGGCTCAAAGGTGATATATGTCTTTGCGCGTTTTGTCGGATCGGCCTCCCCGTCTGCAAGTACTTCGCACAAAGCCTTGGCGGCTTCCAGCGCGATCGGCATGGGAAGAAGACCCTGGCGTGAATTAATAACAAGCGTGGCTTTGTTAATTTCTCCAAGCCAGAAAAATTCGTCTCTAAGGGACATTCTGTTTTCTCCGGGTTTGATTTGATTTTCTTATTTACATTCTGAAATTTTTTCTTTGACAAGCCTATGCAAAAAGAGAAATTGAATTTTGCGTAATTCGCAAAGTAATTGCGTATTTATCATGATTGCTCGCAACTGCATGTTTTGTCATTCTTTTACCTAACTAGAGGAAAGTAAATGTCAAAACTGGATGATCTCAGCGCATGGCGTATGTTTTGCAGTCTTTGCAAAACCAGAAACTTCTCTGATACCGCTGCAGAGTTTGATGTCGAAGTTTCTACCGTTTCACGGGCGGTCTCATCGCTTGAAACGGCTCTGGGGCAGGATCTGATTAAACGCAATATGCGACCGCTTCAGCTCACTGAAGTCGGCAGCGCCGCTTATGAGAGCGCGATTCACGTCATTCGGCTTCATCAGGAGATGATTGCCGAGCTGACGCAGCGCTCCGCGCAAATCGACGGCAAAATCCGCCTTTCTCTTGCGCCGGGCTTTGTGACACGCTACATGATGCCGATGCTGATGGAATTCAATTCCATGTATCCGGAAATCTCGTTTGATATTGTCGGCGGCGGAAACCTTGCTGACGTGCTTCAGTACAAAGCAGACATCGCTGTCGTGAGCTTTAAACCGACCGATTCCCGACTTATTTCATTCTCACGCGGCAGAAACGTCTATGTTCCGGTCGCTTCGCCCCAATACATAGAAAAATACGGTATGCCTCAGCACCCGAGCGAGCTGAGTCAGCATACCGTGCTGCTTTATGACGGGACTGTCCGTCATGCGACTAAAACGCTCTCGAACGGAGAAGAAGAAACAGAAATAAAATGGCAGAAAGTCGTGCGCGTCGGGAATATTCTCGCGATTAAGCGTTCCGTTCTGGACGGCCTCGGAATTGCGGTTGACCTCCCTCTTCTGCACTGTGCCCAAGAAATTGCCTCTGGACAGCTGATACCGATTCTCCCCGGCTGGTACCACCCTCCGGTCGAGTGCTTTATCGTAACAACGAAATCCAACTGGCGCATGAGACGGCACCGCATCTTCCTGCAGTGGTTCCAGCCGAGACTGCAGGCGTTCTTCCGTGAGCAGGAAGAGCTGGTCGCTCCGTTCTGGCGCCTGCCCACAAAGACGTTGGTTAAGGAACTTTAGCCGCGCGCCTTATTAATTTCGTCGCGGGTCCTCAGTGCGGCAAATCTTGCTTTCTGCGCAAAGTCGTCGCCCTGAGACGCATAAAGAATTGCCCGGCTTGAATTGATTATCATGCCGGTTTTCTCGGCATTCATACCGCTTTTGACGCTCGCGTTCACATCTCCACCCTGAGCGCCAATACCCGGTACCAGAAAATTCAACTCCGGCGTGATCGCGCGCACGCTTTTCAGCTCATTCGGATAGGTCGCGCCGATCACCAAACCAAGCTGACCGGTTGTGTTCCATTCGGCAACTTTTTCCGCAACGACGTGATAGAGTGGCTTTCCGCCGCAGTCGAGCATCTGAAGATCGTCTCCGCCTTTATTGCTGGTCCTGCAAAGTATGAATGCGCCTTTGTCTTCATACTCCAGATACGGCTCGACCGAGTCTCGTCCCATGTACGGAGAAAGTGTCACGCAGTCGGCTCCGAACCGCTCAAACGCTTCCTTAGCGTAATGCTTGGCAGTGGATCCGATATCTCCGCGTTTCGCGTCCAAAATCACAGGGATACCCGAGAATTCGGAGTGAATGCGTCTGATGAGTTCAGTGAGCTGATCCTCCGCGCCGACTGAGGCGAAATACGCGATCTGCGGCTTAAATGCGCAGACTGTGTCGGCGGTTGCCTGCACAATCTCCCAGCAGAAATCAAGGTACGGATGACGGCAAGAGGCGAATTTATCGGGAAAACGTTTGAGATCCGGATCCAGTCCGACGCATAAAAGAGTGTTGTTCTTATCCCAGCGCTGCTGGAGCATTTCTGTGAATTTCATCCGTCTTCTTCCTCAATAGTGAATATGTGGAGATGCATTGTAGCGGCCGCATTCCGAAATTAACCGTTTGCTAGGTAAGTGTCGTGCCGCTTCCTTCACTGCTCGCAGGTCTTTTCAGATACAGATAAAGAACGAGCGGCAGCAGAATAAAGCCCGAAAGTCCGATAATAAATTTATAAGAGAACCAAGCCGCCATCGCCCCGCCGATGATCGGCCCGAAAACCGCGCCGAGCTGCTGGGCAAGATAAGACAGTCCGAATACCCTTCCCTTGTCATTGGCAGAGGTGGAAACGGTAAGAACCGCGTTAATCGCGGGGAAAATTCCCGCAAAGGCCAAACCGCCGATAAAGCGCCAGCCGGTAAACCATTCAAGAGAGTTCGGAAAGATCTGTATGACGCCCAATATGCCCGCGCCCAGCAAAGATAAATACAGAACGGGACGATAGCCGATATTCTGTCCCATGATGCCCCAAACCGGCGAAGCCAGAACTCCGGAGACACCCGTAATCGAAAAGACAATGCCGGAAACCAGAACAATGCGGTCCATTGAACCCTGAAGTTCTGCGACGTACAGCGGCATAACCGGCTGCTGCAGAAGGATGGTGAGCTGAACTACACCCGCGCAGATCAGCATGCGCTTCACTGCAGGAATTTTCAGAAGCGAAAAGTCCCAAATACGAACCGGTTTGGCATCGGGATCCGGAACTCTCGGTTTTTCTTTAATGAAGAAGACAAGCGCCAGGGTGATTAGAAAGAGTGCACCTGCCGCGATAAAAAATGCGCTTCGCATGCCGAACTGGTCCGCAAGCAGGCCGCCGAACAGAGGTCCGAGCACGCCGCCCGCAGTCATGCCGCCCTGCATGACGCCCATGCAGAAGCCGAGCTTTAGTTTGGGAGATTCGGCACTGATGATCGCAAGAAGCGCCGGCCACAAACCCGCGGAAAGCCCCTGAACAATTCGTACCCCGAAAAGTTCCCACGGATTGGAAACCAAGCCGCCGAGCAAATAGGTAATCGCTAAACAGAAACCTGCTCGAATCGCCATCAGTTTGCGGCTCTTTTTATCGGCGAGCGCGCCCCAAATCGGCGCCATGATACCGCTCACGAGGAAGGTCACCGCGAAGATCGCGCCCGACCACATGTCCACATCCGCCTGCTTGACGCCAAGATCCTGAATTAAATACATCGGGAGGAACGGGATAAGCATTGTGTAGCTCATCGACATCAGAATCGCACACGTCGTGAGCAGGGCTAGGACGAATTTCCACTTCATGGTTCGAGCTCTGTTGTTTTGGATGTTTTCCCTAATATTCTAAGCTTAAAAAACTAAAAGGCCCTCAGCTTTCACTGAGGGCCTTTCGTTCTAATCAATCAGCGGATGATTACATCATGCCGGGCATTCCGCCCATGCCGCCCATTCCCATCGGAGGAACAGCAGGTTTGTCTTCCGGCAGATCTGCGATCATGCATTCGGTTGTCAGGATCAGGCTGGCAACAGAAGCCGCATTCTGCAGAGCCGTACGTGTGACCTTAGTCGGGTCAAGAACACCCATTTCAATCATGTCGCCGTATTCACCGGTCTGAGCGTTGAAACCGAAGTTGCCCTTGCCGTTGGCGACGCGGTCAACTACGACGCTCGGTTCGTCACCGGCGTTGCGGACGATCTGACGCATCGGTTCTTCCATAGCGCGCAGAACGATCTTGATACCGGCGTCCTGTTCGGCGTTTTCGCCCTTCAGTTCCTTAATGGCCTGTTTTGCACGAATCAGCGCGACACCGCCGCCGGCGACGACGCCTTCTTCAACAGCAGCACGTGTAGCGTGCAGAGCATCTTCAACACGAGCCTTCTTTTCCTTCATTTCAACTTCAGTTGCAGCACCAACCTTGATCAGCGCAACACCGCCTGCCAGTTTGGCAACACGTTCCTGAAGTTTTTCACGGTCGTAATCGCTGGATGTTTCTTCCATCTGCTTACGAATCTGTTTTACGCGGGCTTCGATCTGATCTTCCTTGCCGGCGCCGTCAATAATCGTGGTGCTTTCCTTATTGACCTCAACCTTCTTAGCGGAGCCGAGTTCGTTCAGTGTGGCCTTTTCAAGAGTCAGGCCGACATCGGAGCTGATGACTGTACCGCCGGTGAGGATGGCGATATCTTCAAGCATTGCCTTGCGACGGTCGCCAAAGCCGGGAGCCTTGACGGCAACAGTCTTGAGGATGCCGCGGATGCTGTTGACAACCAGAGTAGCAAGCGCTTCGCCTTCGATATCTTCAGCGATAATCAGAAGCGGACGGCCGGACTTGGCAACCTGCTCGAGAATCGGGAGAAGATCGCGGATGTTGCTGACTTTCTTCTCAACAAGAAGGATGTAGGGGTTTTCAAGAAGGGCTACCTGTTTGTCGGGGTTGTTGATGAAGTACGGAGACAGATAGCCGCGGTCAAACTGCATACCTTCAACCACTTCAAGTTCATTCTGCAGGCTCTTGCCGTCTTCAACGGTGATCACGCCTTCTTTGCCGACCTTTTCCATCGCCTGAGCAATGATGTCGCCGATTTCATGATCGGAGTTAGCGGAAATAGCGCCGACCTGAGCAACTTCCTTGCTGGTTGTTGTCGGCTTGCTGAGTGTGTGCAGTTCAGCGATTGCAGCACCGACAGCCTTATCGATACCGCGTTTCAGATCCATCGGGCTCATGCCGGCGGCAACAAACTTCATGCCTTCGTCAACGATCGCCTGAGCAAGAACGGTCGCAGTAGTTGTACCGTCACCGGCGTTGTCGCTGGTCTTGGAAGCAACTTCCTTAACCATCTGAGCGCCCATGTTTTCGAACTTGTCCTTCAGCTCAACTTCCTTAGCGACGGAAACACCGTCCTTAGTGATTGTCGGGCCGCCGAATGCGCGTTCAAGCACAACATTACGGCCTTTCGGGCCGAGAGTTACTTTTACCGCGTCAGCGAGAACATTAACGCCGCGAACCATGCGTACGCGGGCGTCATCACCAAATAAAACCTGCTTAGAAGCCATTTATTAAATCTCCTATCTCTATATTCTTTCGTAGTTCGGCAGTTCTGTTATTCAAGAACGCCCATGATGTCTTCTTCACGCATCACGAGATATTCATCTCCGTCAACCTTGACCGTCTGACCGGAGTACTTGCCGAAGAGAACACGGTCGCCTACCTTAACGTCCATCGGGATAAGCTTGCCGGCGTCGTCGCGCTTACCGGGACCGACAGCCAAAACCTGACCCTGATCAGGTTTTTCACCTGCGGCTTCGGGAAGATAAATGCCGCTGGCTGTACGCGTTTCGGCATCTACGCGCTTTACGATAACGCGGTCATGCAAAGGACGAATGTTCATCTTTAAACTCCTATTCTTGGTAAACAAACAAGTTGTGTTTCAATATTCCTTATGTTGGGATTCGATTCGATTTTTCAACCCCTCAGATAAATAGGTGTTTATACTAACAACTTCATCCGAAAGTTTAAAGAAGAGCTATTTCTTTTTTATTAACATTGTGTAATCGTTAACCCTTAACCTGTCTATTTCTCAGGCAGGTCTGTTCTGTTTTTATGAAGTCTTACCTCTCATTGCTGCGGAAAGCCGCACTGATTTCCATTCTTTCGGCCTTGTCCGTTTCATACGCAGCCGAAAAAGCTGCTCCGATTCCGGCGCCGATTAAAAAGGCGATGACCAAATACAAAGTGCCGACAGCCGACTTCTCTATGGCGGTGATTCCGCTCTCGGCAAAAGAAAAACCGGTATTCATCAATGCGTCCGTTCCCAGAATGCCCGCTTCCGTAGAAAAAATTGTGACCTCGGCTGCGGCGCTTGAACTGCTCGGACCGGCCAAAGTCTGGCACACCCGAATGGTGTCGCAGACCGAACCCAACAGCGCCGGCGTGCTTAAAGACGACATCTACCTCATCGGCTCGGGCAACCCCGAACTGTCTCTTTCTGACTTCAGAGACATGATCGAAGGACTTCGAAGCAGGGGCATTCAGAGTATCGAAGGAAACATCATTGTCGATCGTTCCCGATTCGATATTCCGCCGCACGATCCGTTTGCCTTTGACGGCGAAGGCAACCGTCCTTACAACACAGGAGCCGACGCGCTGCTTGTCAACTCCCGCGCGTTATTTATGCAGATACGCCCCGATCGGAAAGAAGGCGTCGCTTATCTGTACTCCGTTCCGCACCTCAACGGCTTAGCACTTCCGAAAACCATCCCTCTGAGCAAGGAAGCGTGCGGCGCTTGGCGCAAACAGATCAAACCGGATTTTTCCAACCCGTTAGCACCGAAATTCCTCGGCTCCTTCCCCGCCTCCTGCGGAAACAAAGATTTCTTCTACACCTCTCTTGGTGCGGATGAATACCTCACGCTGCTCTTTTCTGAATTTTGGAAGAAAGCGGGCGGAAGCTGGAAGGGCAAACTTGTCAGCGGAAAAGCCCCGAGCTCTTTAAAAGACATGAACATACTGAGCAGTACAAGTTCGGAGCCTCTGGCAAAAATCATCTACGACATGAATAAACACAGTCTGAATCCGGCCGCTCGGCAGCTTTTCCTGGAATTAGGCAAGACGGAAGCCGGAGAGC
>ERZ778516.834-NODE-834-length-25212-cov-4.460508_pt1 | contig 25212 bp, 18 predicted proteins | sample MGYA00510342_ERZ778516 | MGnify/ENA primary metagenome ERZ778516 (study PRJEB29527, sample SAMN07138961) | mouse gut metagenome | material: feces | host: mouse | place: China:Nanjing | collected 2016-01-25 ... | reverse complement strand
CCTGTCTTGCCGAAAGCTGGAGATCCGTTCCTGAAGGCTATGTGTTTAAGATCCGTCAGGGCGTCAAATTCCATGAAGGCGAGACGCTGACTCCTGCCGATGTCGTCTTTTCTATTAACAGAGCGCTTCACCCTATCTCTCAATTTAGAACTTATACCGCCGGTATTTTGGGCGCTGAAGAATTGCCTAACGGAGAGGTTCTCGTAAAAACGAACACTCATTCTCCGGTGCTGATGACTCAGCTGACCAATCTTCGAATTTTGAATAAAGCCTGGGCTGAAAAACACGGTGCCACAGCACCGCAGAACTTTGTCGGTAAAGAAGAATCTTATGCGGCAAAACACGAAAACGGAACAGGACCGTTCAAACTGCAGACTCGAGAAGTCGATATCAAGACTGTTTTTATTGAAAATCCGGACTGGTGGAATAAGGCAAATAAAGTTGGCAATGTGACAGAGGCTGTCTACACGCCGATTAAATCAGCTGCAACGCGTATGGCCGCACTTTTATCGGGCGAAATTGACCTCGTGCTTGATCCTGCGACGCAGGACGTTGTCCGCCTGAAAAGAAATCAGGACTTGAAGGTTGAAGAAGGTCCTGAGCTTCGCGTTCTGATGATTTCTCTGGATCAGATGCGCGATGAGTCGCCGTATATTCTCATTGACGGGAAAAAATCAACTAAGAATCCCTTTAAAGATATTCGCGTTAGAAAAGCCCTTTATCAGGCAATTGATGTGAACACCCTCAAGAGAACTGTCATGAGGGGTATGTCGATTCCCAACGGCACAATTATTTCGTCCGAGACAAACGGATGGACGGAAAAAGCGGCGGAAAGACTGCCGTATGATCCCGCTGCCGCAAAAAAACTCCTCGCAGAAGCAGGCTATCCCAACGGATTTGAATTCACGCTGGATGCACCGAATAACCGCTGGGTCAATGACGAAGCAATCGCAAAGGCGCTTGCTGCCATGTGGGCAAAAATCGGTGTCAAGGTTAACGTTAATACGATGCCTCGGGCGAACTATTTCCCGAAAGTGCTGAAGTTTGACAGTTCAGCCGGTATGGTTGGCTGGGGTGCAACAACTCAGGATGCGCTTTTCCCGCTCCAGTCCCTGGTCGAAACAGTCGACGTGCAGAAAGGCAACGGGCTTTCCAATATCGGCCGAGTCTCTGATCCCAAGCTGGACGCTTTGATTGAACAGATCAAGGCAGAAACAGAGCCGACAAGGCGAAACGCTTTAATCGAGCAGGCTCTGCTGATGGTGAACCATAATGTTTACCAGCTTCCGCTGCATACCCAGATCATTAACTGGGCAATGAAAAAGAACATTGATACACCGATGCGTGCGGATAATCGCCTAGAGCTTGATAAGGTCACTGTCAAGTAAAATTGCCGCTTTTGCCGGAGCACTGTCTCCGGCGTCAACCTTGGAAAAAAGTAGATGTTAACTTTCGTATTGAAACGTCTGCTCCAAGCCGTCATCGTTATGCTTGTCGTAACGCTGATCGCATTCCTGCTTTTTCAATTTATCGGAGATCCGGTTACCCAAATGCTCGGTCAGGAAGCGACTGAGGCGGATAGGATTGCTCTGAGGCAGAGTCTCGGCTTGGATGAACCGCTGTGGAAACAGTACGGGACGTTTGTTGTAAATGCGCTTCACGGCGAGTTCGGTACTTCGCTGCGGCAAGGCGCACCGGTGGCTCAGCTTCTCGCAGAGAAAATGCCGGCAACGCTTGAATTGGCATTTTTCTCCGCCTTTGTTGCGACGCTGATCGGTATTCCTTTGGGCGTGTTTGTCGCGCTCCATAAAGACTCCATGATCGCCAAATGGCTGATGGGATTGTCGCTTCTGGGGATTTCTTTACCGACCTTCTTTATCGGTATTCTGCTGATATTGGTTTTTTCCGTTTGGCTGGGCTGGCTCCCTTCTTACGGAAGAGGTGAGATTGTCGCATTTGGCAAATGGACGACCGGTCTGTTGACGGCAGACGGATTAAAACACATCATTCTGCCCGCGGCGACGCTTGCGATATTTCAAATCGCTCTGGTTATGCGTCTGGTGAGAAGTGAAATGCTCGAAACGCTTCGATCAGACTTCATCCGATTTGCGCACGCCCGAGGAATACCAAAATCTAAAATCTTTTATAAACATGCGCTGAAGAATACGCTCCTTCCGGTCATCACTATTACCGGACTTCAGCTGGGCGGGATCATCGCATTCTCGATTGTGACTGAAACGGTTTTTCAGTGGCCGGGAATGGGACTGCTTTTTATTCAGGCGGTTCAGTTTGCGGATATTCCGGTGATGGCAGCTTATCTGTGCCTCATCTCGCTCATATTTGTTGTGATCAATTTAATTGTCGACCTTCTTTATTTCTTGGTAGATCCGAGACTGAAGGCCGATTAAGGAATCTTTATGTCAGCCCGATCTTTTGATTTCAATAAAAACGCTTTTCCTCAGATTAAGGAATATGCGCAAACGCTTAGAGACATTCGTCGTGACTTCCATAAGAATCCGGAAATCGGATTGGTGACGCCTCAGACCAGCGGCAAAATTGCATCGCTGCTTCGCAGTTTTGGTGTCGATGAAGTTCATGAGGGTATCGGCGGCTGCGGTGTTGTCGGTGTTGTCAGAGGCGCTCGTCCCGGCTCCCTGAGAGTAGGTCTCAGAGCAGATATTGACGCGCTCCCCTTGGCGGAACTTTCTTCTCACGATCATGTCTCACAGATCGGCGGCTGTATGCACGCCTGCGGACATGACGGTCACGCTGCGGTACTGCTGGGCGCCGCGAAATATCTCGCGGAAACCCGTGATTTTCCGGGAGAAGTCGTCCTGATTTTCCAGCCGGGGGAGGAAGGCTGGTCTGGTGCAAAACATATGATCGATGACGGATTGTTTGATCGCTTCCCTGTTGCTGAAGTCTATGCGCTGCACAACTCATCAGCGCTGGAGCCCGGAAAGATCGCACTGAACTACGGAGCGATGCAGGCCGCCGCAGACGCCTTTACGATTACGGTTAAGGGCAAAGGCGGTCATGCTTCGCGTCCTCAGATGAATCATGATCCGGTGCTTGCTTCCGCTCATGTGATTGTGGCTCTGCAGAGTATTGTTTCCAGAGAGGTTGATCCGCTGGAAACCGCTGTGGTTTCATGCTGCTCGCTCCAGGCGGGAGACCCGAGAGCGCAGAGCGTTTGTCCGGAAACCTGCCAGATTGTCGGAACCGCCAGAACCTTCTCACCTGAAGTAAGAGACTTGGTAGAAAAGAGAATCGGTGAAATCAGCGCCTGCATCGCCGCGGGTCTCGGCTGTGAAGCTCAGACAAAGTATGAACGCTTCTATCCTCCGGTCATTAATACGCCTGCTCAGGCCAAGATTCTGGCTGATATCGCTGCTGATTTAGTGGGCGAAGAAAATGTCGACCGCAGCTATCCTCGGATGGCCGGCGGAGAAGATTTTGCATTCATGCTCGAGAAGGTTCCGGGCGCCTACATTCGCATCGGTCAGGGCGGGGCTCCGGCGCATAACCCTTATTTTGATTACAACGACGATGTCACACCGCTTGCGGCAACACTTCTTGCCGCCGCGGCAGAGCAGCGCCTGCATGCGCTGAACGGGGCCGCCGATGAGCACGTCTAGTCAGAAAAACACTGCCTTCAGCCGATTTTGGGACAGCGATCTCATCTGGAAATTCAGACACGCGCCCGTAGCGATCATCTGTTTTATGGTGACGCTCGGAATGGTTCTGTCCGCAATGTTTGCCGGAGCGATCGCTCCGTACAACCCTTTTGATCTGGCCTCTTTTGATCTTTCTGATGCCTTTTTGCCGCCGGCATGGATGGAAGGAGGAAACTGGAAATTTGTTTTGGGCACGGATGATCAGGGCCGAGATATGTTTTCAGCCATCCTGTACGGATTGCGCGTATCTCTTGAAATCGGCCTTTCTTCGGTATTGATTTCCATTGTGATCGGCGTGTCGCTGGGGCTCATTTCCGGATATGCGGGCGGTATGACCGATACGTTCATCATGCGCTTCTGCGACGTGATGCTGAGTTTTCCCGCGATTCTGCTTGCGCTTCTCATTGACGGCGTCATCCGAGCGATTCTTCCTGAAAGCGTTCATGATCAGGCCGCTTATGGGGTTCTGATTTTTGCGATTTCTCTTTCCGGATGGGTGCGTTATGCAAGAACGGTTCGAGGCGCGACACTGACGGAAAAGAAGCGGGATTATGTTCAGGCCGCTCAGCTTTTTGGCGTAAGTTCCATGAGAATCATGTTTACGCATATTCTGCCCAATGTGATGGGACCGGTTTTGGTTTTGGCGACTGTTCAGGTTGCGACCGCGATCATTACCGAGGCGACACTTTCGTTTCTCGGCGTTGGCGTTCCGCCGACAACGCCGTCTTTAGGAACGCTGATCCGAGTCGGAAATGAATTTCTCTTTTCAGGAGAGTGGTGGGTCGCGATCTTTCCCGGCGTGGCTCTGATCCTTTTTGTGCTCGCGATCAATCTGCTTGGCGATTGGCTGCGTGATGCACTGAACCCGAAACTGCAGTAGGAGCGGAATATGACAAAACAAGAACCGCTTTTAGAAGTTAAAAATCTTGTCGTAGAGATCCCGACGAGGCGTGAGAAACTCATAGCCCTGGATAAGGTCAGTTTTGAGATCTATCCGGGAGAAGTGCTGGGCGTTGTGGGCGAATCGGGTGCCGGAAAGTCGATGGTCGGCAACTCGGTTATCGGTCTGCTGGGGGCTCCGGCTCATGTGGCCGGCGGAGAGATTCTTTTAAACGGACGCCGAATCGATAATCTGAAGGAATCCGAGAAAGAAAAAATTCGCGGCGCTTCAATCGGTGCGATCTTCCAAGATCCGCTGACGAGCCTGAATCCTCTTTTTACGATCGGAGATCAAATGATTGAGACGATTCGGGTTCATTCCAATCTTTCCGAACAGCAGGCACGGGAAAAAGCGATCTCGCTGCTTGCACAGACCGGTGTCCCGGCACCTGAAAGAAGAATTGACAATTATCCGCATCAGTTCTCGGGCGGTATGCGTCAGCGAGTCGTGATTGCTTTGGCGCTTTCGGCGGATCCGAAGCTGATTATCGCGGACGAACCGACGACCGCGCTCGACGTCTCGGTGCAGGCTCAGATCATCGAGCTTCTGAAAAAACTGTGCGTCGGAAACGGAACGGCCGTGATGCTGGTCACGCATGATATGGGCGTGATAGCGGAGACTGCAGACCGTGTTGCGGTTATGTACGCCGGAACGCTCGTCGAAATCGGGCCGGTCGAAGAAATGGTTCGGCAAGCGCGCCATCCTTACACCATCGGCTTGATGAATGCGATTCCGCGCATCAGCGACCAAAGAGACACCCTCCAGCAGATTCCCGGCTCCATGCCGAGACTTTCGAAAGTGCCGAAGGGATGTCCGTTCCATCCGAGATGCCCGATCGCAGACGAGAAATGTGTTCGTGAACGACCCAATCTTGTCGGAGAAACCAACCATTTGTGCGCATGCTGGAAAGCCGGTGAAGTAAAGGCGGATGTTCCTGTATTCCCGCCGGAGCCCTTTACGATTCGTGCGCCTGAGGATATGCCGAGATGATGAATGAGAATGTCAAAGCTTCCCAGTCTGTTCTGGTAAGCGTTCGAAATTTAAAAAAATATTTTGACGCTTCGCCGTCTTTGCTGGCTCGGCTTATTGAGCGCAAGCCTAAAGCGACTCTGAAGGCAGTGGACGGAGTTTCGTTTGATATTCGCCGCGGAGAGACTCTGGCGCTTGTGGGTGAGTCCGGATGCGGAAAATCAACCACCGCCCGAATGCTGGTCGGACTTTATAAGCCGACGGAGGGCTCTGTGGTTATTGACGGCAAAGATCTCTTTAACTCGAAGGGAGAGGATGAAAAACTTGCAAAAGGGAAAATTCAGATGATTTTCCAAGATCCTTATGCAAGTCTCAACCCGAGATGGAACGTCGGGAAAATTGTGGCCGAACCGATCCGCGCGCAAAAACTGATGCGAAATGCAAAGGAAATTGACGATCGTGTGAACTCGGTGCTGCATCTTGTGAATCTGTCGAAGGAAGATAAGGCGAAGTATCCGCACCAGTTTTCCGGAGGTCAGCGCCAGAGAATATCAATCGCTCGAGCGATTGCAATTCATCCGGAGTTTTTGGTTTGTGATGAGCCGACCTCGGCACTGGATGTTTCGGTACAGGCTCAGGTATTAAATCTGATGCAGAATCTGCAGCGGGAGGTCGGCCTGACGTATCTCTTTATTTCGCATAACCTTTCCGTTGTGCATCACATCAGCGATCGCGTGGGCGTCATGTATCTCGGGCGCCTGGTTGAACTTACTGATAAGCGGACATTGTTTACGGAACCGAGACATCCGTATACGCGGATGCTGCTGGAAGCGATTCCCGACATGACACAGATGCATAAGAAGCGCACGCCTGTGGCGGGAGAGGTTCCCAATCCGCTCAAACCGCCGAGCGGATGCGCCTTCCACCCGCGCTGTCCTTATGCGACGGAGCGCTGTAAAAGGGAAGTTCCGCAGATGAAGTTCATCGATTCGCACGGCTCGACGGCCGAAGTTGCCTGTCACGCAGTTGAGGAGCGAAGAATTTAATTTGCTTTGATTGATGCTGAGGATTTACTGAACAAATCAATAATTGATAAACTAGCGATCTTGCGGACCTTTAAGGTGCGCTTAGATTACCGAAGCTGGCGATGATTTATAGAAAGGCACTTACCTCAGAGTTATCCAATACGGCGGGCGGCGCGTTTACAGTGCTGTTCTCCATCGTCGTGACCATTGGTTTGGTGCGAATCCTAAACCAAACGGTGGGCGGCCGCTATGACACCGGATCTATTTTGGAGGTTGTTGCCTACACGTCCCTGGTCAACCTTCCGGCGCTGATTTCCCTGGCGCTTTTCCTGGCAGTGCTGATGACGCTGAATCGTTATTGGCGCGACAGTGAAATGTTTGTCTGGTTCTCAGCGGGCGGCTTAAGTCTTGCCTCATGGATTCGGCCTGTGCTGAAATTCACGATTCCGATTGTATTTCTTGTCGCGGCCTGCTCGATTGTGATTTCGCCGTGGTCGCGCAGTCAGATTCAGTCCTACCGTGACCGTTTTGCTCAGAAAGAAGACGTGACGAAACTCTCTTCCGGCCGCTTTATTGAAGCTAAGAGCGGGCGTCAGGTATTCTTTCTGGAGCAGGTGGATCAGGAGCGCGGGAACGTCGAAACGCTTCTTTTGGTGGAGTTAAAAAAAGACGGTTCACGTTCGGTGCTGACTTCCAAGAAAGGCCATCTGGAGACTAAACCGAACGGCGATCGCTACGTTATTCTGCAGGACGGCCGAAAGTATGAAACGGATCCGAGCGGGCTGGGTGCGTCGGTATCCGATTTTGGCGAATATGAAGTTCGGCTCGACAGCTCTCCCACGTCTCAGGTCAGCAGCGCCCGCGTGAACGCGATGCCGTTTAAGGAGCTTTTGGAAAGCAAAAACAGAAAGGCGCCTGCCGAAATTTTCTGGCGTCTGTCCTGGCCGCTCATCGCTTTGAATTTGGCGATTCTTGGTATTCCGCTCTCATACAACAATCCGCGGTCGCTAAAGTACTACGGTCAGACGGCGGCGGTTTTAATCTTTATTCTTTATCTGAACGGACTGTCTATTTTCCAGACATGGATCACTCAGGGCAAGGTCGGTATTTACTCGGCGATGCTCTATATGAATGTTCCGGTGGCGTTATTGTCGGCTTATCTTTTCTATCGTCTGATGACGCTGAATGTCGGTCATTTTGATGCAAGGATTTGGGGCTTTTTAACGAAGCCTTTTCGTGTCGCGGCGGCGAAACGGGCTGAAAAGAAGGATAAAAAATGACCATCATCTCTCGAATGGTATTTAAGCAGATCATGAAGAACTCGCTTTTTGTTCTTCTGACGCTGGTCGCGCTCTTTGCCTTCTTTGATCTGATCGGACAGTCAGGCGACATCGGGACGACATACTCGCTGCTTCAGGCCTTCATCATGACCGGGCTTATTCTTCCGTCGCGCTGCTATGAAGTCCTGCCGATCGCGGTCATGCTCGGTGCGATCTTTACGCTGGCTCGATTTGCGCAAACAAGTCAGTTCACGGTGCTTCGAGTTTCCGGCATCGGTCCGTGGAAGTTTTTCGGGATGCTGCTCGCGCCCGGAATTGTGCTGGTCATCTTTGCTTATCTACTTGGAAATATGGTCGCTCCGCCGGCGCAGCGCCTTGCCAAGGAGCTGAAACTGGATGTCAGCGGTTCGGATTTTACAGGAAAGGAATTGGATTCCGGCATTTGGGTGCGTGACGTTCAGAGAAATGAGCAGGGGCGCGCCTCTCAGGTCAGCTTCGTGAATGTTAAGAGGCTTAAACCCGGAGAAGCCGCTTACGATTGGGTCATATACGTTTTTGATAAACCGAATCACCTCGGTTCCATCATTACGGCAAAGAGTGGAACTTATTCCGAAGAAAAGGGCTGGATACTGCACGATGTGACGCAGGAAGCGGTTCCGACCATTCCGAAGGATTCGAGAGCACAGACCGACGCGGCGGTCACAATGAAGACCATGAAGGAGATGGTCTGGGGCAAGAGCCTTGACGGCAATATTTTTGGTCTTCTTATGATCAAGCCCGAGGACATGTCGCTTCAGGAGCTTCATCACTACATTGAGTACCTGAAAGATAACGGACAGACCTATAAACGCTTTGATACCGCTTTTTGGTCGAAAGCTTTTTATCCGCTGGCAATTCTGGTCATGCTGGCCTTATCGATGCCGTTTGCCTATCAGAACGCGCGTTCGGGAGGCATGGCGATTAAGATTTTCGGCGGCATTATGATTGGTATTTTCTACTATGCGCTTAATAACCTGTTTGCGTTTATGAGTGTGCTTGACAGTGTCCCGTCGGTGCTTTCAGCGATGATGCCTTCAATACTGATGCTGAGCTGCGCGGGGGCCGCGATGTGGTTTGTAGAGCGCAGGACGTAGATAAAAAAGAGCGGCGGAGCCGCCAATAAAAAACTCGAACCTTTTTTATATGGGTTCGAGTTTTTTGTTATCGGGTTCTTTGTGTTCGATGCTTCATTTCCCTAATGAGCCGCTGGGTAGAAATGTTTTCCTCTTCTTTTTTCAAGTTTTCGGCGATCGTACAAAGGCATCTTTCGAATGTCTTTATTTCATCGCCGGAAAGGCCGACAAGCGCTCTGTCTTCCATACCTTTTGTGTTGGTCTTTAGGCTCCGTTCAATCTCGCATCCCTTATCCGTCAGCGTGACGCATTTGCGTCGGCAGTCGTTGGGATTGGTTGAGCGGCTGATAAATCCTTTTGCCTCCAGACGCTGCATGAGTCCTGTGATGGTCGGGTGGGACAGCTTGAGGGCCGCCTGCACGTTCTGCTGGGTCACCTCAAGCTTCCGATTCTTAAACAGGTACATCATCACGCTTGCCTGAGAGGAGGTAATGCCCAGCGCGTCAAAGTCTGCATTTCTGCATCTTTCCATCTGATTGTAGACATAGCGCAAAATGCGCAGTGTCCCCTTTTCATACTTTTCGCTCACTGCTACCTCCACACTCCCTGCGGCGAATCAACTCGCCGCTGATGGGTGTGATTATAGAAAGAGGGATTTTGATGCTCCCTTTCAAGCGCCTATAGTGGGAGGTGGAGGAAAAATTTCAGGCTTTAACGTGCGCTTTTTGGGCGGGTTTCCTCAAGAAATTTCCTTAACGCCTCCGCGGTATGGGTCTTGGCTCTGCACATGCGGCCCGGCGTTCCGCTGTAAACCACGGTACCGCCGCCGGAGCCGCCCTCAGGTCCCATATCGATAATCCAGTCGGCTTCCGCGATCACATCAAGATTGTGTTCAATCACGATGACGGTATTGCCGGCGTCGACCAGACGATGAAGCACTTTGATCAATTTGTCGACGTCGGCCATATGCAGACCGACAGTCGGCTCGTCCAGAATGTAGACCGTCTCAGGCAGTTTGCGACCGGATTTGCGGACGTCATCCTTGACCTTGGCAAGTTCAGTGACAAGCTTAATGCGCTGCGCTTCTCCGCCGGAAAGGGTGGAGGACTGCTGCCCGAGCGTCAGATAGCCGAGTCCGACTTCCTGCATCAGCTTGAGCGGATGGTGGATCGAGGGAATCGAAGCAAAGAACTCGACTGCTTCGTCGACCTCCATCTTCAGAACTTCCCCGATGCTTTTGCCTTTCCACTTGACTTCCAAGGTTTCGTCGTTAAAGCGCATCGAGTCGCAGACATCGCAATGGACCTTAACGTTCGGCAGGAAGTTCATCTCGAGTGTGATGACGCCTTGTCCTTCACAGGCTTCGCATCGGCCGCCCTTTACATTGAAGGAGAAGCGCGAGGCGGTATAGCCGCGTGCTTTCGCTTCTTCGGTTCCTGCAAAAAGCTTGCGGATATCGTCCCAGAAACCAATGTAGGTCGCCGGACACGAACGCGGGGTCTTGCCAATCGGCGTCTGATCGACTTCAAGCACACGGTCCACGGATTCCCAGCCGGAAAGTTCCGTGCAGCCTTCAAGCGGAGCACCTCCTTCTTTCTTGTGATGCACTGCGTTGATCAGGTTTGTCTGCAGGACTTCGCGCGCAAGGGTGGATTTGCCGGAACCTGAAACGCCCGTCAGAACCGTCAGACGATTAAGAGGGAAAGACGCCTCCACGTCAGTGAGGTTGTGCGCGCTGACACCTTTAAGGAGGATTGCCGGCGATGCTTTTGTTGTTTTGCGTCTTGATTTCCCATTGTGCTGCAGCGGGTTCTTCAGGTAGCGGCCGGTCAAAGAATCCGGAGCGTTTTCGATATCTTCAACAGTACCCTGAGCGATCAGTTTTCCGCCTCTTACGCCCGCGCCCGGGCCGATATCAATCACGTGATCCGCCGCGCGGATGGTGTCGACGTCATGCTCGACCACCAAAAGCGAGTTGCCCTTGGAAGTGAGTTTGCTCAGCGCGGACAAAAGAATTTGGTTGTCTCTCGGATGCAGACCGATCGTTGGTTCATCCAGCACATAGCACACGCCCTGAAGGTTGGTTCCGAGCTGCGAAGCCAGACGGATTCGCTGCGCTTCACCGCCTGAGAGTGTGGGCGCGGCTCGATCCAAGGTGAGGTAGGAAAGACCGACCTCCTTGAGGAAAGAAAGACGCGAGAGAATTTCTTTAAGGGCGTCGCGGGCGATGCTCGCTTCTCTTCCCTGAAGCTTAATTCCCTTGAGGTACTCTTCAGCCTCTTCGATGGTCATCTTATTGACGTCCGCGATGGATTTTCCGGCGAAGAAAACATTCCTTGCGATCGCGTTCAGACGTGTTCCGCGGCAGTCGGGACATTCGACGAGTTCCTGCATCGAATCGGCGGTCAGTTCCCCCGTGTTCTCGTCCACAGACATCGCGTTCTGGAACGGTTTGAATCCGTTGCCCATACATGTCGGGCACCAGCCGAGCTTGGAGTTGTAGGAGAAGAGGCGCGGATCAAGCGCAGGGAAGCTCTTGCGGCAGCTCGGGCAGCTGAGTTTTGTAGAGAAGGTGCGGACAGCGCTGCCGTCGGAAGTCTCAAAAACTCCGTCACCGAGTTCGAGTGAGCGGTCCATCAGCTGTTTAACGTCCGCCTCATTTTCCGCGGTCACTTCGATCTTGCCCACCGGAAGTTCGATGGTGTGGTCTTTAAAGCGATCGAGCTTGGGGAAGGGCGAGCTTCTGACACGCTGTCCGTCGACAATCAGTTCATTAAAGCCTTTGTTTCTGGCCCACTGAGCCAAATCCTTATAAAGACCCTTGCGGTTTTTAATGAGCGGGACAATGAACTCAACTTTTTTTCCGCGGAAATCGCTCATCAGCGACGAGAAGATTTCTCCCGAGGACTGAGGCAGCACCGGGACATGACAGTCCGGGCAATACTGAACGCCGAGTTTGACGTAGAGAAGGCGCAGGAAGTGGTAGAGCTCCGTCATTGTGGCGACCGTAGATTTTTGTCCGCCTCGAGAGGTTCTTTGTTCGATCGCGACAGTCGGAGGAATGCCGTAGATAGCGTCCACGTCAGGTGCGCCCGCAGGCTGCACCATAGAACGGGCAAAGGCGTTGAGCGACTCCAGATAGCGGCGCTGACCTTCGTTGAAGACCAGATCAAAAGCGAGCGTTGACTTGCCGGAACCGGAGACACCGGTGACCACGGTGAATTTATCCCGCGGAATGCTCAGCGACAAATTCTTCAGGTTGTGTTCTCTCGCGTTTACGATAGTGATCGCGTCTGAAGAGGGCGGTGTGGTTTCTGCGACGGGTTCCGGTTTGAAATCGGTGAAGAAAAGCGACGGCTGCTTATCGCGGATCGCTCGGTTGTACGCGGCCAAGGCCAAGCCGGTCGGCGTGTCTTTTAGTTCAAAGTCTCTCGGAGTGCCGGCAAAGAGTTCTTCTCCTCCCTTTTCTCCGCCCTCGGGACCGAGTTCAATGATCCAGTCCGAGGCGTTGATCACGTCAAGGTTGTGTTCGACCAGCAGCACGGAGTGTCCTGCCTGCACCAGCTCCTGCAGAGAGGTCATCAGTTTGAAAATGTCGTCAAAATGCAGGCCGGTTGTCGGTTCGTCAAAGACGAAGAGCATATTTTTGCTTTCGCCTTTCAGCGCGTCGGCAAGATGCTTGGCGAGCTTTAACCGCTGGGCTTCTCCGCCGGAGAGCGTCGGAATCGGCTGACCGAGTTTGAGATAGTTCAAGCCCACTTTAACCAACGGGGTCAGGGTACGGACGATTTCTTTGTTTTCGCTGAAGAAGTCGAGCGCCTGATCCACAGTCATGTCGAGGACGTCCGCAATAGAAGCTTCCTTGTCTTTGCGCTTGAGTTTGACTTCAAGGATCTCGCGGCGGTAACGAGTGCCGCCGCACTCTGCGCAGCTCAGGTACACGTCGGAGAGGAACTGCATCTCGATGTGTTCGAAACCGCTTCCGCTGCAGGACGGACAGCGTCCCGTGCCGGAATTGAAAGAGAACATGCTCGGTTCGTAACGACGCAGACGCGAGGTCGGAGCGGCCGCAAAGAGTTTGCGGATGGTGTCGAATGCGCCCATGAACACCGCAGGTGTGCTTCGCGTCGTTTTTCCGATAGGCGACTGATCCACAAAGGAGATGTCAGTGATGAGATCCGCCCCGATGAGTTTCTCGAAGGCGCCGGGCGCTTCTGTAGGTTTGCCCTTGGCTTTCATCAGTGCAGGGACGAGCACGTCCTGAACGAGTGTGGACTTGCCGGATCCGGAGACACCCGCAACGCAGACGATCGAGTGCAGCGGAATACGAATGTCCAGATTCTTCAGATTGTGTTCGCGTGCTCCGAGCAGAACGAGCGCAGGGTTAGCCGGATTGATCCGTTTGTGTTTGGAGCGCGGGAAGGGTCGTTCGCCGCGAAGATATGAACCGGTCAGCGTTCGGGATTTTTTCAGCTCCTGCGTGGTTCCGTCAAAGACGATTTTTCCGCCCTTGGCGCCGGGTCCAGGTCCCATGTCAATGACGCGGTCGGCCGCGAGCATGACCTGCGGGTCATGTTCCACAACGACAAGTGTGTTGCCCGCTTTTCTCAGTCTGCGCATGACTGAATTCACGCGGTCCATATCCTTCGGATGCAGACCGATAGAGGGCTCGTCGAGTACGAAGAGCGTGTTGACGAGCGACGTGCCGAGCGCGGTTGTCAGATTAATGCGCTGAACCTCGCCTCCCGAAAGCGTGCGGCTCTGTCGATCGAGGTTTAAGTATCCGAGACCGACTTCATTCAAAAAGCGAAGACGCGTTTTGATTTCTTCAAGCAGGTGCTCGCAGCCTTCCTGCAGAGCGCGCGGCAGCACAAGCTCATCAAAGAAAGTCTGAAGTCTTTCAATCGGCAGCAGCATCAGATCGCGGATATTTAAACCCGGCAGGTTTTCCAGCACCTCTTCGGAAAAGAGTGTTCCGTTCGGTCGGAAGCGCTTGTAGCTGCCGTTCTCGGACTGCCTCGCATGCTTGGCGTTTTCAAGCGTGCCCAAGCGCCACAGAAGCGCCTCCGGCTTGAGGCGCGCGCCGTGGCAGTCCGGGCAGTCCGAATAGCTTCTGTAGCGAGAAAGCAGAACTCGGACGTGCATTTTGTAGGCTTTGGTTTCGAGCCACTCGAAGAAATGTTTAACTCCGTACCAGCGTTTGGAGCGGAAGCTTGTCCATTTAGGATCGCCGTAAAGAACCCAATCCTTTTCTTCTTTTGTGAGTTCTCGGAAGGGTTTTTCGACGTCGAGGCTGCGTTCGCGCGCATAGCGAAGCAGGTCCTGTTTGCATTCGTCGTAAGACTCGGTATTCCAGGGCTTAACCGCGCCTTCAGCGAGTGATTTGCTTTCGTCCGGTATGACAAGGCCGTAGTCGACACCGATCACGCGGCCGAATCCGCGGCAGGTTTCGCAGGCGCCGAGCGGAGAATTGAAGCTGAAGGTTGAGTCATGCGGCCGCGCGTATGTGATACCGCAGTCAGGGCAGGAGAGAGAAGCGGTGAATTTCCAGATTTGTTCTTCGGCGCCGAGAACCTGCACTTTGATTTCAAGGGCGTTTTTCCCGAGTCTCATGGCTGTTTCAATCGCTTCCACGGCTCGGCTTTTGGTCACGTTGGGCTTAAAACGGTCGGCGACGACTTCGATCAGCGCGCCGTCCCTGTCCTCTCGGACGACAGTACAGCGAGTGAAACCCTGAGCCTCTAAACCGGAAAGAGCGGTTTCAACCGGAAGGGACGGGGGCACCGGCATATGAAAGCATACGTACAGGCGCGCATCGGGCGAGACGCTTTCCAAGCGCTGCGAAAGTTCTTCCCAGATATCCTGAGCGCTTTGCTCGCGCACTTCTTTTCCGCAGCCTCGGCAGTAGAGTTTCGCGGCCTGTGCAAAGAGCATTTTCAGATGATCGTTGAGTTCGGTCATCGTGCCCACGGTTGATCTTGAGGTACGAACGGGATTGGTCTGGTCGATAGCGATCGCGGGCGGCACGCCTTCGATGCTGTCGATTTTCGGGCGGTCCATGCGGTCCATGAACTGGCGCACGTAGGGGCTGAACGTCTCTACATAGCGGCGTTGGCCTTCGGCGTAAAGGGTGTCGAAAACCAGAGACGATTTACCAGAGCCGGAGACGCCGGTGACCACGGTGAGTTTTCCGTGTTCGAAGTCGACATTGACATTTTTTAAGTTGTTCTGACGCGCACCGCGGATGCGGATTGAGTCGTTGTTTTTCTTTTCAGCTTGCATCTGTTTCGTACTAAACGGACACGAGGTCCTATAGAGAAAAATTACGTCGTTTTTAAAACCGACACTTTGGTGATCGTAACTATAACTCTATGGAAGGAAAAGAAAAAAGAGTAAATGTGTATCGTTTTGTTTGGTAAACAGAAAAGGCCCCGAAGGGCCCTTTTCTTACAGAGAAGAAAGCAAATTAATTGCCTCTGCGTTTTGCTGCATTGTCCTTGACCTGACGGGCAAGGGAATCAAAAGCGGCACGGACTGCTGCGTGCGCATCTTCGTTCTTTGTGTTCATGATGAATTCATGACCGGGGGCGTTGAGTGCAACTCTGACGCTGCATTCTCTGCCCTGATTCTGATGGCGGCCTTCGCTTTCAATCGCGACGCGGCAGCTGATCAGATCAGCATCAAATTTATGCAGACCTTCGACTTCTTTGGCAATCAGGTTTTCAAGAGCTTCGGAACGATCGATACCGTGGAAACTAACTTGGAGGGGAAGCTTCATATATACCTCACTTTCTTTTTAAAACTTCTATTGGTGATTGTTTCATACTTTTTAATTTATGTCAGGGGGTCTCGAAAAAAAAGAGAATTTGAGTCACAATCAAAAAAATGTGCTCCGATCAGCTTATATCTTTAGGAGGGACTCTTTAGATGCCTTTGGGAAGCTCTAAGTACGTTGCCGCGTTTGACTTAGGCACGACTAGCGCGCGTGTCATTATTTTTGACGAGTACGGCAGTCCGCAGGCTGCCTGTCAGAGGCCGCTGACTCAGATTTTCCCGGAAGAGGGCTGGGTCGAGCAGGACCCCATGGAGATGTTTCGGCAGCAGCTTGCCTGTTTTAAAGGGGCGCTTTCCGATTTAAATATTTTGCCTTCCGATATTTCCGCCATAGGCATTACCAATCAGCGTGAGACGACGGTGGTTTGGGAGAAAGCGACGGGGCGGCCGATTTATCCGGCTATCGTTTGGCAGGATCATCGAACAACGGAGCAGTGTGAGGCGCTGGGCGCGCACAGTCTCATGATCCGAGAGAGGACAGGGCTCAAACTGGATCCTTATTTTTCCGCTACGAAAATTCGCTGGATTTTGGATCATGTGAGCGGCGCCCGTGCAAAGGCTCAGGCCGGAGAGCTGCTTTTCGGGACGGTGGACAGCTGGCTGATTTGGAATCTCACGGGCGGCAGGCGTCACATGACGGATATTACCAACGCCTCGCGCACGCTTTTAGCCAATATCCGCACCGGCCGCTGGGATGAGGAACTTTTAGGCATGTTTGGCGTGCCCGTCTCGATGCTTCCGGAAATCACGCCGTGCTGCGGCGCGCTTGCCGAGAGCGATCCTGAGGTGCTTGGCGCGTGCATTCCGATTAGCGGGACGGCGGGCGATCAGCAGAGTGCGGCCATCGGACAGGCCTGTTTCCGTCCCGGCATGACCAAGAATACATACGGAACCGGAGGTTTTCTTCTGATGAACACCGGAAAAACCGCGCCGCTGTCGGATCATTTGCTGAGTACGGTCGGCTGGGAGGTCGGAGGCGATCGCTCATACGCGCTTGAAGGCAGTGTGTTTATTGCAGGCGCGGTGGTTCAGTGGCTGAAAGACGGGCTCGGACTTTTCAGAACCAGCGCAGAAATTGAGACTCTGGCTTCCCAGGTTCAGGATAACGGGGAAGTCTATTTAGTGCCCGCGTTTGTCGGTTTAGGCGCGCCGTATTGGGATCCTTTTGCGCGAGGCATGATTATCGGTATAACTCGAGGCACAAGCCGCGCTCATATCGCTCGGGCTGCATTAGAATCGATAGCGTTCCAGTGCAATGAAGTGCTTCAAGTCATGGCCGCCGACACCGGCGCGCCGGTCGAAGAGCTGCGGGTTGACGGCGGAGCGGCGGAGAACGATCTGCTGATGCAGTTTCAGGCCGACTTAGCCAATGTGCCCGTAGTCCGTCCGGTCGTGACCGAAACAACCGCGCTCGGCGCGGCTTATTTAGCCGGCCTTGGTATCGGTCTGTGGGAGGATTTCTCTGAGATTGAATCGCTTTGGCGCCGGGAAAGAATTTTTGAACCGAAGATGTCGCAGGACAGACGAGAATATTTAACCAAGCAATGGCATCGAGCAGTGGCTCGTACAAGAGGATGGGAGCAGTGATGGCAGGACAATTAAAGGCAAATCCGGAGCGCGCGGCGCGCTTTAACAGACTGAGCGAAGACAAGGTCTGGGATGTTGTCGTGATCGGCGGCGGAGCGACAGGCTCGGGCATAGCGGTCGATGCGGCAGCGCGCGGATTTACGACACTGCTGCTGGACGCGCAGGATTTCTCCGAGGGCACTTCAAGCCGTTCGACGAAACTCATTCACGGCGGCGTGCGCTATATGAAGAATCCCCGTGACTGGAAGCTGGTTCGGGAAGCGATGATCGAGCGCAAGCTGCTTTTAGGCAACGCGCCGCACTTAGTGCATCCGGAACCGTTCATTCTTCCGTGCTACGAGAACTTTGAGCGTGAGTACTACATGGCAGGCCTCTGCCTGTACAGCGCAATGGCGAGCGGCGGCTATCAGATCGGCAAGACAGAATACTTATCGGCGGCGGAGACGATTCGCCGTCTCCCCGGTGTCAAGCCGCAGGGCCTCAAAGGCGGCGTTCAGTTCTGGGACGCGCAGTTTGATGATTCGCGTCTGAATATCGCGCTCGTGAAAACCGCGGAAGCCAGAGGCGCGCTTGCGCTGAACTATGCGCCGGTGATTGGTTTCGGCCGCGGCAAGAGCGGTGAGATTCAGACGGTTCGTGTTCAGGACAAATTGAGCGGCAATGAGTATGAAGTGAAGACCCGCATGGTCTTTAACGCCGCCGGAGTTTGGACCGATGAAATCCGCCGCATGGTCAATCCGGAGGCAAGAGCGCTGATTCGCGCTTCCCGCGGCTCTCATATTATTGTGAGTCTCGAGCGTTTTGGCGGAAAGACCGGCATGTTTATTCCGAAGACGGAGGACGGCCGTGTGCTTTTCTGTATTCCGTGGCACGGAGTGCTGGAAATCGGCACGACAGACGTTGAGGAAAAGGACATTACTTTCCATCCCGAGGCGACCGAAGCAGAAATTGAGTTCATGCTTGAAACCGCGCGAGGCTATTTGGATTATCCGATTGAGCGCAAGGATGTGCTTGCATCCTTCTCCGGACTTCGTCCGCTCTTTAATCCTTCCGCGGGCGGTTCCACCGCAGCGGTTTCCCGAGAGCACTCGGTGATCCCGGAATTTAAGAATATGGTTACCGTTACCGGCGGCAAATGGACGGCTTATCGAGCGATGGCCGAACACGCGATGTCGGTCGCGGTGGATCAGGGGTTGATCTATAAGCGTCCGTGTCCTACAAAATACATGTCGATTTACCGAGACGAGGCCTTTGACGCCGAGGCGATTGAAGAGGCGGCGTTTAGAGGCGAGCTTGAGGAAGAAAAACTGCTCGCGTTCGCACGTCACTGCAGAGACAACGCCTTTGCGGTTTATCCTGAAGATGTTTTGTATCGCCGCCTGAGAATCGGCCAGATGAGCACTAAGCGCACTGAAGAGCTTCTGCCGAAGATCAAACCGGTGTTTGAGCAAGCCGAATAAACTTTAGAGAGCCGGACAAAAATTCCGGCTTTTCTTCTTTTAGGCGGTATATGGGAACGGGAGTGAAAAGTCGGCGGCTGATTCAAAAAAGGCTGTTTTTAAGGCCGTCGTCGGGGAAGGAATGAGACTCAGGTATAACAAAGTTTTACATCCCTATCTTATCAAGTTGAATCTCTGTGATTTTTTCCGTATAATCCTGTCCTCTCTGTTGGAGCGTTGTCCTTTCGTCATCGCTCGTCCGTTGTAAAAATGTCATCTCAGGGCCTGACGGCTCTGGGTATTAGAAAAAATGTCGAGTGTCCTTTGGACACTTAATTTATAGGTGAAAAGTAATGAAAACCTTCTCGGCCAAGCCGCTTGAAGTAAAGCGCGAATGGTACGTGGTTGATGCAACCGATAAGGTTGTCGGCCGCCTTGCCGCTGAAATCGCTCTCAGACTCCGTGGCAAAGACAAGCCTGAATACACACCGCACGTCGACACGGGCGACTACATCATCGTTGTCAACGCTGACAAGCTGGTGATGACAGGCAACAAGACGGAAGACAAGAAGTATTTCCGTCACTCCGGTTACCCCGGCGGTGTTTATGAAACAACTTTCCGCAAGATGCAGGAAAAGCATCCGGGTCGTGCTCTGGAAATCGCTGTTAAGGGTATGCTCCCGAAAGGCCCCCTTGGCTACGCAATGTTCAAGAAACTCTTCGTTTACGCCGGTTCCGAACACAAGCATTCCGCACAGCAACCTAAACAGCTCGAGATCTAAAAATGATTGGAAATTACAACTACGGCACAGGCCGCCGCAAGAGCTCTGTTGCTCGTGTCTTCATTAAGCGCGGTACTGGCAAAATCGAAATCAACGGTCGCACTCTTGACGAGTACATCCACCGTGAAACCGGCCGTATGGTCATTCGTCAGCCTCTCGTTCTGACTGACAATGTCGAAGCATTCGACATCAAGGTCAACGTTAAAGGCGGCGGTGAGTCCGGTCAGGCCGGCGCTATCCGCCACGGCATCACTCGTGCTCTCATCGACTATGATGAAACACTGAAGTCCGTTCTGTCTCAGGCTGGTCTCGTTACACGTGACGCCCGTGAAGTTGAACGTAAGAAAGTCGGTCTGCGTAAGGCACGTCGCCGTAAACAGTTCTCCAAGCGTTAATTCGCTTTTGGAAATTTCGGTCTTCGATCGAAATACCGCAGAAAAGGTCGCTTCGGCGGCCTTTTTTATTGCTTGAGCATACAGTTCAGTTCGTCTAGCGGCAGAATCTGTCAGAAGCTGCTTTCCGGCAGGGATTTCACATCCGTTTTTTGTTTACGGTCAAAGTATAATTTTTCGAGCAGCTCCGGTGAGTCTTCGAAATGAACGGAGAAAGAGCGTCGTGCGATGCTGTGCGGCCGCTGCAGGGATTTCTCGTCACTGGTGACGAGAAGGATGTCAAACTTTCAAAATCCTCAACCTAACAGGAAGTCCGAAATGAAAAAAATTAAAGTCGGTATTGTCGGCGGAAGCGGCTACACAGGCATTGAGCTGCTTCGTCTTCTTGCGCAGCATCCGAATGCGGAAATCGTCACCATTACCGGAAGAAAAGACGCCGGTACGCATGTGGCGAAGATGTTCCCTAATCTTCGCGGACGTTTGGATCTGACATTCTGTGATCCTTCCGAGGCTCCGCTCGATCAGTGTGACGTGGTATTTTTTGCGACGCCGCATGGCGTAGCGATGTCCATGGCGCGGGAGCTGACCGCCAAGGGCGTCAAGGTTATCGATCTGGCGGCGGATTTTCGTATTAAAGACACGGAAGTGTTTAGCAAATGGTACAAGATGGAGCACAGCTGCCCTGATCTGCTTGCTAAGGCCGTATACGGTCAGCCTGAGACAATGCGCGAGCAGATGAAGAAAGCGGATATTCTCGGTATGGCCGGCTGCTATCCGACAACGATTGAGCTCGGTCTTATGCCGCTTTTAAAACTTCACAGCGCGGAAAAAGACATTGTGAATCTCAATGTCTCGATCATTGCCGACAGCAAGTCCGGCATCAGCGGCGCCGGCAGAAAGGCCGACGTGAGTTTGATTTGCGCAGAAGCTGCCGACAACTTTAAGGCCTATGGCGTTGGCGGCCACCGCCACGAGCCCGAGATGGTTCAGCAGCTGAGCGAATTCGCGGGCGAGAAGGTTCCGCTCACGTTCATTCCGCATCTTCTGCCGACGATCAGAGGCATCTTCTCGACGATTTACGTGCGTCTGACGGAAAAAGGCACGGGAGTGGATTTCCAGTCTCTGTATGAAAACGCTTATCGTGACGAACCCTTTGTGGACGTTCTGCCGGCTGGATCGCTGCCGGAGACTAGGTCGGTACGCGGATCCAACATGGTTCGCATCGCGCTTTACCGCAAGGAGCCTGATCTGCTCGTGATCCTTGTGGTCGAAGATAATCTCGTTAAGGGTTCTGCCGGACAGTCTGTGCAGGCGATGAATCTGCTCATGGGACTGCCTGAAAGCACAGGGCTGGATCAGATTGCGCTGATGCCCTAAAAGAAAAAAGCCTCTGACTCCATGGAAGAATCAGAGGCTTAAATTTTTAGCGGCCTATTTACGCACGAGTTTCGGATTCAAGGTGTAAAGACCCGAGACGGAGGCGGATGCGAGAATATGTCCCTGCATCGCTTCGAGCACTTCCGGACCGGTGAAGCTTCCGCTCAGCGGCAGCAGCGGGAAGTCGACCGCATGGACAGTAAAGACGTAGCGGTGCATTCTCTCATCATTCCACGGAGGGCAGGGACCGTCATAGCCGTAGTGCTTGCCGGTTTCCTCCGGTTTCTCGAAGTTGGTGTAGTCGTTCAGTCCCTGACGCATGCCGTTAGCGCATGCGGGCCCTTTCTTGCCTTTCGGGGTCACGCCTTTTGAGAGGGTGCCCACGTCAATACAGGGTTCTTCCGGCACGATATCCACCAGAATCCAGTGGAAGAAGTCTCTTCTCGGCGCATCTTCCGCAATGACTGCGTCCTCACGGTTAGCCATAGAGAAATCCTGCGGCACGTCGTGATCCTGGCAGATGACTACCAACGACTGTGTGCCCGCGGGCGGATTTGACCATGCAATCTGAGGATTGCGGTTCCCAGCGGGAACAGTATGTTCGCGCCCCATCGGATCTAATTTCGCGTAGGCGTAGCCTTCCGGAATCATTGCGCCTTCGTCAAAAGAATCGCTCCATACTCTGAAGATACTTTCCATAGACTTACCTCTTTTTCGGGTATCTTAGCCAAAATGTGACCGGACCGTCGTTGACCAGTTCAACCGCCATATGCGCGCCGAACACGCCGGTGACAGGCGAAAAACCTTCAGCTTCCAGTTTTTTAACAAAACGTTCGTACAGTTTCTCGCCGAGCTTCGGCTCCGCTGCGGGCGTGAAGCTCGGTCGATTGCCGCTGTTGGTGTCGGCGGCGAGTGTGAACTGAGAGACCGCCATGATTTGGCCTTTGATGTCGCGAAGGCTCAGATTCATTTTGCCGTTCTCGTCGCTGAACACCCGATAGTTCAGCACGCGTTCGGCAAGCGCGTCCGCGTCCTTTTCGCTGTCATCTCTTTCGGCGCAGGCCAGTGCGACCAAGCCCTGATCGATACGGCCGCGAAAAACACCGTCGGCGGTCAGGGATGCTTTGGAAACCCGCTGAATCAACGCGATCATTTTGTCTCTCTTACTTCAAATGAATCTTGGCCCACTTTCTCTTGCCGACCTGAAGGACGTAATCGCCGGGAGCGACTTCAGTCTTTTTATCGGTGACCTTTTCGCCGTCGAGGCGCACGCCGCCCTGATCAATATTGCGGTTGGCGTCGCTTGTTGAAGCGCACAGGCCGGCTTCTTTAATCAGTTTGGCAAGAAGCATCGGCTCGCCGGAGTTGTCGACGCTGATTTCGGGAACATCGCTCGGCATCGCGCCTTTGCGGAAGCGGTTGACGAATTCCTGTTCCGCGGCGTCTGCTGCGGCCGCGTCATGGAATCGAGTCACGATTTCCTTAGCGAGCAGAACCTTCGCGTCGCGCGGATTGCGTCCGTTTTCGCATTCCTTCTTCAGCTGAGCGATTTCCTCGTTGCTGCGCATGGAAAGCAAATCAAACCAGTTCCACATCAGATCATCGGACAGGGACATGACTTTGCCGAACATATCGTTCGGATTTTCGGTAATGCCGATGTAGTTATGTTTGGACTTGCTCATCTTGTTGACGCCGTCCAGGCCGACCAGCAGCGGCATTGTGATGATGCACTGCGCTTCCTGGCCGTACTGGCGCTGCAGTTCGCGGCCTACGAGCAGGTTGAATCTCTGATCGGAACCGCCAAGTTCCACATCGGCCTCAAGGGCGACGGAGTCGTAGCCCTGCATCAGCGGGTAAAGCAGCTCATGCATGGCGATCGGTGCCTGTTCGGCAAAACGCTTGGCAAAGTCGTCGCGCTCAAGCAGACGAGCGAGCGTATAGCGGGACGCTAAGCGAATCATGCCTTCGGAACCGAGTTTGTTGCACCATTCGGAGTTGTAGCGAATTTCGGTTTTATCCGGATCCAGGACATGGTAGGCCTGATCAAGATAAGTCTTCGCATTTGTTTCAATTTGTTCTCTCGTTAACGGAGGGCGTGTTGTATTGCGGCCGGAGGGGTCGCCGATGGCACTTGTAAAGTCTCCTACGAGGAAGATAACGGTATGTCCGAGATCCTGAAACTGACGCAGTTTGTTCAGAACGACAGTGTGTCCGAGATGGATGTCGGGAGCGGTAGGATCGAGACCGAGTTTGACACGAAGAGGCTTGCCCGTCGCTTCGGCGCGAGCGAGCTTCTGCTCAAGCTCCTGCTCAATCAGAAGTGTGTCGGTGCCGCGTTTGATTAGGGCCATTGCGTCCTTAATCTTCTGGCTCACCGGGAATTTTTTTTGTTCGACACTTTCAGTCATTTTTAGAAACAATCCTAAAATCGTAGTAGTAAAACCCCTTGCAGACGTCAATGTTTAAATCCAATATAATTGACGCACTTGACGGTAGGGGCGTAATCAAAGCCATCCCCATATTCTATATTCTCTTTCAGCGTTTATCCTTTCTGCGTTGGGGGATTTGTTTTCGTCAAGCGAATTGAGAGTGAGAACGAAGAGAGACAGAAAAGTGAATACTGCAGCAGGCAAATTAACCAAGATTTTTAAGTCAGTGACATTTGCGGCTGCTCTCGTTCTGCCTTTCGCCTCCTTTAATTCTCTGCACGCAGCGGAAGAAAAGACGCCGGTCATTATGGAAAAGGCCGGCGAAATTGATCTTAGCGTTCTGATTCAGCAGTGGGCAAGCGAAATGGACGATGTCTACGCTGAGACCCACATTGAACCGAAAGACACCTCTAAGAAGATTTTCGAGCGCCTTGGTATCCAGGACAAAGCCTTTACTCGTTACGTGACGACAATCAAAGGCAAAGAAAATCCGTTTGCGCGTCTCTCCCGAGGACGTCTTATCCAGGCTCGTCTGACGACTGGCGGAGAAGTGATTTCTCTGAGAGTGTTCCGTCCGATTGACTCACAGTCCAAAGATATTTCTTTCTTTGAGGTCAGCAAAAATAAAGACGGGAAATTCATGCATGCCGAGAAAACCAGCGGATTTGATGCGCTTCCGATCGCTGCTTCGGGCGTTATTACCTCCAACTTGGATAAAGCGGCTGTCAAAGCGAATATTCCTGCCGGAGTTCTCAAGCAGATCAAAGATCGTTTGTCGACGGAGCTGAACCTCTCCAAGGACGTCTCTAAGGGCGACACATTCAGCGTGATTTATGAGCGCCGTCAGCTTGACGGAGCTGACATCGGAACCGGGAAACTGCTCGCGATTGAGTACTACGCCAAGAATAAGACGATTGAGTCGTATTGGTATGAAGGCGAAGGAATCGAAGGTTATTACGATTCCGAAGGAAAAAACAACGATGTGACTTTCCTTCGCATGCCCTGCGAGGCGCGTGTCACCTCGACTTTTAACCGAGTTCGTCGACATCCCGTGACCGGACGTTTGCGACCGCACTGGGGTGTGGATTTAGGCGCGCCCAAAGGAACGCCTATCTATGCAGCCAGTGACGGCACGGTGACGACGAAGCGTTATCAGCGACGCGGCTACGGCTATTGGCTGGAGATTTCGCACTCCTCGGGCTATACCTCCCTTTACGCACACATGAGCAAGTACGCTCCGGGGATTGAACCCGGAACAAAAGTGAAAAAAGGTCAGCTCATCGGTTATGTCGGTGCGACCGGCATGGCAACAGGACCTCATCTGCACTATGAACTTAAGAAGGACGGCCAGCAGGTCAACCCGCTGATT
>ERZ778516.833-NODE-833-length-25241-cov-5.333916_pt1 | contig 25241 bp, 9 predicted proteins | sample MGYA00510342_ERZ778516 | MGnify/ENA primary metagenome ERZ778516 (study PRJEB29527, sample SAMN07138961) | mouse gut metagenome | material: feces | host: mouse | place: China:Nanjing | collected 2016-01-25 ... | reverse complement strand
GCAGGGCTTTGCACCCGTTTCCCGGTGCGGTAGTCCTGTGCGTCGTAGGTGTAGGCGGCGATGGTATCCCCGCTTTGGTAGGAGGTAAGCCGGTTGAAACCATCATAGGTATAACTGCGGATGGCGGAGCCGGATACTGTGTCCGTCCTTGTGGCAGGGAAGTCTGCCTCCCCGCTCGTAACCGCGCCACCGGTTACTGTCACTGCGCTGCTGCCGGATGACAGATCCGCAGGGTTCCCAGTATGATATGGAAGAACCTGGTAATCTATGTCGATGGCATCCCCGGTTACGGTTTCCGAGTGGGCAGGGATAAGATTTTCCCCCGCGGTACTTTCCTCCAGGATTAAGTTCCCGTTTGCGTCATAAGTGTAAAGTATCCCGGAACCGTCGTCACACTCCTGTGCCAGGAGCAGGTTTGCAGTATCATAGATATAAGTTGTCCTGGTTACTGCACCGCCGTGGCGCTCTGTCTTTGTGGCGCGGTTGCCCGATGCATCGTAAGTGTATTCCGTGATTTTCCCGCCCGGCTCTGTTACAGAGAGAAGGCGGTCCAGGGCATCGTAAGTATAGAGCGTGGTGCCAAGGTGGCTGGTTTCGCTTGCCAAGTTCCCGTTTTTGTCGTAGGTATAGGTTTCGGTTTCCTCAAAGTGGTTTCCGCCGCGGGTCAGGTTAATCATATAGCCTGCCGGGTCGTATCCGTATTCCTGGTAGCTGCCGTCGCTGTAACTGGTTGAAGCACGGCTTCCATTCTTATTGTAGGTTTCCGATACATAGATGCCGTTTCCGGATTCCACGGACTGTATGCGTCCCGCCCGGTCGTACCAGGTCAGTGTGACAGTGCCGTCCGGTGCGGTGGCACGCTCGGAAACTTCCCCGTTGTATGGGTTTAAGTCATAAGTGTAGGTGGTGGTGCCTATCCCTTCCACCGTCTTGCTGGTAACGCGCCCTTCCCCATCGTAGGTGCGGGTAGTGGCAGTTCCGTGATCCGTTTCGGTCAGGCAGTTGCCGACTTTGTCATAGGTATAGGTTTTCCGGTCTTCCCCCGCCTGTTCCAAAACAAGCCGTCCAAACCCGTCGTAGGAATAGGTGGTAGCTGTCCCATCCCGGCTTATTTTTTCTTTCGGTTTGCCGTTAGCGGTGTAAGTGTAGGTTTCCCGTGTCGCTTCCCCGATGTAGCTGCGGGTGGCGAGGTCACCGCGCACATTGTAGGTGTAGAGGATTCCTCTGCCTGCCGGGTCGGTCTGTGCGGTCTGGCGGTCTGCGTTGTCATAGGTATAGGTGTGGGTTTCCCCGAGTGCATTTGTAACGGCAGTCAGTCTGCCCCTGCCATCGTATGTATAGATTGTACGGTTTCCCTTAGGGTCAGTCTTTGAAGTCAGTCTGCCGGCGTAATCGTAGGTGTTTCCTGTTACCGCCCCGTTTGGTGCGGTGGTGGAGATGACATTCCCGTCCGCGTCGTAGGTGTATGTGGTTTCATACCCCAGGGCATCCATGGAAGAAACCTGACGGTCACAGTCATCATAGCGGTAGGATACCGTCTGGTTGCCCAGGGCATCGTATTGTGTTTTAACACGGCCAAGGGAGTCATATTCTGTCCTTGTTTCATTGCCCAGATAATCGCGCAACAGGGTATTGTGCCCATCGGCATCGTATTCCCATTGCGTGGTTTTCGGTGTGGCAGTTCCTTCTGCCGGGTGGAAGGTTTCTGCAATCTTCCTGCCAAGCGCGTCATAGGTGTATTCCGTGCGGTTGCCCGCTGCGTCGGTTGCGGAAGTACAGTTGCTGTTTGCATCATAAGTGTAGCTTACCGTGATGGTTTCTGCGGTCGTCGTGTCGTATGCGGTTTGTGCAAGCAGGTTGCCCAAACTATCATAAAGATACGTGATCCGGTTACCAGTGCTGTCATAGCGCTCGGAAAGTTTACCTGCACGGTTGTACTTGTAAAATATTTCCAGTTCCGGTACAGTTTCATCACCCGGCAGTTTCTGGTAGGAAATTTCCCCGAGCGCGTTGTACTCATAGTAAGTTACAGCGCCTGCCGCGTCGGTTTCTGTCAACAGCCGTCCAAGTGTGTCGTAGGTGCAGGTTTTTATGGTACCGTAACAGTCGGATTCGGATAACAGCCGCCCCTCCGGGTCGTAGTTGTAGCGATGTTCATAGTCCCCGGCACGGATGCCGACCGTGTTTCCAAACACATCGTAACTGTAATTAAGTGCCACGCCGTCCGTTTTGTTCTGTTCCGCCGCACTTTTTGATGTTGCAACAAGACCGCCGGGGTAATAGGTGTATGCGGGACCCCTGCCTTCTGCATCGCAGATTTGTGCGGTGTTGCCTGCGCTGTCGTAGGTGTAAGTCCGGGTGGTCCTTGCGCGGAGTCCTTTTGGCCAGTCCGTGGAGTTGGTTTTGCTTTCGTCAAATTCATAATCGATCTGTGTTTTCAGCCGTCCCACCGCGTCATAGGTGTATTCCGTGCGTCCCATTTCCTTTAATTTCTTACCGGCGCGGTAGTTGGCAGGGGAAACTTCGGCTGTTATCTGGTCGTAGAAGTTGTAGGTATAGAGCGAGATCCCGCCCAGTGCATCCTCGGTTTGCAAAAGGTTGTCGCGGTGGTCATAGGTGTATTTGGTTACTGCGCCGAGTGCATCTGTTACCTGTACAGCCTGCCCATACTTATTATACATCACAATAGTGCTGGTGGCAAGGGTTCCATCCACATTTCTTACTTCCGTGGATGTTTCATTTCCTGCCGCGTCATAAGTATGGAGTGTGGTCACCCCATCCGGTGCAGTTTCTTTTAACAGCCTGCCTGCAAGGTCATATTCCCAGGTGGTGGTGAGGGCTATGAGTCCATCCGTTTCGGTCTGTGTTTTGCGGTAGCTTTTTCCGATCTGTGTCCCCGCCTCCTGTGTTTTAAGGAAATCCTGCCCCATATATGGCATGGACAGCCCCAAAGTCCATGCGATGGATGTTACAAGATCCGGTTCAGCGAGGTCTTCTTCTCTTACCCATACGGTCTGCGTCAGCGGATTGCCGCGGAAATCGTGGGTTGCCTGAGTGATGAGTGCAGTGTTTTCGGCGGCGCTTCCCTCCCCGGTCTGCTCGCGGATTATGTTGTCATCCGCGTCGTAGGTGTAGCTGGTGCGGATGCCGGATGGCGAGGTTTCTTCTGTTAACCGCCCGTTTTCGTAGCGGTAGAGGGTGACTGCCATATTGTCCTGCCCGGCTTCGCCGGTCTTTGCTTTAACCAGGCGGCCAGCGCGGTCATACTCGTTTTCGGTGCGGATATAGCGCACGGTGCCGTCCTGTTCCTGGTATGGTTCTTCACATACGGTCAGGTTGCCCTGTGCATCGTACTGATAGGTGGTAGTATATCCGTTTTCTGTCATGGTATGGAGCGCCCCGTCCGGATAGTATGTATACTCCCTGATCGCAGTCTTTTCCACGTTGTTAAGGAGGTAGGCTTCTTTCGGGCGATCCATATTATCGTAGATGGTTACCTGTGTGATTTTATCATTCAGGTCGGTGTAGCGCTCTGCTGTTACTTTGTGCTCCCCGTTTTCAAGGCTTTCGTATTCATAAGCTTCGAAGGTCAGCGGCGGTCCGCCCGCTGTTTCGTGGTACCATTGTCTGAGGAGGCGATCTCTGTTGTCGTAGGCGTAGGAAATGGTTTCAGCGCCTGATCTTGCCTCTTTGATTATGTTTCCGTTCGTGTCATAGGTATAGTATGTTTCATCGCCAAGTGCACCGATTTGATGCAATAACCGCCCGTTGGCACTGTACAGATAAAATGTCCCGGTTGTGCCCGTGTAGGTATTGTTTACATCTTTGTCCGGTTCATATTGATCGGGCTGTACAGTTTGCAGTAAATGGCCTGATTTGTCATAGAGCGATACTGCCGTGCCGCCGTCCGGGTAGTGTTCCCTGGTTACAAAGCCGTTTGGAAGATACTCCCAGCTATACTTGTCGCCCCTTGCCGTGGTTTCAGATAGCCGGTGTCCCAGGAGGTCATAGGTGTAGGTATAGGTATTCCCTGCCGCGTCTGTAACCGCCGTTGCGTTGCCATATGCATTATAGGCGTAATCCTGTGTTTCTCCTTCCGGGTTAATGGTCCTTGCAAGTAGTCCATGCAGTTTTGTGTGGAATTTTTCTTCCGCTTCTTTATCCGTGTAGTATATGTATTCCTCTACAATATAGTCCGCGTCGGCACAGGTGATGTCTTTTAGTTTTTCGGTAAGATTTTTTTCGGTTGCGCCTTCGATGGCAGCGCCGTCCGTCCTGCGCACGTTTTTGAGCAGGTATATGCCCTTATCATCATAGAGATGATAGGTGTATATATTATTTTCGCTGCATTCGATCACGCAGTTATTCCACTCGTCATACCACATTTTTTTGGTGGTTTTGTCCGCATGGGTGATCGCGGTAATGTTTCCTTTTCCGTCCACAGTGTAAGAAGTTTTGCTGCCGTACTCGTTTGTCGTGGAGGTGATATCAGCATAGTGGCAGTCTTCTTCCTGGGTGGCGTACTCGGTTTTTTCCATGCTGCCGTCCGGATTTTTTACGGCGGTCAGGTACATGTCGCTATTGTAGTAGTATACCCATTCCCTGCCGTCAGCGGAAGTTACAACAGTCTGTTTTTTGTCCGGGTCATAGGCGTAGGTCTTGGTACCTCCGTATGCGTCAATACAGGTGGTTACCTGGATGTTTGATGTTTTTGGAAGGTTTTCTTCTACGCTCTGTGTTTCGCCGGGGTTATCCCATACAAATTTTCTGCTGGAAATCTCGGTGTCTTTTGCAGACTTAAGGTTTATTTCAGACGGGGTGCCCAGGTTTTCTTTCAGTGGTTCCTGTGTGTTTTCTTCTGTTTTTTTGTCTTCGCTGTAGGCGAAACGCTGTACGACGTATCCGTCCGGGTTGGTGATTTCTTCAATATAGCCTTCTTCGTCATAGGTGTAATTTGTTGTGCCGCCAAGGACATTGGATACGGAAGCGAGGTAGCCTTTTTCGTTGTAGGTATAGCGGACTTCATTTCCCATCGGGTCGGAGAGTTTTATTAGTTTCCCGTCCTTGTTGGTTTCAAGTGTATAGGTTCTTCCGGCTGCGTCTGTCAGACTGGAGATTTTTTGGTCCGTGTAGGTAACGGCTGTCCGGTTCCCGTATCTGTCTTCGATATGGGTGAGTTTGCCGTCAAGGTTAAAGTGATATTTTTCCTGTGTTGGTTCGGTTACTGTAAAGATAAATGGATCGAGTGAAGTCCATTCGGCTGTTCGTCTGCTGTATTTGCTGGTGTAGTAATCGTCCTCATCCCGCCAGAAGATATCTGAACTGCCATCCGGGAAGTAGACGATTACTCCGTCCGAGTATATTTCACACCTTGAATCAAAGCCGAAGCTCCAGCCGCGCCCGAGGATGGATTCCCCGTCGTTCTGGGAGTTGTAGGTGCGCGTAATCTCGTAGGTAAGTCCTGGGATTGAGATCACCATGTCCGTTGCCGTGAAGGATACATTGCCGGTGATCGGGTTTGCGCCGGGTTCCCCTAAGTGGAAGGAACGCATCGGGTCATTTTTATCTTTTTCTTCTTTCAGATAATACGCGTAAAGGGTGTGATCCCCTGCGGTTTCCACATTGCTGTTAGCGGTTATAAGGTTTTGTCCTTCTATGTCCAGGTACCAGTCGATAAATTGGAAGCCCTCGTATTCTGCCTCGGGCAGTTCGCCGTAAGGCTGTCCAAATACGACTTCCCGCTGCTGTTCGGTGCAGGTTCCACCCATGGCGTTAAAGGTGATGGTATAGTGTTTTGCTTCCCAGTGTGCATGGATAGTAATGTCTTTTTCACCTTCAAACAGTGTATCTTTTGAAACTGGTTCGCCGCCTTCTGGCTGTGTGAACCATCCGGTAAAGCTATATCCGGTGCGGGAAGCTTCGGGCAGTTCGCCGTAGCTTTCGCCTTCCGCCAGGGCTTTTGAAGGGATGGCACAGTTTCCTTCCCCGGCATCAAAGATTAAGAGCATGCGCACCTTTTCCCAGTGTGCGTACAGGGTGTGGGAGATTTGACTTCTCACTATACTGGATTCGGATATCTGCTGTCCACCTTCTGGCTGTGTGAACCATCCGGTAAAAATAAAACCTTCCCTTGTCGGTACAGGCAGTTCTCCATATGGTTTTTCATAAGTAAGTTTTTTGCTGTCCGATGTTACATTGCCTCCACATGCGTCAAAGGTAACAGAGAGGGAGGATGGTTTCCATCTGGCGTAAAGAGTGGTGGTATCCTGGAATGGCACTATGGAATCCTGTGTGATTCTTGATCCGCCTTCGGGTGCAGTATACCATCCTGCAAATTCATAATTTGCAAGTGTTGGTATCGGGAGTTCTCCAACTGTTTTATTGTAGGTGACAACTTTTGAGGATTGTGTTAGGTTGCCGCCGTTTGCGTACAGGATCAGAGTTGGTGTTTTTGGTTTAAATTGTGCATAGAAGGTCAAATCATCTTCTGAATAGCATCTGTCGGTTGGAGTTATTTCATCCCCACCCGTGGAGCGGGTGAACCATCCAGTGAAGTCATGTCCTTCTTTTTCCGCCGCCAAAAGCAAGCCATAGCAATCACCGTTTAGGAGATTTTTGCTAAGGAGTGTAACTCGCTCTGCCAGGAACCTTACATTGATTCCGGCCTCCTCCCAGTGGGCATAATAGCGCCGCTCTCCTGGGGTGTTTAGTTTGGTGGTTGTTTTTATGGCAACACCGCCCGCTTGTTTGGTATACCAGCCGGAAAGCTGATAGCCGGTTTTTACGGGTTTTGGCAGGGTGCCAATGCTCTGGCCGCAGGCAATGGTTTTTGTGGAAGTGGCTGGTTCCCCGCCTGCCGAGTCAAAGGTAATAACGTATTCTTTTGGTGTCCAGGACGCGTAGAGTGTATGCCCGTCCGTCTTGTTCATAATGGTTTCTGCTGTTACGGCGGTGGTTCCGGTTTCGCTTGTCCGCCAGCCGTTGAATACAAATCCGGCTTTGGTCGGCTCAGGCAGTGCTTTATAGGTTTCTTTATAAGGAACTCTTTTTACCTGTGCAACCGGGGAGCCGCCAGCCTCGTAGAAAGTTACTACAATGTTTTTTGGCTTCCAGTGTGCGTAGATGGTCTGATTTGTTTCATAAGGGAAATTGCTTTGTGCAGTTATTTTTTCCCCATCCGTTTCCCCGGTAAAAAATCCGAGGAATTCATAGCCTGTCCTTGAGAAGGTCGGGAAGGAGCCTGCACTTCCCCCGTAGGTACCACCAAATGTGGTGGTGATGGTTCTGGTGGTGACTGAGGCTGGCTTGCCGTCCGAACCATAGATAACGGAGGTGCCGCCATTCCCGTCAAGTGTAACTTTGTAGGTTTTTAATTCCCACTGCGCATAAAGCACCTGTTCGGAAAGGATTTCAACTTCGCTTGAAGAGGTGATTTTCTCCCCGGCATCCCGTTCGGTGAACCATCCTGAAAAGGTATGGCCTGGGCGGGTCGGGGTTGGAAGTGTGCCGTAGGTTTCCCCGTATACAACAGTGATGGGGGAGGCTTCAAGGCTTCCTTCGTTTGCGTCAAAGCGCACTGTATTTTTTACACCTTCCCAGTGGGCGTAAAAAGTATCTGAAGTGGTGACTTCGCATACCATGCCTTCAGTAATCTGGGTGCCGGTTGTCTGGCTGGTAAACCATCCTTTAAAAAGGTAACCCACGCGTGCAACTGTCGGGAAGGAGGTGTATTTTTGACCGTAGGTATATAAGACTTCAAGTGTGCCGACTTTTCCGTCCGCTGTAGGGATATCCCCGCCGTTGGCGGCAAAACGGATGGTCGGGCGCAATGCTTCCCAGTGTGCATAGAGTTTTTGATCCTGTGTTACGGTTACAATGCTTTCGGAAGTAATCAGTGTCCCGCCGTCCTTTGCTGTGTACCATCCCAAAAATTTATGTCCTGTCCAACTGGCAGTTGCAAGTGTCCCGTATGCCTGCCCTGATGTGATGGATTTTGTGGTGGTAACGCTGCTTCCGCCGTTGGCATCATAGCTGAGTTTTGAGATGATACCTTTCCAGTGCGCATAAAGTGTGTGTTCATAGGCTTTTTTCATGTAAGTGCCCGAACCGATTTTTGTCCCGCCTTCTGGTTCTGTATACCAGCCTGCAAAGCTAAGACCGGGTTTTGTAGGAGTTGGGAGTGTCCCGTAGGTTTTTGCGTAAGCAACAGTTATGGGAGCGCAGCTTGTTCCCCCGCAACTGTCAAAGTTTATACGGTAGTTATCCGGCTTCCAGTGTGCATAAAGGGTATCTGTTTCGGTGAGGTAAGTAATTTTTGTACCCGAAGTGCTGGAAGTATACCAACCGTCAAAAATATAACCGGTCTTTACCGGAGTAGGAAATGCAGAGTAGCTTGTCCCGACAGGAATACCGATATAGCGGTAGGCAACGGTTCCGCCGTTTGCCTCGAATGTGATGGTAAAGGTTTCCTGTTTCCAGAGTGCATACAGAATATGGTTCTGTGGTGTTTCAACTTTGCTGGTCGATGTGATTTTGTAACCGTACTGCTTAGCGGTAAACCAGCCGGCAAAGGTAAAACCAGTACGTTTCGGGGTCGGGAGTGTCCCATATGATGAACCGAAAGTGACAGTTTTGCTTTGTGAAGTTGCTGTACCACCGTTTAAATCCAAGGTTACCGTATAAGCATTTCCTTTCCATCGCGCGTACAGGGTGTCGTCCGCGCTGAGCTTTACGGTGTCCCCATCTTTGATCTGTGTGCCCGCAGTGGGCGAGGTATACCAGCCTGTAAAGGTACATCCAGTCCATACCGGTACGGGCAGCGGGTCGTATAAGTCCCCATATTCATAGATTCTTTGGGTGGTGCTGCATTCGCCGCCGTTTGCATCAAATGTAACTGTGTAGCCTTTCTTTTTCCATTCTGCGCGGATGGTTGTATCCCCGGTCAGGGTAATAATGGTGTCTTTTGTGATTTGTTCCCCGTTTGCAAACCAACCCAAGAATAAATAACCACTGCGGGTTGGTGTGCGCAATGTACCAGCAGGTTCCCCATAGTAGGTTGTTTTATAGCTTGTACTGCCTTCTGAACCGCCGTTGTTGTCATAGGTGAGTTTGATGGCGATTCCCTTGTAAGTTGCATACAGGGTATGATCCTGTGGGACTTTTATACTGGAGGATGAGGTTATACTGGTGCCTCCGTTTTCTTCGCCAAGTTTCCAGCCTGTAAAAGTGTAATTTTCTTTTGTGGGTGTTGGCAGGTCGCCATAGCGTTCGCCAAAAGTAACTCCATATTCTTTTTGCCCAAGGACACCGCCCTGTGCGTCAAGTGTGACCGTGTAGGGGTTCCCCCTCCAGTGTGCATAAAGGCTATCATCGTAGGAGGAAGTCATATTGGTGGATGGAAATATTTGATCTCCTTCTTCGCGCTCTGTGAACCATCCGATAAAAGTATATCCTTCACGTTTTGGCAGCGGGAGTTGTCCATAAGGCTGGTCATAGTAATATGGTGCGCTACAGGTACTCGATTGCACGCCGTTAAAGTACATGCTTCCGCCGTTTGCATAAAAGGTTATTTCTGGTCTTTTCGGAGTCCAGTGTGCGTATAATGTTGCGTCCGCTGTAAGGGAAACAGCATCATTTTTAGTGATTCTTTTGCTGGTTTTCTGGTCGGACAGATACCATCCGTTAAAATTGTACCCTTTTTTGGTTGGTGTCGGCAGTGTCCCATAAAGTGAACCATAGATAACCTTTATATTGTTATTTGAAACGGTTCCTCCACAAGGGTCAAAGGTTACCGTGTATTCCTTTCCCTCCCAGTGGGCGTAAAGGGAAATATCCGTCTTTAATTTAACCAGGGAACCGGTTTCGATTTTTTCTCCGCTGTTTATTTTTGTAAACCATCCGAGAAAATTGTAGTTAGTTTTTTCTAACTCAGGTAATGCCGGGTAGGGTTCCCCGTAGGTTACTTCTATGTTTTCTTCCATTCCATCATCAAGCAGGGGATAAAGGGTAATATTAAAGTGGATACCTTCCCATTTTGCATAAAATATGGAACCCAGTGTTGGGGTGTATTTCGTTAGTTCTGTTACTGGAGTTTCTTTTTCGCCATCCTTTGCATACCAACCTCTAAACAGGTATCCTGTTTTTCGCGGGTTCGGCAGGGTACCCAGTGGGAATCCTGGGTACACGGTTATTTCGTCCGTTTCGCATTCAGCGCCATCTGTGTCCAGGGTGACCGAGATTTCGATTTCTGACCACTGTGCATAGAGGGTGTGCGCCTGGGATGTGAGTACAGGTGTGGTTTCGGTTATTTTCCGTCCCCCCTGCGGACTGTCAAACCATCCGGCGAAAAGGTATCCATCCCTTGTTATTTCAGGGAGGGAACCGTATGCTTTTCCGTATTCCGCTGTTCTTGCAGGTATTTCGGTATCGGTTCCTTCTGCCTGGAAAGAAATTGTGACATCCTTTCCTTCCCAATGGGCGTACAAAGGTATGGCAGAGGTAATGTTGACAAGATCCGATGATTCAACCTTCTCTCCCCCGTCGTATGCTGTATACCAGCCGCTGAATTGGAAGCCAGCTTTTGTGGGGGTGGGTAGTTCACCATAAGGTTGTCCAAATGTTACCTGGATTTCATTTGTATCAAGATTTCCGCCGACCGGGTATAAGTCCACGCGAACCGAAAGTGGTTCCCAACGGGCGTGAAGTATGGTTTCACTTCCCGCAGGAGTGGTTTCGTCCACCCTGGTTCCACCGCTTTCTGATGTGTGCCATCCCAGAAAGTTATAACCTTCACGTATAGGGGTTGGAAGTGTCCCATAGGGCTGTCCGATTTGTGCCGGGATTTCTTCTGGGGACACGCTTCCGCCCGATGGTTCGAGTGTTACCCGCCACAGGGAATGTGCTGTTTTGCTGGCAGCGCGCGCTGCACTGTTCACTGAGCCGTTTGTTTCCGGCACATTTTGTCCTGCCTGCACAATTTGCGCGGGCGGGATATACCCAGTGGCAGTGTTGACCGTAAGGGTAGCTACCAGGAGCCTGGCGATCCATTTGCATCTTTTCATTTTCTTTTCTCCTTCCTTGCATAAGTCATATTGTTATCCAATTATTTACAATTAATACAGTTTTCTGCCATTATAGTATTATATTCGGCATAATTCGCCATTTGTTAACTGTTGCGAAGTACATTTTACTTCACCTTATTATATAGTTATATTTAACTTTGTTTGAGCGTGATGAAAAAAGATTTGTTGTAATGTTATAAAGAAGTAGTATATTATGGGAAAGAAAATGGTCTTTTTATAAGTGAATTGAAAACATTTAATTACATGAAGAGCTTATCAGTTCCAAATGGTTGGCTTTCTTAATCCGCATATTCCCAAAATATTCTGAATTGACAAAATACCAAAAAACTAACGACATTTAGTTTCTGGTTGCTTTAACTGGTTGATTTTGGTATAATGAAAATAGGACAATGTTGTTTGGAACGAATAATTGAACCAGTAAACCGTTTGTGGCTGGGTATGGGGATGCAGAAGCATTGATAAAGAGAAAATTGAGGGGTGGCGTTTTGAATAGCCTTATGTCATATATCATGAATAATTCGGCAAGCTGTTTTTCTTGACTGCAAACTGATTATGCAAGGAGGGGACTGCTGTAAAAGAATGCTGATGCACTTGTTTTTTACAGGACTTAATGTGTCGAGAACGTCACAAATTAGCTTATTTCCTTAAATGTGAATGTTCTCGGAAGGGAGGATTATTATGGATGAGAAGACTGCGCGGCTTGCCGAAATGTTGTGCGAGAGCAATAATATCGTGTTTTTTGGGGGTGCGGGGGTATCGACGGCGAGCAATATCCCGGATTTTCGCAGTTCCGGGGGGATTTTCAGCAGGAAGCTGAATGCCAAGCTCACACCGGAACAGCTTGTATCGCATTCTTTTTATATGCGATATCCTGAGGAGTTTTACAGCTTTTACAAGGAGCATTTGCTTTACCCGGAGGCGATGCCGAACGATTGCCATATTGCGCTGGCAAAACTGGAGCAGATGGGGAAATTAAAGGCGGTGGTGACCCAGAATATTGACGGGCTCCATCAGGCGGCGGGCAGTTTGGTGGTTTATGAGCTGCACGGTTCTGTTTTGCGCAATTACTGTACGGAATGCGGGCAGTTTTACCCGATGAAGTATGTGCATGATGCGGATGGTGTCCCACTCTGCAAAAGCTGCGGAGGCAGGATTAAGCCGGATGTTGTGCTTTATGAGGAGGGGCTTGAACAGGAGGTTATAAAAGGTGCGGTGCGCGCGATTGAGTCGGCGGACATGCTGATAATTGGGGGGACTTCGCTGGTGGTGTATCCTGCGGCGGGGCTGATTGATTATTTTAGTGGGAAGCATCTGGTATTGATTAACAAGAGCGTTACCCCGGCGGATGGGAAGGCGGAGCTTGTGATTAATGATGATATTGCGAAGGTTATGAAAGAAAGTGTGGATGCTTTAAAGGATTAGCGGGTATACTGGCAGGGTATAAGAGTTGGCTTTGCCGGGTTTTGCTTTAGGGTTGGGTGGTTCAGGTTATTTTTCATGTGTGGTGTACTGAGGTTTTGGTTTAAAATTCTTGTTTGGGCGAAAAAAAGCACAATTTGCACGATGGATAGCTATATTTTACTTGCCATTTTCAGCAAATTGTAGTATAATTTAGTAAAAGTAAAATTATTTTACATCTTTTTAAATTTATTACTAATTAAAGGAGGATTTAAAAAATGAAGTTTTTTGTTGACACAGCCAATGTGGAGGACATCAGGAAGGCAAATGACATGGGCGTGATCTGTGGTGTCACCACGAATCCGTCTCTGATCGCGAAGGAAGGCCGTGATTTTAATGAGGTTATCAAGGAGATTACTTCCATTGTGGACGGTCCGATCAGCGGTGAGGTTAAGGCGACGACAGTTGACGCGGAAGGTATGATTAAGGAAGGCCGCGAGATCGCTGCGATTCATCCGAATATGGTTGTTAAGATTCCGATGACCGTTGAGGGTTTAAAGGCAGTGAAGGTTCTTTCCAGTGAGGGGATCAAGACGAATGTGACCCTGATTTTCTCTGCAAACCAGGCTCTTCTCGCAGCCAGGGCTGGCGCAACTTATGTTTCCCCGTTCCTTGGCCGTCTGGATGACATTTCCACTCCTGGTATTGACCTGATCCGCAATATCGCTGATATTTTCAATATTTACGATATTGAAACCGAGATTATCGCAGCAAGTGTGCGCAACCCGATCCACATTACAGACTGTGCCCTTGCAGGTGCGCATATTGCAACTGTTCCATACAGCGTTATTGTACAGTGCACAAAGCATCCGCTCACCGATCAGGGTATTGAGAAATTCAAGAAGGATTACGAGGCAGTTTTCGGAAAGTAAAATTAACTAAACCGAACTAAAAACAGCGAAAGCCCGGAAAGTACCCCAGAGGAATTTTTCGGAGCAAAGCGGAGAAAAAGGACTCTGCCAATTTAGGGTGCTTGTAGGGCGTTCGCGGAACTAAAAACAGCGAAAGCCCGGAAAGCGCCCCAGAGGAATTTTTCGGAGCAAAGCGGAGAAAAAGGACTCTGTGGAATTAGGGTGCTTGTAGGGTTTTCGCGGAACTTAATATGGAGGAATTCTTTTATGAGTAATATTGACACAATGTCGGTAAACGCCATCCGTGTGCTGGCAGCGGATGCCGTACAGAAGGCAAACTCCGGTCATCCGGGGCTCCCGCTTGGCAGCGCGGCGATGGCCTATGAACTCTGGGCAAAACATATGAATCATAATCCGGCAAACCCGGACTGGCCGAACAGGGATCGCTTTATCCTTTCCGGCGGACATGGTTCGACCCTGCTCTACTCACTTCTTCACTTGTTTGGCTACGGGCTGACAAAGGAAGACTTAATGCAGTTCCGCCAGCTTGACTCGCTGACACCGGGGCATCCGGAGTACCGTCATACAAGGGGCGTTGAAGCAACAACAGGACCTCTCGGTGCCGGCATGGGTATGGCAGTCGGTATGGCAGCAGCGGAAGCACATCTGGCAGCAAAATTTAACAAGGAAGGCTATCCGGTTGTTGACCATTACACCTATGTACTTGGCGGTGATGGATGTATGATGGAAGGTATCTCCTCCGAGGCATTCTCACTTGCGGGAACATTGGGACTTGGCAAGTTGATTGTCCTCTATGATTCCAACCAGATTTCTATTGAGGGAAGCACCGATATTGCGTTTACTGAGGATGTAAAGAAACGCTTCGAGGCGTTCGGTTTCCAGACACTTGTTGTGGAGGATGGCAACAATCTGGAAGAAATTGGAAAAGCTATCGAGGAAGCGAAAGCTGATAAAACCCGCCCTACAATGATTACTGTAAAGACGCAGATCGGTTTTGGCTGCCCAGCAAAACAGGGCAAGGCGAGTGCGCACGGTGAGCCTCTCGGCGACGACAATGTAAAGGCGCTCAAGGAGAACCTTGGATGGCCTGGCAACGAGCCGTTCTTTGTCCCGGATGAGGTTTATGCGAACTACAGGGATATCGCTTCGGCAAAAGCCGAGGTTGAGGACGCGTGGAATAAGATGTTTGAAGAATACTGCGCGAAGTATCCGGAAATGAAGAAAGCGTGGGACGAGGAATTTGATCTTGAAATCGCGAAGAAGCTGATTGACGATGAGGCATTCTGGGCATATGATGACAAGCCGGAGGCAACCCGCAATCTTTCCGGGCAGGTGCTTAACCGCCTGAAGGACAAGGTTCCGAACCTTGTCGGCGGTGCAGCGGATCTTTCCCCGTCCACAAAGACCTATATGAAGGATATGGGTGATTTCTCGAAGGCTGATTACGCGGGCAGGAACATGCATTTTGGTGTCCGCGAGCTCGCGATGGCTGCAATCGGCAACGGTATGACGCTGCACGGTCTGCGCGCGTTTGTATCAACCTTCTTTGTATTCAGTGATTATGTGAAGCCTATGGCAAGACTTTCTTCGATCATGAAGATTCCGACCACCTATGTGCTTACACATGACAGTATCGGTGTCGGCGAGGATGGACCGACCCACGAGCCGATTGAGCAGCTTGCAATGCTGCGTTCCATGCCGAATTTCCATGTGTTCCGCCCGGCGGACGCAACCGAAACGATCGCGGCATGGTACTCTGCGGTGACATCTCTTGAAACACCGACCGCACTCGTACTTTCGAGGCAGAACCTGCCACAGCTTGCAGGCTCCTCAAAGGAAGCCTTAAAGGGTGCTTACGTGCTTGAGGATTCCACAAAGGATGTTCCGGACGCAATTATTATCGCGACGGGTTCCGAGGTATCCCTTGCAGTTGAGGCGAAGGCGGCACTTGCGAAGGATGGTGTTGACGTGAGAGTCGTTTCCATGCCATGTATGGATATTTTTGAGGAGCAGTCCGAAGAGTACAAGGAATCCGTTCTTCCAAAGAATGTCCGTGCAAGGGTAGCGGTGGAAGCGCTTGGCGATTTTGGCTGGGGCAAGTATGTTGGGCTTGATGGCAAGATTATCTCTATGAAGGGCTTCGGCGCTTCTGCACCGGCTGCGACATTATTCAAGAAATTCGGCTTCACGACGGAGAATGTTGTGGCAGCAGTGAAGGCAGTGTTATAAGATTAAGTGTTTTTGGCATGTAAATGATATGGGCGTATGTGGCTTAATATCATAACAGGCTTAAAGATTTTGGAGAATGTATAAGAAGAACTCCCTTTTCTGGAAAAGTCCGTTGGACTTGGTTTCCGGGAAGGGAGTTTTTTTCTTGCATTATATTTTACAGTATGATAAAATAAAGATAAATTTATAATTTTGTTTTTATTTTTCGGAAGGAGGATGGTATGCCAAAAGTGGCTTACTCGGAGGAGAGCAGGGAGAATATCCGGAATGCCCTTGTTGCGGTCGGACTAGAATTGATGGCAAAACAGGGCATACAGCATACGACCGTTGAACAGATTTATAAAAGGGTCGGAATTTCGCGGACTTTTTTCTACTCTTTTTTTCCGACAAAAGAAGATTTGGTTGTGGAAACATTATATTTGCAGCAGCCAAAGATTATTGCATATGTAAAAAAGCTTATGTCAGACCCTGCTTTGAGCTGGCGTGAGGCAGTCAGGCAATTTCTTTATTCCTGTTGTTACGGGGAAAAGAATGGTATTGCGATTCTGACAATTGAGGAACAACAGCTTATTTTCAAGCGCCTGTCAGAGGAGAGCTATAAAGTATTTAGGGAAAAACAGACCCGCCTTTTCGGTGAGATACTAAAGAATTTTGGGGTGAGGGCGGATAAGGGGAATATAAATTTGTTTACAAACCTCAGTTTGATGGTGATGATTGTGCGAAGGGCAATTCCCGATACACTGCCCCTGCTTGTCCCGGAAGCGGTGGAGGAAACAGTTGATTTTCAGATTAATGCCATAGTTGATGCATTGGAGAAGCGGAGAGAAGTGAAAAATGTGAAAGAAGCGGGGGGAAGGGAACAAAAGAAGAGTGTGGGAAAGGTAAAGACAAAGGAGGAAGAGGAAAGGGAAAGTAAAAGTGGAAAGTGAAAGGAGCAGGGGGAAATAGGGAAATAGAAAGAAAAATAGAAGAAAAAAGTTGATTGTCTGTATAATATATTTGGCGGTATATTAAGACAAATATGTTAATCGGAGGGCGGATAATGTTTGATATTAATGAAATTATGAAACGGGCGCAGAAAGCCAGTGAACAGGCTGCGGAAACGATGAAAGAAACATTTGAGAAGAGTGAGGAGCTTGCTGACAAAGTCATGGCACCTTCACATGAAAAGGATGGGCAGGTGTCCGCCAGTGAAGTGGAGGAGTTAATCAATGCCAATACACAGCGGCAGGTGGAGATTTTAGGGCAGATTTTTGGAGCGGATGCCATGAACCAGATGGCAGTCAATGAAGAGATGCTAAAGAAAATGGTGGATGATAAAGTTGCGGAGTCCATGGCATCCGATGCGGAAACTCTGATGGGACAGTTGTTTGGGGAAGATATGGGTATTATTGCGGCGGCTCTTGAAACATTGGGGATGGAGGAGGATGAGGACGGCGAGGACGAAGATGACGAAGAGATTTTGTTTGGAACTGGCTTGGAGGAAAAGCTCTATGTGATTCTGGAAGAAACTATGTCAAGGATTGCCTCCCTGCCGGAGCCGGAAGCGTTCCCTTACGGGAAGGAAGATGCGGGATGGGAGCAGTTTGGGATCTTGTTGTCCGGGATTATTTCTACACTTAATGACCACCGTATGGACGGGATGGATGTTGAGGCACATGTATCGGTTATGGAGCAGCAGGTTGTGTCGGTTGTGCGGCGTTCCTGGGGGATTGACGGGCGCAGCGGCCTGTTGGATAAGATCCGCTACCTGAGCCAGGAGGGTTATATCCTGAAGTACCGTCTTTACCTTGAGGCAGATTCACCGGAAGAATTGATGGATGAAAATATGGATTGGGAGGAGCAGGAGTCTGTCCGCCGTGCCTTTCGTTTTGTCAGACGTTACAAAACACAGTATACGCCCGGTTTTTTGGCGGGGTGGGATATTGGGCGCGCGGCGATGCTTACCCGATGGGGCAGCTATCTGGGCTGGATTACCGAGAATGAAGCGAAGGGAATTCTCTGGGATTTGTCCCAAAAAGTGGTCGGTGAGTTACATAGCTGGCGCGAATTTGCCCAGTCCTATCTCTTTGGCGGTATGATGTGGAAATTGCTGTGTGGCGATAGTTCCGCCGCCAGTTATCTTGGATATCTCGCAGATGCCATTACAAATTTGCTGGTCGGGGATTTTGATGAGGGCGGCGGACAATGGAGGAGCTGCCCGTGGCCTGCACAGAGGAAGATAGGGTTTGTATAAACCTGACAGCGGGAGCAGCATAGGAATATAAAAATTCCTTGACCCTGGCACAAACAAAACGGGGGCTGTAAAACTTGCCGAAATCTGATTCCGTGCAAGTTTTACAGCCCCTGTTTTTCCACATTTATAGTTTCAAAATAGAGCTATATAATAGTGGAAAGCAAAACGGTATTTATCGGGGGTCGTTGAAAATGGCAATGGCATATGAAAACAAAATATAGTATGTATATCTAAATCTTCTTTACCATATGCCTTGAATTGACATATTTTGTAAATACCCCTTATACCTTCTGCATTTCAAGCTGTGCTGTCACAAGTTTATAATAAATTCCCTGTTGTTCCATCAGCTCGTTATGTGTCCCGATTTCCGCGATGCTGTGCCCGTCAATTACCACAAGCCGGTCTGCATCTTTAAGTGTTGAAAGCCTGTGCGCAATCGCGAACGTTGTCCGACCATTGGTCAGTCGTTCAAGGGCTTTCTGGATCAGATACTCGCTCTCGGTATCAAGGCTTGCGGTCGCCTCATCGAGAATCAGGAGTTTCGGCTCATTCAGGATTGCGCGTGCGATTGCAATGCGCTGGCGCTCACCGCCAGAGAGGGTGAAACCGCGCTCCCCGACATAGGTGTTATATCCGTCCGGCGTGCGGCAGATAAAATCATGTGCATTTGCCATCTTTGCAGCGCGGATTACTTCCTCATATGTTGCGTCCGGCTTTGCAAACTTGATATTGTTAAGGATTGTGCCGGAGAACAGGAAGGTTTCCTGCAATACAACACCGATCTGGGAATGGTAGTTTTCCAGCCGGATATCGCGGATATCCTTGCCGTCAATCAAAAGTTCGCCGTCGTCCAGTTCATATAAGTGCATAATCAGGTTAATCATTGTGGACTTCCCGGTACCTGATGCGCCCACAAGACCGATCATCTCCCCCGGTTTGATGGAGAGGTTGATATCTTCAAGCACCGGCTTATAGGATTTGTAACCGAAGGTTGCGTGCCGGAATTCCACGGAGCCATTGATCGGAAGCTCCGTTGCTTTTTCGCGGTCAATGATGCGCGGCTCCTGCGACATAACATCGTTGATGCGCTCCACGCTGTTGACAAGGTTCATCAACTGGCGAGGAAGGTTGGTCAGCCAGTTTAGGTACATGTAGAGCATGGAAGTGTAATTGATAAACTGCAAAAGTTCGCCCGGTGTTTTTCTGCCATTTAAGACATTTACCCCGCCGAAATAAGTAATCAGGTAAACTCCGGCACCCATCGCGAACGAGAGCATCGGAAAGAAAACTGCCCAGAAAACTTCATTTTTGCGGTTGATCCTGGCGAAGGAATCCGCAAGTTCATTGAAATGTTTTGCTTCCGAGGCTTCCTTACCGTAGGATTTTACCACGCTCATACCCGAAATTACGTCCTGCAAGGAACTGTTTACATCGTCATCCTTTTGCCATTGGCGGTGAAAGCGGCGGTGGATGTTCTTTTTGAATGCCGTGGAAAGTATGAGCCCGAACGGCATAAATGCAAACGAAATCAGCGCCAGTTTCGCGTCCAGTATCAGCATGTAAACAATGTCGAATACGAACATGATAATGATGGTAAACATGTTGCAGAACACGTCTTCCATAAACATTTTGACGCGGTTGGTATCATGTACGACACGGTTCATCAATTCGCCCGGGCGGCGGTCATTGATAAAGGAGAGGGAGAGCATCTGTATTTTGTGGTAGAGTTTCGCTCTCAAATCCTTGCTTAATGTTGAGCCGAGTTTTGCACACAGGTATGCCTTGGTAATATTGATTACAACCATTCCGATACTCAGCCCAAAGATAATGCTGAGGAAAAAGTATGCTTCCGACAGTGTACCTTTGCGGTCGTGTAGCACATCGTCAATCAGGTGTTTCTGGATTTCCGGGTTTAGCAATGTAGTTACAGCGGCACACGCCATCACAACGAATATTATGGAAAGCTGTTTTTTGTAGGGGGTCAGCATGGACAAAAATTGTTTTGCTGTGCCTCCGCCCTGTCGGCTGCAATGAGGGCATTCTTTTGTGCCGGGAAGTGCGCGGTGGCATTTCGGGCAGGTGCGCTCATATTCATCGCTTGATACGAGGCTCATATTTCCGGAAAGAAATAACATAAGCCCGCGCGCCACGTAGGAGAATCGCGCTAAGTGTTTCCCGGAAAAGCGTGCGAGTATGCGTTCCTCGCCGCCTGTTTTAACTAGGAACAGCCCGCAGTCAATCTGGGGTTCGCTTGCGACCTTCTCGCAGTCTGACAACATATGCTGGCTTTTTTTAGTGCCTTTACTCAGGACGACAATGCGTTTGCGCGTTGCAACGACATAGGAATTGTCAAGGAAATTCCCGCCCTCGTCGATATCGAAGGGGACACAATAGCAGATTTCCTCTCCTGAGGGCAGCGCCAGAAGTGCTATATTTTCCGGGGATAAATCATATTTTAGTATCATGGTTCCTCACATTCCGCCGCTGGTAGGCGGCTTAATATTTGGGAAATTATGCGGCTGCGCAGATCGTGCCGCATTGTGTTTACAGGAACAGATCCAGTTTTTTTAGTTCTTTTGTGGACAGTTGCATAATGTCCGGAATTTCAAAGCGGTTTTCGTCAATGTCCGAGATCAGGATACGGGTTTCCGAGAGGTGTACTACTGCGTGTCCGCCCATATTGATGGTGAAGCGGCATGCACCCCGGTCAGTGACAACTTCAAAATAGGCGTAGCCGTATTCTTCTTTGATGTTGACGATTTTTTTGATGATCGGCGTGAAGTAGCGCAGGTTCAATTGTTCCGTGAGCATCTGTGCTGTTTCTTTGGTGACATTTTTCATGTCCTCGATAATGCCGATTTCTTTTGAGTGTTCATCCGGTGTGCGGATGGAGATATATTTTTGTGGGTCTGAGAACGGGAACATGCGCACGACCTGCACGCGGGGATAGAATTCTTCCCCTATGCGCACACTGACGAACCCGCCGTCCGTGCGTTTAAATTCTGCGTTGTCCTTGTTTATGTAGCGCAGTTTCAGCATTTCTTCCGTTTCTTTTTCCATCTGCTCCAGGTTGAAATCTTCATGCTCCCCGCCGTCGGGTACTGTCTTACCAAATCGCATATATTTTTCCTCCTATTTTTAGTTCCGCAAACTCTTGTTTACGCACCAATTCCCAGGAAGGTTTTTTCTGTCCGCATAGCTCCCAGAAAATCCCTTCCAGGCGCGTAAACAAGAGTTTGCTGTTTTAAGAATTTCGCAAACTTCCTGATTTATTCGATTCCTTTCAGGGCAAGGGCTTTGGTTTGGAGTTCCATTAGTTTGTAATAGGTTCCGCGCAGCTCGGTCAGTTCTGGCTGTGTGCCTTCCTCGGTGATTTCGCCGTTGTCTATAACGACAAGGCGGTCGGCATCGCGGAGGGTGGAGAGGCGGTGGGCGATGGAGATGGTCGTGCGCCCCTTAATTAAGTAGTTGATAGATTCCTGGATCGCTTTTTCCGTTTCGGTGTCCACGGAGGCGGTCGCCTCATCAAGTATCAAAATTTTCGGGTTGGCAAGGATTGCGCGTGCAATTGAAATCCGCTGGCGCTCACCGCCGGAAAGTTCGCGGCCGGCGGAGCCGATAATGGTATCATATCCGTCCGGCATGCGCAGGATAAAGTCGTGCGCGCTTGCGAGTACTGCGGCGCGTATAATCTCCTCCTTGGTTGCGGACGGGTTTGCGTAGGCTATATTTTGTTCAACCGTACCCATAAAAATATAGGTTTCCTGCGATACCATCGCAACATTGCGCCGCAGGTCGTGAAACGCTAGGTCGCGCACATTTACCCCGTCGAAATAAATTGCACCTTCCTGGGGGTCGTACATACGTGAAATCAGGTTTACAAGAGTTGTTTTTCCGGCTCCCGAGCGCCCGACAATACCGAGCATTTCGCCCTCGTTGATACGCAGGTTGATGTTCTTTAATACCGGCTTGTTAATCTCATAGCCGAAGGTTACATGGTCGAGAACGATCTCGCCCCTTGGCTCGGGCATTGTGACAGGATTTTCTTTTTCCTGTACTTCCGGGATGGCATCGAGAATCTCGAACATGCGCTGTGCGCTGTTGATACTGTCCGACCACCAGTGAAAAATATGGGAGAAGAAGTTCATAGGTCCGGAAAGCTGTCCGACATAGCCGACAAAGGTAATCAATATTCCGAGATCAAAATTCGTTCCGGAAAGAACTAGGGAAACACCGATAAACCAGACAATCATACTGGTTAATTCCTGTGTTGTTGAGTACAGGAAAGTAAATTTGTTATCAAAACGCACAATTGCAAGCTCCGCGTCCTTCATGCGCGAGTTGTTTGTGGAAAAACGGGTTAGTTCCCGCTGTTCCTGACCGAATGCCTTGACCACGCGCGCGCCGGTCAGATTGTCATTTACCTGGCTGTTCAGGGAGCGCTCCGCGCGGTGCCGCCTGCCGAATAAACTCCAGAGGTGTGGGCGTAGTTTCATGCCGACCACCACGGAAATTGGCAGCAGGACGCAGGCGATAATTGCCAGTTCCCAGCGTATTGAAAACATAACAATCAAAGTGGAAATGATTGTAAAAGAATGTATTAATATGTAAGGTGCGCCATCGATGAAAAATCCGGTCACACGCTCTGCGTCCCGCAGTACGCGGGTCATAAGGCTTCCTGTCTGACGGCTTTTGTAAAAGCTGATTGAGAGTTTGCCCATCGCGCCGAAAATATCTTTTTTCAGGTCGCGCACAACGCTTGTTACAATCTGAGCCGTGAAAACGCCTTGCAGGACGAAAAGCAATTGCAGTGACAGCTTGGCGAAGAACATGGTCAGCACCACTAACAAGAGTGCCGTGACAAAACGGCCGTCCTTAATTCCAAGTGTTGCGAGGAATTCGGAATCCTTCTCAAGGATATGGTCGTAGAGAACCGTTCCATTTAAATACGGCCATACAAGGTTGAGAGCCGCAATGCCGAGGAAACAAAACAGCATAACCGCAAGCTTAATCCAATATGGTTTAAAATACTTTAGAACCCGGATGAAGATTGTGCCGCGCTCCATACATTTCGGACAGATTTTGCGGTTTCGGTTCGGGTACATTGTGCCGCATTTCGGACAATATTCATCTTCCTCCTCCTCTTCCTGCATAAAATCTGGCTGAGGGTTCTTAATGCGGTCAAAAGCCCGCACAAGATGGTGCATGTTTTTCATGTGTAAGTTGGAAAATGCGGCGAGAGCATCGCCGTCGTTTGCAATTAACAGGCCGCAGGCCACCTGCCGTTCGATCTTTACGGATTCAAGTTCAGCAACCGCTAAAGAGCGGAATGCAAAAGTCTGTCCGTAATCCGTTTCCAGATCTCCTTTTTTGCTGTAGCCTTTAAAGGAGCGGATTCGGGAGGGATCGGGCGGGGAAGTGAGCAGACAGAGTTTGTCCGCGGTCAGGATCACATATCCGTCCGCATATTCGCAGTTAGTATTCATATCCGTGGCGCATGCGCAAAGCAGGTCGCCGGAGGAAATACCGTGCCGCGAGAGTAGTTCCAGAACGGATTTGGGTAATTTTACCTTTTCCATGACAGAATAACCCCCCTTATTCGTGTGCTTGTTTTTAGTAGTTTTCAGTAACATAATTTATTGTGAGATGCACTCCCAATTATAGCACGAATCTATGTTCGGATGCAAGAAAAAATAGCGCTAAATTAAAACATAATTTTGTAAGCTTTCTTTTTTATATATCTTCGTGCATTTTTTAATGTTTTTTGTGCAAATACCAAGCAAAGTGTTTACTTTGCCCACTGTATTAATGCAATGTATGACCAGGCTTCCACTGTGCTAGTACAGGTTATTTGGTAATGATTAATATAGATTTAGTATATTTTCGAATAATTTCGAAAAAGTATTTTCTTCTGTTATCTGCGGACAAATAGTTATAGGTTTTTCGTTATGTACCATTTTTTAATAACTTCTTCCGCCTTTTTCAAATGAATATTAAATCCCATATCTTTTTTTGCTTCCTCCGCCGTTGTATAAATAAGTGTGCTCCAGTCCCACCAGAAAAAGCCGGCAAACCAATCCTCTTTGGAAAATACGGATAAGCAGGAATCGTAAAAGCGTGCCTGTTCCTCCTCATCCCACGGAAATTCGCGGTGAGTAAAATCCCAGGGCATCATAGCGCAGCCCTTTGCGCTTCGGCAGCCGATCTCCATAAAAATTATTTTTTTACCGAGCTTATCCGCGAGCGGTTTTAAATGGTCGCGCACTTTCTCCCATGCCAAAGTCATATTTAAAAGGCTCTCGCCGGGGATTTTTGCGACAGGGAAATATGCGGAGGTTCCGATATAATCGAGTGCGTCGAACCATGAAACCTGATCTTCCTTGCCGTGGTTGGTATTGTACACAAGAGGACCGTGGTAAACATCACGCACCTTGGCGATCAGTGCCCTCCAGTAGACTTCCTTGCGCTCCGTGCCTAGCATCTCGCATCCCAGGCAGAACATTTCGCAGCCGGTATCCTCTGCCAGTTCCGCATAGTGTAGCAGATAAGCTGTATAGCTTGCAAACCATTTGCTCCAGTAGGTATCGCGCCCCGCCATATCAGAATCGGGGAAGTCAATCAAAGCGCGCCATGTGCCATCCAGACAATTAATCATCGGTTTCAGACAGACTTTTATACCCCTTTCATGAGCGCGGCGGATAGCAAAGGTAATGTCTTTGTCAGAGGCATTGCGCTCGTAGTTAAATAATATTTTTGTTGAGGCGTAACTTTCCTGTTCAATTGTTACTGCAAGACAAATCCAATTTACGCCGGTTTCAAATAGTAAATCCTGCGAGGCGATTGCCTCCGGTGTACGGTAAATTCCACGTCCGCCGCAGTATCCATAGGTGTATCCCTTTATTTCCATAAAATCCTCCATTCTGAGAACGTTTACTTTCGGGGAGATGATTAGGGCTAATTTGTGACGTTCCCTGCACAAACAGTTTTCTCCCTTTTTGGTCAGGCTATCAATTCCTGCCATTCCGCCCCCCATTTTAAGACCATGCAGAATAAAAGTAAATGGATTTTTCAGCGGAAATGATGTCGTTTATGCCTTTTATTTTTCGGTGGTTATAAGGGGATATTGTAGGGCATATTCTGTTTTTTAACCATCAAAGAAGTCACCGCTTATAAGTATAAAGATGAAAGCAGTGGGGAAGGGGGAGTTCTTTGTGTCAGGGGGGGATAAGTTCCATCTGACAAGTTGCGATAGCAGCATAGGGATATGAAAATTTATTTGATATGGTTGTTTTGGGTGGATGAGATTTGGGTTATAAGATAAAAGAATATTATGTGAGCTAATAATAATTGTAGAAACATATTGAT
>ERZ778516.827-NODE-827-length-25308-cov-3.836613_pt1 | contig 25308 bp, 27 predicted proteins | sample MGYA00510342_ERZ778516 | MGnify/ENA primary metagenome ERZ778516 (study PRJEB29527, sample SAMN07138961) | mouse gut metagenome | material: feces | host: mouse | place: China:Nanjing | collected 2016-01-25 ... | reverse complement strand
CCTTTGGTATTGGTATATCTACTACGTTTATACGATGCTTTTTAAGCTGAGTTTTTTCTTTTCTATTGGAATTTCTAATTAGATGATATCATAATCACAGTAAAATTTCTACTGCTTTTTGATAAAAACTGAATGGAGTATCAAAAAACAACACATACTCTTAATAGAAAGATTCTAATAAAGAAAAGGGATAATAAAACGATGCAGATAAACAAAGTAGAAATTTGTGGTATTAATACTTCTAAACTAAAAACGTTAAAAGAAAAAGAAAAAATGGAATATTTAGAACAAATGCACAAAGGAGACAAAACAGCCAGAGAAAAATTAATCAATGGAAATTTAAAACTGGTATTAAGCGTGATACAACGCTTTGTCAATCGTGGAGAAAACTTAGACGATTTATTTCAAGTAGGTTGTATCGGTTTGATGAAAGCGATTGACAATTTTGATATGACAGTTGGTGTAAAATTTTCTACCTATGCAGTACCTATGATTATTGGCGAGCTTAGAAGATATCTTAGAGATTATAATACGATTCGCGTGAGTCGTTCCTTAAAAGATATTGCATATAAGGCAATGAATATCAAAGAACAACTCACCAAAAAGATGAGCCGTGAACCAACAATTGAAGAAATTGCAAAAGAGTTAGAGATGGATAAAGCCTCTGTTGTATTGGCATTAGAAGCAATTGTCGACCCTGTCTCCCTTTACGAACCAGTCTATTCCGATGGTGGAGATACCATTTATGTAATGGATCAAATTGGAGATCACAGCGATGATAGCGACTGGTTGGGTGAAATTATGTTTAAAGAAGCGCTGAATAACTTAAACGAACGTGAAAAAAATATTCTCATGCTTCGATTCTTTCAGGGAAAAACGCAAGTAGAAGTTGCAGAAGAAATTGGAATCAGTCAAGCACAGGTATCTCGTTTGGAAAAAGGAGCATTAAACCACATCAAAGAACAAATTTAAAAAACGGTTGAGCTTTTTGCTCAACCATTTTTATTTATTTTAATAAGCTAATGCCATCCATTTCGATGGGTTTTTCTAAATCCATAATTTCTAACATGGTTGGAGCGATATCTGCTAATTTTCCGCCTTCTCTCAAATCGCGATCCAGACCTACTACAACAAATGGAACAGGTGATGTGGTATGAGCAGTAAATGGAGAACCATCTGGTTCATACATCTGATCAGCATTTCCATGGTCAGCTGTAATCAATGCCACACCGCCTTTTGCAAGAATAGCATCCACTGTCTTTCCAACACAAGTATCCACCGCTTCTACTGCTTGCTTTGCAGCTTCAAATACACCTGTATGACCAACCATATCACAGTTTGCATAGTTTAAGATGATAACGTCATATTTATCAGATTCAATTCTCTTTACAACTTCGTCACAAACTTCATAAGCACTCATTTCGGGTTGCAAATCATAAGTAGCAACTTTTGGAGAGTTGATCAAAGCGCGATCTTCTCCTTGGAAGGTTGCTTCTACACCGCCATTAAAGAAAAATGTTACATGTGCATATTTTTCTGTTTCTGCAATGCGAAGTTGTGTAAATCCCTTTTGGCTGATATATTCTCCAAAGGTATTTGATAAAGATTGCGGTTTAAAAGCAACGTCTACATTTGGCATAGTAACATCATACTGAGTCATACATACAAAACAAACAGGTATTCTGCCGCCTTCTCTTACAAAGCCATCAAACGCATCATCTACTAAAGTACGGGTAATTTCTCTTGCACGGTCAGGACGGAAGTTAAAAAATACAACGCTGTCATGTTCCTTGATATTGGCATCCTTTTTACAGACGGTTGGAATCACAAATTCATCTGTCACTTGTGCGTCATAAGATTGTTGCATCGCTTCTACTGCGCTAGTTGCTTCATTTCCCTTTCCGTACACAATAGCAGAATATGCTTTTTCGACACGTTCCCAACGATTATCACGGTCCATTGCGTAGTATCTTCCCATAACAGTGGAGATTTCTCCAACTCCGATTTCGTTCATCTTTGACTGTAACTGTTCAACAAAGTCTTTTCCAGAACTTGGAGGAACATCACGTCCATCCATAAAGCAATGAACATATACTTTTTCAATACCAAATTTTTTTGCAAGATTTAATAAGCCATATAAATGTTCATTGTGACTGTGAACACCGCCATCAGACAACAAGCCCATTAGATGAAGCGCTGTCCCATTTGCTTTACAGTTGTCCATTGCTTTTACTAAAGCAGGATTTTGGAAAAAGTCACCATCTTTGATTGCTTTTGTAATTCTAGTCAGTTCTTGATAAACTACTCGTCCTGCACCGATATTGGTATGTCCAACTTCAGAATTTCCCATTTGACCATCGGGGAGACCTACATCCAACCCAGATGCACCAATATAAGTCATCTTGCCTTCAGACATCAAGCGGTCTAAATTTGGTGTGTTTGCAGCAAAGATGGCATTTCCGTATTCAGATTCATTTTTGCCAAACCCGTCCATGATAATTAAAGCCAATGGTTTTCTCATTGATATTTCCTCCACCCATCAATTAGCCGTTTGTTGCGGCTTTTACAATAATTGAAAAATCCTCTGCTTTTAAAGAAGCTCCGCCAATCAATCCACCGTCAACATCTGGTTGAGCCACTAATTCTTCTGCATTTGCTGCATTCATAGAACCACCATATTGAATGGTCATCGCATCAGCAGCTTCTTTATCATAGACTTTTTCAATGGTAGCACGGATCAAAGAACATACTTCATTTGCCTGTTGAGCGGTTGCAGTTTTACCAGTTCCAATTGCCCAAACTGGTTCATATGCAATGATTACATTTTTTAATTGCTCTTTGGTGACATCTTTTAATGCAATTTTAGTTTGTAGTGCAACCAATTCTTCAGTGATGTTGTTTTCTCTATCTTCTAACATTTCCCCAACGCATAAAATGACTTTTAAACCAGCTTCTAAAGCTGCTTTTGTACGCAAATTTACTGTGGTATCGGTTTCGCCAAAGTATTGTCTTCTTTCACTATGACCAATGACTACATACTCTACACCCATTTCAGCCAACATATCAGCAGAAATTTCACCAGTATAAGCACCAGATTTTGCAAAGTGACAGTTTTCAGCTCCTACTTTTATATTAGAGCCTTCTGTTGCTGCTAAAGCAGTTTCTAAATTGGTGAAAGGCACACAAATTACCACTTCACATCCTGCATTTGCCACCAATGGCTTTAGTTCTTCGATAAGTGTTTTTGCTTCTGCTCTGTTTTTATTCATTTTCCAGTTGCCAGCAATAATTGCTTTTCTTAAATTTTTATTCATATTAATAAACCTCTTTCAAATCATGTAATGATATCGTTATACTGTTGATACAGCAGGTGGATTTTTTGCGAAATACAGAAAATAGGTTCTCATTCGATTGTATTAGTGTACCAAATCTAAGCAAATGAACCCCATATGTCCCATGGTTTTATTCAATTTATGCAGTGCATATCTTCATTCTCAATACTCATACTGATAGGACAATCGCTATCAAATACACCTATCCAATTCATTTCACCACTTTAAAAGTGGGAGATTTTTACAAATTTTTGATAAAAGAAAAGCGGGACGGGCTTTACCCCGCCCCGTCTTTTTTTATTTGGATCGCTCCAAGTTCTATCTGAACGGACAGAAAACTTATTTTGCATTTAAACAATCAATACCTGGTAATACTTTACCTTCCATATATTCTAAGGAAGCGCCGCCACCGGTAGAAATATGACTCATTTTATCAGCAAATCCCAATTTTGTTACTGCTGCAACAGAGTCACCACCACCAATTACAGAAATCGCATCAGAATCAGCAACTGCTTTTGCAACTGCTAAGGTACCATTTGCAAAATTTGGGAATTCAAATACACCCATTGGACCATTCCAGATAACAGTTTTTGCATCTTTGACTGCATTGCAGAACATCTCAATAGATTTTTGACCGATATCCATACCCATCCAGCCATCTGGAATGGAATCTGAATTGATATCTTGATATTGTGCATCTTCTGCAAATTTATCGGCGATACGGTTGTCCACTGGAATCAATAAATTAACGCCTTTTTCTTCTGCTTTTTTCATAATAGAAGCAGCCAATTCCACTTTGTCGTCTTCACAAATAGAAGTACCAATGTTATAGCCTTTTGCTTTCATAAAGGTATAAGCCATACCGCCGCCAACAATCAACGTATCTACCTTATCCAATAAGTTGGTAATTACGCCAATTTTATCAGAAACTTTTGCACCACCTAAGATTGCAACAAAAGGTCTTTTTGGATCTTCTAATGTTCCGCCAATAAATGCGATTTCTTTTTGCATCAAATAACCACAGACTGCTGGCAAATAAGCTGCCACTCCAGCGGTGGATGCATGTGCTCTATGACAAGCGCCAAATGCGTCATTGACATAAATGTCAGCCATAGAAGCCAAATTTTTTGCAAAATCAGGATCGTTTGCGGTTTCTTCTTTGTGATAACGAACGTTTTCCAATAACATAACGTCGCCTTCTTTTAATGCAGCAGCTTTTGCTTTTGCATCTTCACCAACAACGTCTTTTGCCATTACAACGTCTTTGCCCAACAATTCGGATAATCTTGCAGCTACTGGAGCCAAAGAAAATTCTGGTTTAAATTCCCCTTTTGGACGACCTAAGTGAGAACACAAGATTACTTTTGCTTGATGGTCAATCAAATATTTAATAGTAGGCAATGCAGCTACAATTCTTTTATCATTGGTGATTACTCCATCTTTTAATGGTACATTGAAATCACAGCGAGCAAGCACCGTTTTGCCAGCAACCTCAATATCTTCAATTGATTTTTTGTTTAACGCTGCCATTTTATTCATCCTTTCAGTATTTTTGAAATCACATTCTTACCATTGTCTATGATTTATTTTTGAAATAGAATCACAAACTACTTCTTTATTTTATACTAAAATTATTTTTTTTGCAAGTACTTTAGGGAAGAAACTTCCAATATTTACAAATTTATGATTTGTTTTTGCTCTTAATCACAATTGCAACCATTTTGGGACCTGCATTGATGGTAATTGCTGCTCCAGCTTCAAAAATTCCCTCTGAACGATATCGAAAACGCTTTTCTGCTTCTTTGTTTAATTTTTCAGCGGCTTCGTCCAAACAGCCTTTCACAACCATAAATGGCGTTTTGGGAATCATATTATTTTCCGCATATTTGAGTAAGGTTGGAATAATTGCTTTTTCTCCCCGCACCTTTTCAATGATACTCACTTCACCGTTTTTAAAGCGAATAATTGGTTTTAATCCCAGCAGTTCACCCATAAAGGCAGCCGCACAGCTCACACGTCCTGATTTTTTGACAAATTCTAGAGAATAAGGGGCAAAATAAACTTCAACGCTTTCAAACCAATCGGTCAAATAACTGACCACTTCATCAACAGAAATACCCTTTTGAATTTTCTTCGCCGCTTGGATAACTGGATAACCATAAGCGATGGTATAAATTCTAGAGTCTATTACATAAATGTGAAATTGGTCTTTTCTTTCTGGATATTTTTCATAAAATTGGTTCTTTGCCATAATGGCATTGTCATACGTACTAGAGCCAAGTCGATTAATTGAAACATAGATACAATTTTCATAGCCTTGATTAAAAACTTCTTCAAATTTTTCTTCAAATTGGATTGTGGTGATCTGAGCATGTGTTGGGATTTTGGGTTCTGTTAATAAAATTTGATAAAATTCTTGATTGGTAAAATCCTTATTGGACTCATATGATTTATCTCCAATGGTAATTGGAAAATTTAGTATCTCAATTTGATATCGTTGCGCGGTTTCTTGGGGAATATCCGAAGCAGAATCGGTAATTAATTTAATAGAGTTCATAGTATATATCCTTTCTATTGATAGATTTTATCGTTCATTCCAATGAAATTTTGTCAATTCGCCCGCTGTCTTTAAACGGGGAAATCCCCATTGTCTCAATACTTCATAACTAGCAAGTGCTACTGTATTAGATAAATTTAAACTTCTCGCATCATCTATCATGGGTATTCTTACGCAATTATCTGGATGGTCAAATAAAAGCTGTTCGTCTAATCCAGCGTCTTCTCTTCCAAAAATTAGATAAGCTGTATCTGGATAAGTAACATCAGAATAAATTTGTTGCCCTTTGGTTGTGAAAAAATAAAAGTTGCCGCTATTTTTCTCAAAAAACGCCTCAATATTATCATAATAATAAATATCCAGTAAATACCAATAATCCAAACCTGCTCGCTTTAACTTTTTATCATCGATTTCAAATCCCATCGGCTTTACGATATGTAATTTTGCCCCAGTGGCTGCACAAGTTCTTGCAATGTTTCCAGTATTTTGGGGAATTTGGGGTTGTACTAAAACAATATGTAACTGACTCATATATTTCCTCTTGTTCTCATAAGATATGATATAATTGATTTTATTTTACCAAAAAATAACGAAAAACACAACTGTCATTTTTATAAGAAAAGACATTGCTGTTTGCAATGTCTTTTCATTTATTTCTTTTTTTGTTTTTTGACAGAGGAATATTGAAATTTTACACTCTTTCTCTTATGATTGTAGATTGCTGTAATGATGATATAAAGAAAAATTAAAACTGCTAGTACAATCAAACCGATTTGTATCATGGGCTGGGTAAAAAACTTTTTTACCTGGTCTAAAATATACAAAAAGGTACTGCGCTCAATGGTCTCTGAAGCAACTAAATCTACTGTTACCAAAACTTCATCTTTTAGTTTTAATTCTAAAGTTCCAATCTTGTCCCCTTGTTTAATTGGCGCATCTAAAAATTTGGGGACATGGGGAATTTGTTGTATCGAACTTAGTTCAATATTCTCTGGCATCAATACAGAAATATCTTCTGCCGGTTGTGCAATCACTTGATCTTTGATGGCAGAAAGTCTTACTGGGACACCAGCAACCAGTGTTGTTGTTTCCAACACATTTCGGATGTCAAAATAATTAAAAGCCCATTTTAATAGATTAATGGAGTCACGAAAGACCGTTTGTGTGCGCACACCACTTTCATCTCGATCTAGCCCCCCCATTACAATTAGCAAATAAGTAAATCCATCTTGTTCCGCCAAAGTCGCCAGATTTTGCGTATTTTCATCAGTTGTTCCAGTTTTGATTCCAAGAGCAGGTTTATAATAAAAGTCAGAGGAGGATGCCAACATTTTATGTGTGTGAATTAATTTTTTATTTTCTGGAGTGAGGTTGGTTGGAGCAACTTCCCAGACAGGTTCTTTGACAATTTCTTTAAAACGCGGCAAGTCCAACGCATGTTCAGTAATCAGATAGATATCATAAGCAGTGGAGTATTGATTATCATCATGAAGTCCATGTGTATTGGCAAAATGTGTATTTTCACATCCCAATTCCTTTGCCTTAATATTCATTTTTTCAATAAAGGTTTGAATATCTCCCCCATAGATTTCCCGACCGATATAATCTCCTAAAACATCTCCTATCTCACAGGCGGATTGTAATAACAATGCCACCAATAGGTCGAATATACGCACTTCTTCTCCGGGGAGAAAACCGGACAATGACGCCTGTGATTCTATCCAATAGGAATCTGTCATGATTGAAGTCGGACAGACAATTTTTTTATTTAATTGTTCATCTGTCAACGTTTCCAATACCAATGTTGCTGTCATGATTTTGGTTAAAGAAGCAGGACATAATAGCTGGTCTTTATTTTTGGCATAAATTGGTGTATCAGTATCCAAATTTACCATATAAGCAGATTCACTGTTAATGGTGGTATTTTCAGGTTCATAGGTAACCGCTGCCGACACTGTATTGGTAAAAAACGAAATTAATATGATAACCAATGTGAAAATTGCTGTTTTTTGTATGTGCATATAGACATAACTCCTTAATCAGTGTATTATATAAAAGTAAGTTTTTTAGATAACCATACAATCTTATCATATTTTAAAGTATATCATATTTTAAGGGAAAAACAAGTTACAAATCATTGCTTTTAAATTAAAATATGAAAATCATGAGCGGGAGGGCTTATCTTGATTTATGTCACTGGAGATACTCACGGAGATATCACCCGATTTAAACAAAAGGAAATTAAAAAATTAAAAAAAGGTGATACTTTAATTGTATGTGGGGATTTTGGATTTATTTGGGACGGCTCTAAAAAAGAAACAAAAATGTTAAAATGGCTGTCAAAACAAAAATATCAAATTTTATTTGTAGATGGCTGTAATGAAAATTATCAATTATTAGAAAAATATGAAACTTCTGAGTGGAATGGCGGTCAAGTGCAGATCATTGCAGATGGTATTATTCACCTATTAAGAGGAGAAATTTATCAAATTGAAGGAAAATCTATCTTTACATTTGGAGGTGGAGATGCCGCACAACTCATTGATCTACCAGAAGAGTTTTCTACACAAGGACGAGAACAACCAACTGTCAAAGAAACTTCAAACGGACTTGAAAATTTACAGGCACATCAAAACAAGGTGGATATTATTATCACACATGATGCTCCTACAAAAATTACCCAGGCAATGAATGTTGAAGAAAATGGAATTTCTTTTATTCAAAATTATTTAGATGTCATCCGCAAACAAGCAACCTTTAAAGCCTGGTATTATGGAAAATACCATAAGAATAAGATAATACCTCCTTATTATTACAATGTATTTACTGATGTATTAAAAATTGAATAAAGACGGTTTTAAAAAAACCGTCTTTTTATTTTAGTTTATGAATATATTTGGGGCGAATCTGTATTAAAAACATAGAAATTAATCTAGTTAAGGCAATATCATAAATGATAAAAACCACATTTCCCACTGCTAACAACAGAAGGATTCCATACTTTGCAACTTCAAAATCAGCCAATACCTGTGTCATTCCCAAAATTTGAATGACGACATAATAAGAAAATAATACCGCTAAATTAAACCAAAGTATTTTGATACTCCATTCTAGTATTCGATTTTTCATGGTTTCTACTTTTCCCTTTAATATGGGATAATACCCCAAAAATACAATAAATAACACAACTGATTCTTTATTGGGGACGATCAAGGCAGATAACATGCCAACGACTACATAACATAAAATTGCATTTTTATAACCAAATTCAATCACAACTGGAATCAGACAGATACCCGCAATCGCAGGAAACGCATATTCGGCAAATGGAAAAATGCTGGATAAAAACATAAAAACGATGCTTAATCCGCATAAAATACCACCATATGCCATCTTAAAACTCTGTTTCATCATCAAGTCTCACCTAGCAACAAGCGATTAAGTCCCCACCCATACATTCACAGCAGCAGTCTGCACAAATCAGACCATTACAGATGTCGCATGCACTACAACCACCCATTTGGGGCTGTGTGCGGTAAGGGTTGGTATTGGTTTGTTGTCCTGCGCCAAAATTCCCCTGTCTTTGCCACATCATGCGATTTAATGCTGCGCGATATTCTGGATTGTTAGGGCTCATGCGACAGGCGGTAGAAAAGTGATTGGTTGCATCTTCCAACCAACCTCTGGAAAAATAAATGCTCCCCTTTAAAAAATACCATTCCCCTTCTCGTTGAGCGGGTGGAATGCCATCCAATAACTCTTCGGCTTCTACCAATCGATTCTGCCCAATCATCATACGAATATCTCGTAAATTGGAATTGGGACCAGTATATCCAGTCTGGGACTGATAATCATTTGACTGATAGGTTCTAGAAGCGCCAGAAATTTTTCTTTCATTCATAATGGTATCAAAAGCAGAGTTGATTTCTGCCATTTTTTCTTCAGCTACTTCTTTTAGTGGACTGGTTGGATAATTATCAGGGTGATATTTTTTTGCCAACTCACGATAAGCACTTTTTATCTGGTCATCACTTGCATTTTGTGTGACCCCTAATACTTCATATGGATTTGCCATAATATAACTCCCGTTCTCTATTTAATCTTTTTTGTTCTTTATGCAATACTTGATAAAGACTATTATGAAACCCCAAATAAATAATATTATCTAATATGGTCTTGTAATGTTTGATGTTTAATAATTCATATGCAGAAGCAATTTGTCCAATGGTCAAATTGATAACACCTTTTGCATATTCTTTTATCTGTTCTAAATTGGTATTTTGTTGGGCTACAAACTTTTTATAAAATATATTATACCCACCTGTTTTGATATCGTCTTCTAAATCATCTAAGGCATCAATAAAGTATACAAAACGCCCTACAAAATACCCAAGTCGGTTCAGTACAGTTTGTTCGGTCTTATCGTCGGATAAACATTCAAAAATGCGACCCAAAGCCCCTGCAGAAGGTTCCGCTGCATAATCAATGCTAAGACTGTCACTGTGCTCTACGATATTTTGCTGATTGATACACTCACTTACAATTTCATCTAAATAAGGATATCTTTTTGCCGCTTTGCGTTTTGCTTGGCGAGCAAATGGCATAAGCGACAGGGAAAGACTTTTATCTTTGATACCGCCATCATCATAGTTATCCTTTAATTTATAATAAAACATAATCATTGCAGTGGAAGCACCAAAGGTCAAATCCTCACAGGTGGTTAGACACGCTTTTTTCTTTAAGGGATTCACAATACATTTTTCATGTCGAAAAAGACCAGATACCTCTTTTAAACTCAATGAAATCAAGGATAAAAAAGTAAAATCATAGCTTAAAGTCATTCTAGCAAATGGACCATATACACTGCCAAGCTGTTTACATAATCCACAATAGATCGCTTTATAGGTGTCAAATTCTTTTACTTTCATTTCAGGTTTAAAGGGTTTAATATATCCAAACACTCACGATACTCCATCTTTTTTAATCTACTTAATAATATTAATATTACTTGATTGTTATCAAAAATTGGTTACTAAACTGTAAAATAATCATATCTGTTTTTTCATATGATATGACATCATGATATCAAATCTGAAAATATTGATAGAAAGGTTGGAATCAGTATGTTGAAAACTTTCTCATACCAACGTGAAAAAGCTGTTGATTATGCAATAAAATGGGCATATTCACGCAATCCAAAGTATTTTAATTTTGATGAAATTGGAGGAGATTGCACAAATTTTGTTTCTCAGTGTCTTTATCAGGGATGTGGTGTGATGAATTATACACCAACATTTGGCTGGTATTATCTGGATATTGACAATCGTTCCCCTTCTTGGACAGGAGTTTCCTATCTATACCAATTTTTAATTTCCAACCAAGGAGTGGGTCCATTTGCAACAGAAGAAATTTCACTCTCTGAAGTACAATTGGGAGATATTATCCAACTGTCCAACGGTGTACGCTACTATCATTCTCTATTTGTTACAGAGGTTGTAAGACCAACCACCAATCAAATTTTTGTATCAGCGCATTCTTTTGATGCACGCAATCGCCCATTGGACAGCTATTCTTATCAGGAATTGCGTGTTTTACAGATACAGGGTTATCGAAATTACAGCAATGAATGAAAATTTTTCTAGTTTATTAATTATTATTACATCAAATTGTGTTACACTATCATTATAATCAATATCTATGAGAAAGGGTAACATTATGATAGAAAAACAATCTGAAAAATATGTATCAGATTCCACAACCAAGCAGGTTCATATTATTATGAATGAACACATCAATGGATCTCATCGGTTATTTGGAGGCAAACTGATGGAATGGATTGACATCGTTGCCGGTGTTGTTGCAAGACGACATGCAAACTGCAATGTCACAACCATTTCAATGGATAAAATTCATTTTAAAGCACCTGCTTATGTCAATGATTTGGTGGTATTGGTTGGAAAAGTCACTTATGTGGGAACCTCTTCTATGGAGATTCGAGTTGATACCTTTGTTGAAAGTTTAGATGGGGTCAAACGCCCTATCAATCACGCTTATGTGGTTATGGTTGCATTGGACGAACATGAAAAACCGACCAAAGTGCCAAGGTTAATTCTACAAACCGAGCAAGAAAAAGCAGAATGGGAAGCTGGAATCAAAAGAAATCAACTTCGCAAACAAAGAAGCCTAGAATTTTATTAATCAAAATCCCCTTACAGTTTATTTTGTAAGGGGATTTTTACAAACTTCTTTTCTCAATGGACAGATATCACATTTTGGAGAACGTGCTGTACAGTATTCTCTGCCGAACAAGACCAATCTATGACAAAATGCGCCACTTTCTGCTGGTGGTAGAATTTTCCACAATTGTTTTTCTACCGATAAAGGAACTTTACTGCCATCGGTCAATCCCAACTTTCCACAAATGCGAATACAATGGGTATCGGTTACAACAGAAGGCTTTCCATAGACATCTCCCAAAATTAAATTGGCTGTTTTGCGTCCTACACCAGATAATTTGAGCAATTCTTCCATTGTATCAGGTACAACAGAGTGATATTCTTCTATTAATGTTTTTGACATAGAGATGATATCCCTTGCTTTGGTTTTTCCCAAACCACAAGGTCTTACAATGCGCTCAATATCTTCATACTCTGCTTCTGCTAAAGATTTTAAAGTGGTGTATTTTGCAAATAGCTCTTTTGTGACAATATTGACTCTAGCATCGGTACACTGAGCAGACAGTCGAACAGAAATCAGCAATTCATATGGTTCTCGATAATCCAAAGAACACACAGCATCTGGATATATTTCTTTGAGTTGTTCAATTGCCAACAAAGCCCGTTGTTTTTTTGTCATATGTAAAACACCTTTCCAGTTACTTCTAAAATATTAGAATTTAGTATACCATATTTGTATTGTATTTGCAAGATTTGTCGAATTTTAATCTATCGTATTTCGTTTCCAGAATGGTATCAATATCGCAAATTTGTAAATTTTTAACGAACCCTTACAATTGCCAGTATTGCTACATCATGAAATTCTCGTCCAAAAGGATAGTGATGAAGAATTCCCTCTTGCAGATATCCATTCTTTTCAAGGACACGTATAGAAGCTCGATTCTCTATCTGAACAAGACCTTGAATTCTTTGAAGTCCCAATTCCTTTATGCCAAAATCGGTTACTTTTGCTGCAACTTCAGTAGCCACTCCTTTCCCCCAGCTATCATAAACATAGTGATAAGAGATTTCCGCCATAGTCTTTTTTATAAATCCCCCTAAATCAATTCTTCCAATTACGCGTCTGCTTACTTTTTCCTTTACACACCATGTAAAGACAAGTTTTCTTTTCAAAAGTTTCTCATTTATGTTATTGAGCCAATTTGTAATGTGTGGCTCTTTATCGAACAATGGTACTCCGCCACCAAGAAATTTTTGTACTCTATCATCTCTCAAAATATCAAAATAGTCTTTCATATCTTCCTTCTCAAAGGGAACTAACATAAATCGTTCTGTTTCTAAATACGGAACACAATCAAAATAATCTCGAAACTGCTTCATTTGTTAAAACTTCCTTTCTTCTACACCATGCTTTTTTGTAACATAAAATATTTACGAATAACTATTTGAATATTAATACTTCTTGTGCTATAATAGCAACGGATATTACTTAAAATGTCGATAAAATAATTGATGATTGATAAAATGAAGAAAATCGGAGGCAAGCATGGGAAAATATCAAAATGTTGACTGTCCTATCTGTGGAGAACCATTAGAAAATGGAAAAGTTATCGTTATTTGTCCAGAATGCGGCGCACCTTATCATAAAGATTGCGTTGATAAAGAGGGAAAATGTATTTTTGATGAATTACATGCTCAGAAAAAAGCATGGGAAATGCCCAAAAAGGAAGTACACTATACCTCTGATGAACCAAAAAGATGTTCTCGCTGTGGTACACTCAACCCAATCGACGGATTGTTTTGTGAAGTATGTGGCAACCCGCTCAATCAACCAAAACAGCCACCCAATTCCAATCAGCAGACCTTTACAGGGGGATTTCAAAAACCTTTAAACTATATGGCTTATGACCCTTTTACAACTCCTTTTGGCGGGGTCAATCCAGATGAAAAAATTGATGAAATTCCAGTAAAGGACTGGGCAGTATTCATTGGACAAAACACGCAATATTTTATCCCAAAATTCAATGATATGGGACAAAAGCGCAAAAATACTACATTTAATTTTGCCGCCTTGTTATTTAATGGATTCTATTTTCTTTATCGCAAGATGTATCTTTGGGGCATTATGTTAATTGTTGTTATGGTGGGGCTTCAAATTCCAAGTATTTTATTTACGATTCAGGAAATGGCAAAAAATATGATGATGACAGATGTAATACAGATTCCATTTTCTATGGAGGCACTCGCTCATGCTTCTAATATCTGTAGTGCTGCAAGACTGGTTATTATGGTTTTATGTGGTATATTCACAAATCGGCTTTATAAATTTCACTGTGAGAATAAAATCAGAAAAGTGCAAAATCAGGTTACAGAACATCACGAATATATGAAAACCTTGACAAAAACCGGGGGCACTTCTGCAAAATTAATTTTTATTTTGGTTACTATTTATTTTATACTTTCTACCCTGTCTGTATTTTTGTTGTGGTTTAAATAAAATTGTATCGACCGCCATCAAAGCAGGTTGTCTTATCAAATATCATAAAAGGGATACTACTAAATTGTGGTATCCCTTTTATTGTAATATATACTTGATTCAAATGATCATAAATTTTCTATAGACTATAAAATCATAACAATGGTTCCAATTGTAATCAACAATCCCCCAACCAATGTCTGCCATGTAATGGCTTCTTTTAAAATAATCAATGCTAACATCAAACTGATAACAACACTAAATTTATCCACTGGAACCACTTTGGAAGCATCTCCTAGTTGTAACGCTTTGTAATAAAACAGCCATGACAATCCCGTCGATAAACCAGATAATATTAAAAACAACCAACTTTTCATTCCTATCTGTGTAATTCCATGTTGCGTTCCAGTAACAAATACAAGCCCCCATGCCATGATTAAAACAACTACAGTACGAATTGCAGTCGCCAAATTAGAATTGACATGTTCTATTCCAATTTTAGCTAAAATAGAAGTAAAAGCAGCAAAAGTTGCAGATAGCAATGCAAATATCACCCACATACGATTTTTTTTACCTTTTCTTGTCATCTTGTTTTTCAGCTTTTAAATAGCCTAAGTTTCCAACTTTCCAACAGTGATAACACAGTGCAGTATATTTGTCATTTCCCCCAATATCAATTTGTTCCCCATGATAAATAATCTGACCATTTTGATAACGTGTTGTGACAATTGCTTTGCGTCCGCAATGACAGGTGGATTTTATCTCGCGGATACTGTCTGCAACTTCCATCAGTCTTTTACTTCCTTCAAATAGATGACACATATAATCTGTTCTTAAACCATAACAGAACACGAATATGCCATGATCTGCACAAGTTCTAAGTTCATCAATTTGCGCTTCTGTTAAAAATTGCACTTCATCTACAATCAAAACTTGAATGTGCCTGAGTTCTGGTAAAGACAAGATAGATTGCTGCGGATCTAGCGGCACTGCTTTGGCGGATAGACCAATTCGAGAAACGACAAGGTCACTATTGCTTCTGGTATCGATATTGGGTTTTAACAATAAAACCCGTTTTCCGCGCTCTTCAAAATTGAATTTCATCATCAAAGCATTTGCAGTTTTACTTGAGCCCATCACTCCATAATAAAAGTACAATTTCATTTATTATTCTTCTCCAGCCTTAAAGTTATAAATTGGCTTGATGACATTTACAATTTCCACAGTATCTGCAATGTGTTTTACAATGTCATCCATCGTCTTATATGCCATGGGACATTCGTCTAATGTTTTACTACCTACAGAAGTGGTATAAACACCTTTCATCTGCTTTTTAAATTCTGAAACAGTAAAGGTACTCTTTGCCATAGAACGACTCATCAACCTACCCGCTCCATGTGGAGCAGAATAATTCCAATCTGGATTGCCCTTTCCAATACAGATAAGACTTCCATCTCTCATATTAATCGGAATCAATATCTTTTCTCCCTCTTTTGCAGACACTGCGCCTTTGCGCAATATCATCTGGTCGGTATCAATATAATTATGAATGGTTGTAAAGGATTCCTCCACATGAAGTTTCATACCCTTTATAATCTCGCGCATCATTGCTTTCCTATTTAATACAGCAAATTCTTGAATTAATTTCATATCATCAAGATATTGTTGAAATAGTTCTCCTGAAACATAGGCAAGTTGTTTTGGAATATCGGTTTGTTTTATATTTTTTAACTTCTTAATTTCTTTTTCAATTTCTTTTTCGCGATTCTCTGCTTTTAATTTGGTAATCAACTGTTGTATATCCTGTCCGCTGCTTCCATTTAGAATCTCGTATCCCAAATTTTGATAGTATTTTGCCACTTCCAATCCTAAATGGCGACTTCCAGAGTGAACTACAATATAGATATTGCCGTCTTCGTCTTTATTTGCCTCAATAAAGTGGTTTCCACCTCCCAAGGTTCCAATACTCTTTTCTGCTCGAAGGGAATTGATGTGGTCAAAACAATGGAGTTTTAACAAATCAATTTGCTCTATATAATGATGTGGATTTTCTCTGATTTTAAATCCAGAAGGAATTTTTTCATAAATCAGCTTATCCAATTTTTGTAGTTCGATATGTTTTTCCTTAATGCGAATTGTTTCCATACCACAACCAATGTCAACACCTACCAAGTTTGGGACAATTTTATCCGTAATTGTCATCGTTGTTCCAATGGTGCACCCAGCACCTGCATGGACATCTGGCATTAAGCGGATTTTACTATCTTTTGTAAACTCTTGATTACATAGTAAAATAATTTGTGAAATTGATTCTTCGTCAATTGTATCGGTAAATACTTTTGCCGTATTATATTTTCCTTTTAACTCTAACATAGTGTTCCTTTCTCTTGAATAAATTTTAATAAAACTTCTCTTTTGTTTTCCAATTCTTCCTGTATGACCTTTTGTAGTAATGCGTTTAATAAATACCCGATTTCTTTGCCAGAAAAACCAAGAGAAATCAAATCTGTTCCATGAATAGCCAAATCCTTCAATGAAAAACATTGTTTTTGTTGTATGATGATTTGATTCAATCTTTCTACTTGAGACAATTGTTGTTGTTTTGCCTGTCTTTTTTCTGGTGTTTGCCAAAGTGTATCCGCTTGCTTTACCCTGATAAATTTTTCAAATAAAGATGGTCCCAATTGATGCAGATATGTTTTAATCTGTTTGGTATCGGGCGTTGGGTCACTGTCATACCAAAAGACCAATTGTTTTACTTGATGAATCCATTCATTTTTAAACTTTAATCGCTTCATAATCTGATGGGTGATATCTGCACATTGTTGGCGAATATCATTTGTAAAACTGCTCTGTGATTTTGCAATTCCATAGAATAGGATTGCCAAGCGTACGATACAATCATCAAATGCCCCATGCAGTGATATCAATGTGCGTTCCCATAAATCACCATGTAAACATGTAGTCAATTCTGGAATAAATTGCGACAATACATCGGGAAATGCCCTAAAAATATCTGCGGTATAGCTGCCGCAAATACAGCGACACAATTCGGATTGTATGCGCTCTTTTGCAATATGTTGTAATAAATCGGACTGTTGATGAATCGCCAAAGCAGTTTGGTCTTCTATCTTAAATCCCAATACCGAGGCAAAGCGAAGTGCCCGCATAATTCTAAGTGCATCTTCTTCAAAACGCTTTTTCGGGCTGCCAACACATCGAATACATTTTCCCTTTAAATCTTGTTCCCCAAAAAAGGGGTCAATGATTCCCTTTTTTGGGTGATAGGCAATTGCATTGATTGTAAAGTCTCGACGTGCCAAATCCTCTTTTAAATTGGTGATAAATGCTACTTGTTTCGGACGTCGATGGTCCAGATATTCCCCGTCTGTTCGAAATGTTGTGACTTCATAGGGGGTGTTTTGATATAAGACGGTCACTGTTCCATGCTTTAATCCTGTTTGAATAATTGGATAATCTCTTAGTATCTCACAAACCTGTTGCGGTAATGCTGCTGTACAAATATCCCAATCATAAGGAATTTTTTGAAGCAGACTATCCCGCACACAACCGCCGACTACATAGGATTCACAGCCTTTCTGTTCCAGTTGCGCAATCATTACCTTTGCGCCTTCTGGAAGTATGATTTTCATAATAAAAGCCCTTTCATAATGTATTTTATCTCCTTTATTAATTTTACGTTCTATTTATAAATTTTAATCTAAGCAGGTATCATGAATTTTTTGCATTTAAAGGAGCGTGTTATAACTCTGCTATACAATTTTTCATTTACATTTTAGGCATAGGCGCAGTATAAAATCCTAATTTATGAAAATTATACCACTCCAACACTTTATCTTCACTCGCCACATTTAAAGCAAGTAAAATTTCTTTCGCGAATTCCATGGGTGCTGTACCATTTGCAGTTATTATATTTTTATCTCTCACTGCCTGTTTTGCAATATATTTTGTTTCTCCTGTGTAAATATCCCCTGCCCACTGTTTCAAATCATTCAAATCATTACTTGTATGTATTACATCATTTAAAACACCAACTGTGCCCAAAAAAGCACAAGCGTCACAGATACCACCTAATATTTTACCTGTTTGATAACATGCTTCTATCAAGGTCTTTACCTGTTTGGCATTTTCATTTCTCCATGTCATTCCACCAATTAAGACCAAAGCATCATAATCTTTTGGAGCAGACGTAATATCATAATCTGGCAATACTTGAAATCCACCGATAGACTGAACGAGGTCTTTTGATAAAGATACTGTCTTTATATCGTATTGTCCTTGACCCAACATCGTAATTGCAGATGATATATATGCTACTTCCCAATCCGCATATTGAGGCAAAATTACAAATAAAATAGTCTTTTTCATATTGATTTACTCCTTTACAAATATTGCTCGTTCCAATTATAGCATATTGTAAAATATTTTACCACAGAAAATAAGGGCACAATTGCCAACACACCCTATATTTTCTATCTTTTTCAGACTCCAAATGATAAAATTACAATCAAAAAGTCTTTACTTTTCGCAATAAGTGGATTATGATTAAATTAAAGCTCAAGGGCATAAAGGAGGATTACGATGAAAAAGGCATTGATTGTAGTTGATTATCAAAATGATTTCGTCAATGGAAGTTTGGGATTTGATAAGGCTATTTTATTGGAAGAGGCGATTTGTTGTAAAATAAAAGAGTATCAATCACAACAGCAGACAGTTTTATTTACAATGGATACACATAAGCCCAACTATTTGGATACACAAGAAGGGAAAAAACTTCCCATAGCGCATTGTATAGAGAATACCTATGGATGGGAATTATATGGAAAGGTCAAAAATTTACTAGCACATGATGCAGTTTGTTTTTGCAAAAACACATTTGGTTCCTTATCACTTGCGGAATATCTAAAGGAACAACAATTTGATTCGGTGGAGCTGTGCGGCTTGGTTTCTAACATTTGTGTGTTGTCCAATGCGGTTTTGGCAAAGGCTGCACTGCCAGAAGCGGAAATCATTGTAGATGCAAATTGCACTGCCAGCAATGATGAAACACTCAATCAAAAGGCACTGGATGTCTTAACAGGTTTACAGGTAACAATAAAACAATAAAAGAGGTATTTTACATGAAATTAAATCAAATTAACTATACATTATTATGTGATTACTATGAGCTTACGATGTCTAATGGATATTTTAAATATGGTATGTCAGAGCAAATCACCTATTTTGATGTGTTTTTTAGAAGAATCCCAGATAATGGCGGTTTTGCAATTGCAGCAGGTTTAGAACAAGTGATTGATTATATTGAAAATCTCCATTTTGATGAAGAAGATATTGCTTTTCTAAGAGGAAAACAAATTTTCGAAGAATCTTTTTTGGATTATTTAAAACACTTTCAATTCACTGGAGATATTTATGCTGTCCCAGAAGGAACTCCAGTATTTCCCAATGAACCCATTTTAACCGTCCGCGCTCCTGCAATTCAAGCGCAGTTAATTGAAACATTTATCCTATTGACCTTAAATCATCAATCCTTAATTGCCACAAAAGCCAATCGTATTGTTAGAGCTGCGGAAGGAAGGGCGATTGCTGAATTTGGTTCCCGTCGCGCACAGGGTGCAGATGGTGCTGTTTTGGGTGCAAGAGCTGCATATATCGCTGGATGTCAAGCAACTGCCTGTACCTTAACGGATCAAAAATTTGGAGTCCCTACCAACGGAACGATGGCTCATTCTTGGATACAAATGTTTCCAGATGAATATACCGCCTTTAAAACCTATTGTGAACTCTATCCAGAGCATACTACTTTATTAGTGGACACATACAATGTATTAAAAAGCGGTGTACCCAATGCCATTCGCGTATTTAATGAAGTATTAAAACCCAAAGGAATTCGACATTGTGCCATTCGTCTAGATTCAGGAGATATTACTTATCTTTCTAAAAAGGCTAGAAAAATGTTGGATGAAGCGGGATGGACAGAATGTAAGATTGTCGCTTCTAATTCTTTAGATGAATATATCATTCGCGAAATTTTATCACAAGGTGCTAAAATTGACTCCTTTGGTGTTGGTGAACGTTTGATTACCTCTAAAAGTGAACCTGTATTTGGTGGCGTTTATAAATTAGTGGGAATTGAAAATTCAGATGGTCTGATCATTCCTAAAATTAAAATCAGTGAAAATGTTGCAAAGATTACCAACCCACACTTTAAAAAATTATATCGTATTTTTGAAAGAGAGTCAGGAAAAGCAATGGCAGATTTGCTTTGCGTTTATGATGAACAACTGGATAACAGTCAGCCGTTGACTTTATTTGACCCCAATTTTATCTGGAAGAAGAAAACATTTACAGATTTTCAAATAAAGGAAATCCAGGTACCGATTATTATCCAAGGAAAAACCGTTTATCAACGCCCAAATATTGAGGAAATTCGCAGTTATTGCTTAAATCAAATCGACCTTTTATGGGAAGAAGTGACCCGATTCGAAAACCCCCATAACTATTATGTTGACCTCTCTCAAAAATTGTGGAATATCAAACAGCAATTATTGGAAGAAAACAAATAGAAATCAACCATGTTCCTAAAAAAATAATATAAAGGAGATAATTAATATGAACCCATCGTTTTTTGAACTCTATAAAATGCCGATTATCATCATTGGTTGTATCATCCTTGTGATCTTTTGTTTGCTCTTATTCTGGAAAAAAATTCCTCAGGATAAAGCTGCTGTTGTAACCGGTTTTAGAAAGAGAATTATTACTGGTAAAGGTGGATTGGTAATCCCATTCTTTGAACGAATTGATGTAATTTCCTTAGAGAATATTAGTATTCCCTTTACCACACAAGATGTTATGGACTGCGAAGGGGTACCAATTACAACAAGCGGTACAGCAGTTGTAAAAATTAGAAATGAAGAAGAAGACATTTACAGAGCAGTAGAGCAATTTGATTCTGCAACCATTCAAAAGACCATTGAAACAATTAAAAGCACTGTTACAGATATTTTGGAAGGAAATCTTAGAGAAATTATTGCAACTATGAGTGTTGAAGCAATTTACAAAGACAGAGATATGTTTTCCAATAAAGTAGAAGAGGTTGCCAAAACGGTTTTAGGTAAAATGGGATTACAAATTGTTGTTTTAAACATCAAAGATATTGACGATGCAAATGGATTCTTAAAGGCATTGGGTGCCAGAAAAATTGCTGAGGTAAAAAAGAATGCTGTCATTGCAGAAGCAGAAGCAAAAAAAGAATCTGATATCAAAACTTCTGAGGCAATCAAACAAGGGGAGGCAGCAAAATTATTGGCACAAACCGAGATTGCTCAAGCACAAAAACAAAAAGCGGTAAAAGAGGCTGAATATCGCCGAGAGCAAGACCAATCAAAAGCAATTGCAGACGCTGCTTACTCCATTCAACAAAATATTACGTTAAAAGATGTTACAAGCGCCCAGATGGATGCTGAGGTATTAAAACAACAACGCTTAAAAGAAGTAGAATCTGAAAAAGTACAGATAGAAATTGCAAAAGAATTGAAAAATATTGAACTTGCTGAAAAGAAAGCAGAACGCAAAAAAGCAGAGTTACGCGAAACGGTAATAGAACCAGCTTTAGCCGATAAAGAAAAACAGATTGCAGATGCCGAGGCAATTAAATTTAAAAAAATTGCAGATGCTGAAGCAGAAGCGCAAGCGATTAAAGCCACTGGTGAAGCACAAGCAGAAGCGATTCGTGCAAAAGGTTTTGCAGAAGCTCAGGCACTGGAAAAGAAAGCCGAAGCTTATGCGAAATATAATCATGCCGCTATGGCGAATATGATTATTGAAAAATTGCCAGATTTGGCAGAAAAGATTGCAACTCCAATTTCTAATATTGATAAAGTCATCGTTATGGATGGAGCAAACGGCGATGGTGTAACTTCTATGGCAGGTAATGTGACAAAAGTATTGGCTTCTACAATTGATACTGTAAAAGAAGTTACTGGTTTTGATATTACAGATATCTTAAAAGGACACACTTATGACGCGAAAGTAAATCGAAATCTTAACATCAATGGTGATATATCAACTGAAGTTGCTGCACAACAAGTTAAAACTAAGTCTGAAATAGATTAAAAAAATATCCACCGAAAATATCGGTGGATATTTTTTATTGCCAGTCTTTAACAACAGTCAGGCAAACCAGCGAGTAGAAAAAAATATTCTTTTTCTTAAAAACTTTGCATTTTTGCTTGTTAAAAATACCCCAATCCCCTATCAATCGGAATGTATTAAATCCACTGTATAAATGCCGTCTTATCTTCACTATTATAACCTGCATTTTGATAGAATTGTAAAGTTGTATCCTTCTTGGAACCAGTTAGCAACATCATCTTATAACAATTCTCTTTTATCGCAATTTTTTTCGCATAATTAAGACATTTTGTTGCAAGCCCTTTTTTCCTATATGCTTCATCTGTAATGACATTTTCTATAAATGCATATGGTTGTTGATTATGTGTTAGATTAGGAATAATTACGCAGACACAGGAAGAAACGATTTTTCCGTCTTCCTCAACTACAATAATATGATGATGATCGTCTTGTAAAATCTGATTCCAAAGATTTGATAACTCATTTAAATTTATGACAACTTCGCTGTTATGTAATTGTTCATACAAATGAAGTAATCCATTTAAATCATTTTCCTTAATTTCTCTAACCATTGTAATAAAACATCCTTCAACTTAAATTTGTTGCTCTCTATGACATATACATTTTCCAGTATCGTTTTTTGTGCCCATAGGCGTATTTTTAATTAATACTATTTTTTATTACGAGCCGCTGACGTTAGTCAGGAAAACTGATTCTTTATAAAAAGCATTTTTATCATATCTAATCAAATAGCGGCGTAGAAAGATATCTTTCTCCTGTATCAGGAAGAATGACAACAATATTTTTATCTTGATTTTCCTCTTTCAATGCCACTTGTATTGCCGCGCTAATTGCTGCGCCAGAAGAGATACCAATTAAAATACCTTCATTTTGTGCAACTTCATGGACAGCTTGATAAGCTTGTTGCGTGGTAATTGTGATAATTTCATCATAAATATCTTGATTTAATGTTTCTGGTATAAAATTGGCTCCCAATCCCTGTAACTTATGAGGACCTGCGACTTTTTTGGACAATAGTGGTGAATCCTCTGGTTCTACAGCGACAATATGGATATTGGAATTTTGTCGCTTTAGATAAGCTCCTACACCACTAATGGTTCCTCCTGTACCAATCCCAGCAACTAAAATATCCACTTTTCCATCTGTATCCTCCCAAATTTCAGGACCAGTAGAACATTCATGAGACAGTGGATTATTGGGATTTATAAATTGTCCTGCTATCCATGCATTGGGAATTTCTTTAGCCAGCTCATTTGCCTTGTCGACTGCTCCCTGCATTCCCTTTTTTCCTTCTGTCAACACAACTTCTGCCCCATAAGCTTTTAATAATTTTCTGCGTTCTATACTCATAGTCTCTGGCATTACAAAAATGGTATGGTAACCTTTATAAGCTCCAATACTTGCCAGTCCAATCCCAGTATTTCCGCTAGTTGGTTCAATAATTGTTGCACCAGGTTTTAATTGACCATCTTGTTCTGCCTTTTGTATCATTTGTAGAGCTGGACGATCCTTTACGCTTCCTGCTGGATTAAAACATTCTAATTTTCCAAATATGTTCGCACTCAGTTGATATTTTTTTGATAAATTACACAGTTGCAATAACGGTGTATTGCCAACCAATTCTGTAATATTCTGATAAATTTTTCCCATAATATCCTCCTATTTCCTATTTATATTATAGGTTTTTTTAAGACTTGTCAAGCAAAAAAGGCTGTCATTTAACAGCCTTTTTATCTATTCACAGATCAACAAACCATAACCTTTTTTCCTTTGGTACATTACCCTTGTTTCCCCATCTTCTCCAATATAAATAAAGAAGGAATGTCCTAACATTTCCATTTGTACAATGGCTTCATCATCTGTCATCATTTGTAAATTTACACGTTTTGTACGTTTGATATCAATAGATGGATACTCTGTTTGAGCATCTGCATCAACATCGATGATGTATCCCAGATCATCCATTGCAGTGGCTAAATTATCAATACCACTCTTTCGTTTTTTATCTACTAAACTAGTTTTTAGTTTTCTCAACTTGCGTTTTAGATCATCTACTGCATAGTCAATACTTGGTTCTATTCGTTCTGCAATTGCTTCCCCACGAATAAAACTTCCTGCATCTTTGACCGTAATATCACACTTATAACCACTTGTAACTTTAGATAAGGTGACATCAAAGTTAGCAGTGTTAGGGAGCATTTTTTCTACACGTTTTAATTCTTTTTCAATTCCAATTTTGGGACCTTGTTTTAATTCAAATCCTCTAGCTGTAATGTTAATCATATTTTTGACCTCCCGTAATGTTCATTTCAGTTTTAACTGAATCAGAAGAAAATTTAATTCTTTCTTCTGTTGTTCTCATTATAACTCATTTTTGAATTAAATAAAGGTATTTTTTGTGAATTTTTTCTAAATAGTTTAAAGGAGTATTTTTTTAGAATATAAAACTTTCTTAAACTTTCATTCATCTTATAAGTGTTATAACAAATTGCTTTTACGAATAACATTTTAAATTTCTTTTGCAATTGAAAAATTTTATCTTAAAACAGAAAAAGCATATCTATTTTTAAAGTTACAGATAAAATATATATA
>ERZ778516.825-NODE-825-length-25309-cov-10.716995_pt1 | contig 25309 bp, 20 predicted proteins | sample MGYA00510342_ERZ778516 | MGnify/ENA primary metagenome ERZ778516 (study PRJEB29527, sample SAMN07138961) | mouse gut metagenome | material: feces | host: mouse | place: China:Nanjing | collected 2016-01-25 ... | reverse complement strand
TTCAAGCTGCCGATTCAACTTTTTTATGGTGTTCCTTATCCCGAACTCGCGTTATAAATAGGCAAGTTAACAAATTTTTGGCAAGCTAACTACTTGAAAATAGACAAGTTTATTTTGCGATGAAAGACAATAAAAAACGATTGACAAGTTTATTTATCACTTGTCAATCGTTTGTATTTCAAATATTTAAGTTGATAAAATCAACCAATTTTGGCTTAATATTCGTCTTCGTTGAAGAGGAAGTCTTCTTTGGAGGGGTAGTCGGGCCAGATTTCTTCGATGGATTCGTAGGTTTCGCCTTCGTCTTCTATTTCCTGAAGGTTTTCGATCACTTCAAGCGGGGCGCCTGAGCGCATGGCATAGTCGATGAGCTCGTCTTTGGTCGCGGGCCAGGGAGCGTCTTCGAGTTTTGATGCAAGTTCGAGTGTCCAGTACATGGCTATGATTGTTTTGATTGTTCGTTATTGTCCTTTTTGCGATCCGCTTTGCGTGCGGGGAGCGCAAAAGTAGTGATTCTTTTTCTTTTGGCAAACGTTTTGCGTCAGAAAAAGTTTACAGGCGGATTTCATGGAAATGCCGAGGAATCCGTCATAGAAACTTTCATGTGATCTTTGTTTCGTAGAAGCCTCATTGAGGACGGCTGATGGAGATGGCTCATTGTGGGAGTGGCGTGGCTCCGGGTGATCCAGGGCGAGGCCGCAGGTCAGTCTTCGAGGACTTCTCGGGCGTAGCGCAGCGCCTGCTGGCGTTCGCGGCAGGTGGCGCAGCTGCCGCAGTGCTGCGGCGTGCCGCGATAGCAGGAGTAGGTGTGGTCGTAGTCGACTCCCAGACGCATTCCGCGCAGTGCTATCTCGTTTTTTGTCAGTCCGGTGTAGGGAGCGGTGAGTGTGATTCCGGCGTAGGTGCCTGCTGAGATGGCGGCGTTGATGGCTTCGACAAACTGCGGGCGGCAGTCGGGATATACCTCGTGGTCGCCCGAATGGTTGGCCATCATCACGTGGTGCAGTCCGCGGCTTTCGGCTATTCCGGCGGCTATGGAGAGCATGATGCCGTTGCGGAAGGGTACGACGGTCGATGACATGTTGTCGCCGGCATATTGTCCGTCGGGCACAGCGTCGGGACCTTCGAGCAGGGAGCTTTTGAAGTATTGCTTCATGAATGCGAGTGGTATCTCGATTAGCTCGATGCCGGCTTTTCGGCACTGCCAGCGGGCGCATTCGGCCTCGCGTTCGTTCTGGTTGGCTCCGTAGGAGAAGTTGACGGCGAGGGCTATGCGCGGGGCGTATTCCCACAGCAGTGTGGTGGAGTCAAGTCCGCCGCTGTATATCAGCAATGTGTCTTTTTCCATGATCGTATGGTGTCGTTGTTGTGGAGGTCGGTCATTTGTCGGCCATGGCTGCGAGCATGCGTTGCCGTGCCAGTTCCTGATGCTCGTCGTCGGCGTAGGATGCGAACGGGTGTATGGCAATGCCTCCGCGTGGGGTGAATATGCCTTTGACCTCTATATAGCGCGGATCCATGAGCCGCACGAGGTCGTTGAGTATGATGTTTACGCAGTCCTCGTGGAAGTCGCCGTGGTTGCGGAAGCTGAACAGGTAGAGTTTGAGCGATTTGCTCTCCACCATGCGCTGGCGCGGTATGTAGTTGATGATTATCTGCGCGAAGTCGGGCTGTCCGGTGATGGGGCAGAGCGATGTGAATTCGGGGCATCGGAGTGTCACGAGATACTCTCTGTCGGGATGCCGGTTGACAAACGATTCGAGCAGTTGGGGCGCGTAGTCGGTGGGATATTGGGTGGCTTTCGACTGTCCGAGCAGCGAAAGGTTGTCGTCGTGTCGGTTCTGATCCATGTGGGTGATGGTTGGATTGTATGTGTGGGGTTGTTTATTGCCGCGATGCGCTGAAGGCGCAGAGGTCGGCATAGAGTTTCATTATCTGTGTGCCGTAGTGGTTGTTGGCGGCCCATCGTCCGTTGAGGTCGTGCCATGTCGATGCCACTCCGCGACTGACGAGGCTGAACCGCGGGTCGACCAGTCCTTCGCCTTTAGGCAGGCGTCCGGTGCTGGCGTAGGCGTATAGATGCTGTATCTGGGCGGTCACCCCTTCGCGGGGATCTTTGAAGGCGTGTCCGCGGATCCCTTTGCGCGTCACTCCGAGTCCGCAGTAGTTGTGTTGCTCGGGTCTGACGGCCGTGCCGCCGGTGTAGAGAAACCATCCGGTCTCGAGTATCGACTGGCACAGCGCCACGTCGCCGCGTATGCCGTAGATCTGTCCGACGTCGTAGAACGCCTGCGCTATCTCGATAGGGAAGTCGGGATTGCGCTGGCTGACAAACAGCCACATCGTTTCGGGATCGATCTGCGTGGGACCCATGATCGCTTCGTCGCCGGAGAAGAAATTTACGGCGAAGGAGGGTGATTCGGCGGATTCCTCGGCAGGGGTGTCGAACGAGTCAAACACTATGTCGTCGGGGATTGCGATGGTGTCGGTGTGTATCTTGCGGAGCGGCTTGGCGATGCGAGGTTTCTTTCGGCGCGGCTCGGCGTAGACTCCGGAGCCGGCCAGCATCGTGGCTACGACGAACAGTGCTATCAGCCGTGTCCACTTCATGACCTTATCCCTCGTTCTGGCGAGCCTTGCGCAATGTGTCGAGAACGTCGCTGCCAAACAATACCCAGGCCGAGGCGCCGACTACAGCGAGGAATACGCATCCGACGAGTATCAGCATTTTCGATGGCTTGGAGGGTGCGAGCGGTACGGTGGATGGCTGCACGACGGTGAACACCGGGGTGATCTCCTGCACCTTGGCCTTGGCCACCTGAAGCTGCTGGGCGGTGGTGTTGTAGAGGTTGAAGGCGAGAGCCTGCTCGTTCTGCAGGCGCTCCTCCTCGTTGCGTTTGGAGCGGAGTATTATGCCCTGGTTGTTGTCGACGTAGCTGGCGTAGCGCTGCTGGGCCTCGTAGTAGGCCTGTCGTGCCTCGTCGTTGAGTTTCTGGGCATATTCCATATCCTTGCGTGCCTTGTTGGTGCGGTAGCCGATCACATATTCCTTAAGGCGTTCGGCCACTGTGTCGGCCAGCATGGCCGATACCATGGGATCCTGCATTGTCACGCTGATGCTGATGACCGATGTCTTGGCCGCCGATTCGACGCTGACTCTCGATGCCAGGGCGGCGGCTATGCCGCTTTCGTCGGGGGTGAGTCGGAATGCATCGGGCTTGCGGAGGTCGTCGCCGGCGTCGTCGCTGCCGCTGAAGAGGCTTCTGATTCCGCCAATGGCGCGTGCGGGCAGCGAGGTGATGTAGCTCCACCATGGCGCTGAGATCTCTTCGGTGAGATAGCGGCGTACGGTGATGGTGTCGTTGCCTTCTCTGTCGGTCACCTTGACGTCGAACAGTCCGATGGCGAAAGGCACCGAGCTGACAATGTCGGGATAGAGCTGCGTGCCAATGGCGTCGGCTCCGGTGCTTGATCCGGCCGATATGCCGGCCATGGCGGCAAGCGCTCCGAGGTTTCCGCTCATGCCCTGGTTGTTGGTGGCTTCCGGCGCGAGCTTGATGGTGGTGGTGTATTCTTTCGGGATCGAGAATGCTATCACGATTCCGGCCACCGCGCCGTAGATGGCCCAGCGGAGCAGTGTGCGGCGTCCGTTCCAGAGCTTGCGTGCGAGTTCGAGCAGATCTATCTCCTGCTGATCGTCGTCGGGCGCCATGTGGCTGCCGTCGGTCAGTTTGTCGCTTTTGTCGTTGGTCATCACTTCTTGAATATTGAGTAGATGGTGGCGGCCATGGTGCCGAGCGATGCGAATGAGCTTACGTAGCTGATCACCTGCGCCCAGTTGGTGCCGCCGGTCTTGGGTTTGGACGGCACGATGATCTGGCATCCCGGTTCCAGAACCGAACCTCCCTTGGCGCGTGCCACTGTGCCGTTCATGTAGACGATGAACACCTTGTTCTTGCGTGCGCGTTCGCCATATCCGCCGGCTTGGTTGATGTAGTAGTCCACCTTCTTGCCGGGCACGTAGCCCACCACGTTGGGGAACATCACGTCGCCTGATATCTTGACGGTGCTGACCTCTTCGGGTATGATAAGCTTGTCGCCGTCCTTCAGCACCAGGTCATAGTAGCTTCCGGGCTGCGAGAGCGCTTTCTCCAGCTCTATGCCTACGGAATATACGTCGCTGAGCGAGAGCTGCTCTATGTTGATCGAGTCCTCCGACTGCGACATGACGAGTTTGAGCGACTCGTCGCGTGCGGCCTTCTCGTCGTCGGTCATTTTGCGCATCAGTCGGGCGCCCTTGAGATAGGCTCCGTCGGTGACGCCTCCGGCGCGTCGCACTATGTCGCTGATGCGTTCGTTCTTGCGCTGCAGGGCATATTGTCCGTCGAACAGCACTTCGCCGTCGACCTCGATGAGCTTCTGTGTCTGGTAGCCGGGAGAGCGGCGCACTTCCACGATGTCGTAGGGTTTGAGCTTGAATTCGGGATCGCCGCCGAGCACGAGGCCGTCCTTGAGGGCGAAGGTGAATATCTCGGCTGTGTTTTCGGTGGGTTTGAGACTCTGCGGGTCGATGATGCGGCGCGAAACTTCGACGCGTGCGGTCGATGCGCCCTGCAGCAGACCTCCGGCCATGACTATGAGGTCTTCGACGGTGGTGCCTTCGGCGTAGGGGTAGTCGCCGGGGCTGGTCACCTGACCGTTGATGGTCAGTTCGCCGTGGTCGACGATTTCATTCACGCTCGCCACCACGAGTATGTCGTTGGGCAGTAGCTTTACATCGGACGCCCGTCCGGCAAGAATCTCGCCGAGAGCCACACCCATTGCCTTGAGCGTCTCGCCCTCGCCTTCGCGGTAGAGTATTGCGCGTGTGGTGAATGCGTCGTCGGCCAGTCCCTGTGCCTGCTTCAGCAGCGAGCGGAGTGTCATCGTGTCGTCGCCGATGGCATACATGCCCGGACGCATCACGGAGCCGCGCAGCTCCACGCGGTTGGTAAACCGGTCAACGACCGTGCCTACCTTCACCACATCGCCGTCGCGAAGCTGATAGGTGTTGAAGTCGGCCTTCTCCACGTTGTAGATCTCGTTCTGCTGGCCGGTCGGACGGCTGACGGTCACCAGTTCGCTGAATGCGTCGCCGGCGAGGCCTCCCGAATATCCGAGCAGCTTCTGGAGCGACTCGCCCTCGCGGATCTCATAGAACATCGGGCGTTTGACGCCTCCCTCCACGCTGACAAGATTTTCGTAGGGGGGCACTATGATCACGTCGCCCTCCTGCAGTCTGACGGAGGCCGAGTTGGCGTGTCCGCCGAAGAGATAGTCGTAGATGTCAACGTCGAGAAGACGGCTTCCGTTGCGTATCACGTGGATGTTGCGGAGCGTGCCTATGTCGTTGATGCCTCCTGCGCGGTAGATGGCGTTGAACACTGTGGAGAACGGCGACAGCCTATAGGATCCGGGTATGTTGACCTCGCCCATCACGTTGACGAGTATCGAGCGTATCTGTCCGAGGGTGAGGCTTACGTCGGTCTCATCCTCGGCTACTCCCGCATATTTGGTGGCGAATGCCTTGCGCAGTCTGTCGTTGGCTTCGGCCACGGTCAGGCCGTTGAGATAGACCGGTCCGATCTGTTCGATCATGATGCGTCCTTCGGGCGATATGACGTCGCGTATCTCATCCTCGCTGGCTCCCCATATGTCGATGACCACTTCGTCGCCCGGTCCGAGGCGGTAGTCCGACGGGGTTGCCATGTTTTCGTTCGGCTCGAATGTGAGCGCCTTGTTGTTGAATAGATCATGACCGAATATCTTGCGCTTGGCCACGGTGTCCTGAAGCAGTGCGAGCGAGTCGGGTGTCATGACGTCAAACACCTCGGTCATGGTCGAGATGGTCTTGTCGTCGGGTTCGAGGGCTTTGCGCAGACGGCTGTCGCGAGTGCCTTCGAGTTTGCCTAAGGCAGTGGTGGAGCCGTCCTTGCTTTTCTTGGTCTTGGTGTCGGATTCGATGCCTTCGTATTTTTCACGCAGCCGCTCTATCTGTTCGGGTGTGACGCCTTTTGCGAGCAGTTCCTTGCCTATCTGCTGTTCGGTTTTGCCGACAGCGCTCTGGCGCTTGATGTAGTCGATTACCTGTTGGTCGGTCATTTTGGCCCATGCGGTCAGAGCCGTGAGCATGGCGGCTATAATGAGGCCGAAACTGAAAAATCTCTTTGACGTCATCAGTCGTTGTTGTTGTGCGGTTGGTTGTCGGAATCTTTTTCTTTGGTCGGATTTTCGTGATCCATGAGCTTCACGCCGAGGCGGCGTTCGCGGCTGCGTATGTGTCGGGTGAGCCACAGGTTGGCCAGCGTCCAGAGCAGGATGTCGAGTATGAGCAGCAGGTTGACTTCTATATAGCGCGACAGCAGTATGTTGGCTATGCTGAAGGTTATGGATGCCACCACGATGAGCACCATGGCAAGGCGCTGGTTGAGTCCGATGGCCAGCATCTTGTGGTGGATGTGGGTCTTGTCGGGGAGGAACGGGTTGCCGTGGCGGCGCACGCGGTGGAGAAACACCCTCACTACGTCAAAGCACGGGATGATCAGCGGCGAGACGGCCAGAATCATCGGGTTGGTGCGGAATGTGGGGAATTTGTCGGGCGACCATTGCAGCAGCGCGAGTCCCAGGAAGGCAAGGAGCAGTCCGATGGTCAGGCTGCCGGTGTCTCCCATGAATATTTTCTTTTTGCGTTCGGCGCTTCCGAATACGTTGTAGTAGAAAAACTGTATCAGCACTCCGAGGCAGGCGAACGACAGCATGGCGAAGATCGGCTTGCCGATCATCAGGAACGCTGTGCCGTAGATGATGAACGCCGCGCTCGAAAGCCCGGATGCGAGGCCGTCGATGCCGTCGATGAGGTTGATGGCGTTGACCACATATACCACGATAAGTATCGTCAGCGGAATGCCGAACCATGGCGAGATATGACCCAGGCCGATGATGCCGTGGAGGTCGTTGACATACATTCCGGCTCCGATGAGCAGCACGGCGCAGAATATCTGCACGACAAACTTGGCGCGGTAGCGCACTCCGATCAGGTCGTCGGACATTCCGGTGAGGTACATGAGCAGCAGCGCGCACAGTCCGAACGATATGGCCTGGGCGTTGATGCGCATCATGTTTTCCATGTCGGTGTTGCCCATGAGTATCGACATGCCGAGAAGCAGCGACACGCTGAACAGGATCACCGGCGTGAAGGCTATGCCGCCAAGGCGGGGCACGGTGCCGCGGTGGATCTTGCGCTCGTCGGGCATGTCGAACAGTTTGCGACGGTACGACACCAGAAGAATCTGCGGAATCAGTATTCCCGCAAAGAGGACGCTCAGCAGCGTCGACAGGAAGCAGCAGATAATCCAGGTGGTCATATATCGGTCTGAATAAAAGTGTGAGCAGAATGGAGAGTCACTGTCATCTTGCTTTTAAGGTTAGTGTTAAGGCATCCCAGCAGAGCGCCGATAGCGGACGCGGTTTGCAAAATTACTAAATTAGTGTGGCTTCGGCAAATGATTCGGTCAGAATTTCTTCATCGTGATCCTTGCCTTGTCGGATGTGACGACGAGTGTCTGGTGGTTGAGATGCTCTATCTTGAAAATGGTCGGCGAGGCGTAGATGCCCCACGGTGCGAGCTGGTCGGTGCCGTAGGGAAATTCGAGCGTCAGCCGTCTGTCGGTTTTGTCGTAGGTCATGTTGGCGGTGGCCTTCACTCCCGGGTTGGTGAGGTTGGCCGTGTGGAGATAGAGGCAGTAGAAGAGGTTGTATGGCTCGCTGACGGTGTTGTCGTCGAGGTTTTCCACTGTGATCACGCGCCACTGTCCGTCGAGATCGCCGTTGATGCCGCCTTTGCGACATGCGGTGGCGGAGATGATGATCAGTATGGCGGCCAATATGGCTGCGGCGCAGTTGGTTGTGTGAGGTCTGTTCATAGCCATCCGGTCTTTTTGATTGATAGCATGGCGCCACGGCTCGGTCCGAGCAGGGATCCTCCGTCGGTGGCAAATGATATGGTTCCCGACCATCCTTTGAGCTTTGGCGGACGGATGGTGGCTTCGAATAGTGTGTTGACGTTGCCAAGCACTCTCGGTGTCGGGGCGTCGTAGGTGCCCCAGCTGCGCGAATAGCTCAGGAGCATGCGCCAGGTGAGCCACGGCACGGGGTTGCCCTCGACGCCGAGATGATGGCCCTTGATACGGTTGTGTCTGAACGACAGGGAGCCGTCGCGGTTGTAGACCGGCGATATGAGCAACGGATTGCCTATGCCCATGCCCCAGTGCTGCCATCCGGCGTAGATGCCGTGGTTATAGTACTGGTCGCGTCCGCTCACCTGTTCGGGTATCTCCGGAGTATGGTCCCAGTAGACCGGGCCGGCCTGGTCTTTGGTGTAGAGATATTCATAAACGAAGGCGCTGACTATCGGGTTTTTGGGTAGGTTGACCTCCACGCCCAGAAGCATGTCGCGCCATGTGTAGTCGAAAAACATCATCGAGTGGTCCTCGAAGAAGTGCTCGTAGTAGAGTGCCGCCGACCAGTCCGACTCCGCCGGTGCCCATTTGAGGCGGAAATCCCATTCGCCGGTGTGGTTGCCATAGACGTTGAGCTGTTCCGACGAGGGGGTGTCGCCTCCTCCGGCCGATGGCCAGAACACCTTGATCCAGTCCTTGAAGCCGTTGGGCATGTCGATGACTTGACCTTGGAACATAGACTGTCCGCCAAACTGGGCGCCCATCTGAAGTCCGGCTTCGAAAGTGAGCGGGAAGCGCTGTGTGTCGCCCACCATGAGCGTGCCGCCTTTGGAGTGGAACAGCACGTGCTTGGTGTGGCGCGCTCCGTTCTTGGCGGCGTGGCGCTGCCAGCTGTCGTCGGTGAAGGCTCCGTAGGCCAGATAGCCCTTGATGCCGATCCATCCGTTGGTAAACGGCACTTTGACGTAGTCGGGCAGCGACAGCCGTGCCTGCGGTATGGGGCGGGAGTTGTTGGAGAAAAGCAGGTCGCCGCTCGACAGGCGCAGGTTGTTGAATCCTCCGGTCCACTCCTTGGATCCCACCGACAGCTCGGCATTGCGGTAGCGCAGGTCGGCGTAGAGTTGCTGCACCACAAACGACGAGGTGAAGTTCCAGGGTACAGCCAGATCCACTCCGGCGCCCCACGTAAGGCGTCGGCCCTCTTTGCGGGCGTCCTTGAACAGCGACGCGCGCACGTAGCCGTTGTTTTTCTCGATCGACGACAGGCCGAAGCGGTTGTTGACGAGCCAGAAGGGGGTGTTGGCTCCGGAGCTGACGGTGGCGTTGACCTCGGCCGAATATCTGAATGTGCTGTCGGGCAGCTCTATGGCCGGAGCGCACAGAGCCGACGCAGCCGTAGTGAGAAGCGCGGTTAACAGTCGTATATGCCTCATTAAGGAGAAATGATTTGGTTTTGAGGGTGCAAAGTTACTATATTTATTCCCAATAACAAAACAGTTAGCGTCTGTGGTACATCATTTCACCTGATGATGGCATAGTTGTGGAAATATTTGCTAATTTTGTGAAAAATCAATGGATTTCGTTTATAATTTTCAATATACAGATTTATCATGAAGAAAACCATTCTCGCCGCGCTCGCGCTTGTCTGCGCGTTGGTGTCGGCGTCGGCCGCTCCGGGCGGTACGAATCCAAAGCCTTTCGTGGTGCCTGAGGTGCGCCAGTGGCAAGGCTCGAAGGGAGTGCTGAACATCACCACGTCGTCGCGCATAGTCGTGGCTGATCCGGCTCTGCGGGCTGTGGCCGACTCTCTCGCCGCCGACTGGCAGCGCATGTTCGGCACTGCGCTCGAAGTGGTGTCGGGCAAGGCTGCGGCCTCCGATGTGGAGCTGAAAATCAAGGCTGACCGCCGTCTTGGCGACGAAGGATACACGATGACCGCCGACAGCCGTCTGACCATATCGTCGCCTACTCCTACAGGTGTCTACTGGGGTACGCGCACGCTATTGCAGATCGCGCAGCAGACTCCCGGACAGGCTGTCCCGAAAGGCAAGATCACCGACTGGCCCGACTATCCGGTGCGCGGCCTGTCGCTCGACGTAGGGCGTAAGTTTTTCCCGCTCGATTATGTCGACGATCTGGTAAAGGTGCTGTCGTACTATAAGCTCAATTCGTTGCGTCTGCATCTCAACGACAACGGCTTCCCGTATTATTTTGCCAATGACTGGGACAAGACCTATGCCGCATTCCGCATGGAGAGCGACACTTTCCCCGGATTGACTTCGCGCGACGGCTACTACACGAAGCAGCAGATGCGCGACCTGCAGCGCACGTCGGCAGGCGATATGGTGGAGATCGTTCCGGAGATAGACATTCCGGCTCATGCTCTGGCATTCGCACGCTACCGCGGCATAGGCAGCAAGGAGTTCGGCGAGGATCATCTCGATCTGTTCAATCCGGCCACAATGCCGTTTCTCGACTCGCTTTTCCATGAATATCTTGGCGGTCCGGATCCGGTATTCACAGGCCGCTACATGCATATCGGCACCGACGAGTTCGGCAAGGATTATCCCGGATTTGACAAACAGAAGGAGACTGCCGAGCGATTCCGCGCCTTCATGGATCATTACATCCGCCTTGTAGAGGGCTACGGCAAGACTCCGTGGGTATGGGGGTCGCTGTCGACAGCTCCGGGCGAGACTCCCGTCAAGACGCAGGGTGTGATGCTCGACGCATGGTATAACGGTTATGCCGATCCCAAGGAGATGGCCCGCCTCGGATTCAAGATCAACTCAATCCCCGACGGCATGGTGTATATAGTGCCCAATGCCGGTTACTACCACGATTATCTCAACACCGAGTGGCTCTACAAGGAGTGGACTCCGGCGCGTGTGGGTTCGGTGCAGTTCGAGGAGCGCGACACGGCTCTCGTCGGCGGCTATTTCGCCGTGTGGAACGACCATGTGGGCAACGGCGTGTCGGTGCAGGATGTGCACCACCGCGTGATGGATGCTCTTCCCGTGATGGCGGCCAAATTGTGGGACGGACCGTCGGTGACACTTCCCTATGACGATTTCAGAGCTGCCTCGCAGCAGTTGGCCGAGGCTCCCGGCGTCAACAGGCTGGCCCGCGTCGGCGATCCGCATTCGGTGGTCTACGAGACGGCACAGCTGCGCCCCGGACAGTCGACCGGCATTTCCGACGTAGGATATGACTGGACTCTTGAGTTCACTCTCGATGCAACGCCCGAAAAACCCGGAACGGTGCTGTTTGAGTCGCCCGATGCTAAGCTGTATCTCGCTGATCCCGTTAAGGGTATGTTGGGCTTCATGCGCGACGGCTATCTTTATGACTTCGGTTTCCGTCCCTATCCTGGCGAGAAGGTGGATATCCGCATCACCGGCACCAACAAGGCCACCCGCCTGTATGTCGACGGCAAGCTCTTCTGCAGCCTCGACAACACTACCGAGTGGTACAATGAGGGCAAGAACAAGATGTATCGCCTGCAGACTCTCGTGCTGCCTCTGGCCAAGGCCGGACAGTTTGAGAGCAAGGTGAGCGATCTGAAGGTGAGCAACTATATACGCTGACCCTGACATAGGCCGGAGCCGTTCGGCTCCGATATACGAAACCGTCCCCTGCCGGCCGATATGGCTTGCAGGGGACGGTTTTTGTGTCGTAGCGTGAGTCTGACGTCGGGGGTGAGGTCGCGTCAGAGTCTGTGTCGGTTTACATCTTGGCGCGTATGGCGGCAGTCTCGTTTTCGTAGCCGGGCTTTTCGAGCAGCGCGAACATGTTGCGCTTGTAGGCCTCTACGCCGGGCTGGTTGAAGGGGTTGACTCCGAGCAGGTAGCCGCTTATGCCGCAGGCCTTCTCGAAGAAATAGATGAGCTGTCCGAGCCATTTCTCCTGAAGCGCCGGAAGTGTGATCTGGATGTTGGGCACTCCGCCGTCGACATGGGCTATGCGTGTGCCGAGCTCGGCCATTTTGTTGACCTCGTCGATACGCTTGCCTGCGATGTAGTTGAGTCCGTCGAGGTTGTCGCTGTCGGCGGGGACGCGCAGTTCATGTTCGGACGCGGCTACGGAGATGACGGTCTCGAATATGGTGCGCTCACCCTCCTGTATCCACTGGCCCATGGAGTGGAGGTCGGTGGTGAGGTCGACCGCAGCGGGGAATATGCCTTTGCCGTCCTTGCCCTCGCTCTCGCCATAGAGCTGTTTCCACCATTCGCCGAAATAATGGAGCTTGGGGTTGAAGTTGGCAAGTATCTCGGTCTTTATGCCTGCGCGGTAGAGCGCGTTGCGGGTGGCGGCGTAGAGCAGCGACTGGTTGTCGAGCGATGCTGCGGTTGTGGCGGCCTCCATCTCGGCGGCTCCGTTAAGGAGTGCGCGGATGTCGTAGCCGGCCACTGCGATCGGGAGCAGGCCCACGGGGGTGAGCACCGAGAAGCGTCCGCCCACGTTGTCGGCGATGACAAATGTCTTGTAGCCCTCTTCGGTGGCGAGCTGGCGCAGGGCGCCGCGCTTGGCGTCGGTGATGGCTACGGTCAGTTCGGCGGCTTTCTGCTTGCCGGCCTGCTGCTCGAGCTTCTCTTTGAGCAGACGGAAGGCTATTGCCGGCTCTGTGGTGGTGCCCGACTTGGAGATCACCACTATGCCGAATCTCTTGCCATCGAGGAGCTGCAGCAGCTCATGCATGTAGTCCTCTCCGATGTTCTGTCCGGCAAACACCACTTTCGTAGCGCCGTTGTCGCAGCGATAGGCTGCAAACGAGTCGCTCAGAGCCTCGATGACTGCCTTGGCGCCGAGGTATGATCCGCCGATGCCCACGCACACCACATATTCGCACTCCTTGCGCAGACGCTCGGCTGTGGCTATGATGTCGTCGACGAGGTCGGCTGTGGTTTCCGAGGGGAGTTTCACCCATCCGAGGAAGTCGTTGCCGGCTCCGCTGCCGTTGTCTACTTTGGCGAGCGCTTCGGATGCTTCAGGCAGCATGGCGCTTACGGTGCTTTCGGTTATGGGGCCGAAAGCGTTGCTGATGTTTACTTTGATGGTATCCATTTGATAAAGTGATAAGTTTCTGTAATATGCACTGCCGTCAGGCGGCGGATGCTCCTTCGGTGTATAACGGTCGAACGGGGAGTAGTGTTCACCGGATGGATCAGATGAACGTGTCGCTCATCTTGGCGATGGCCTTCGAGGGGTTGATGCCACGGTAGAGTATGTCGAACACTCCGTCGAGTATCGGCATAGGCACGTCGTAGCGCTCGTTGATCTCGTGGATGCATTTGGTGCCGTAATATCCTTCGGCGGTCTGCTCCATCTCCATCCTGGCTGCCTTGACGGAATAGCCGCGGCCTATCATCGAGCCGAAATTATGGTTGCGGCTGAAGCGTGAGTAGGAGGTGACGAGCAGGTCGCCGAGATACACGGAGTCGCATATCTGGCGCGGACGCGGATAGACGGTGTAGATGAAGCGTTCCATCTCCCTGATGGCGTTGCTGACGAGCATTGCCAGGAAGTTGTCGCCGTTCTTTAGTCCGTGGACTATGCCGGCGGCTATGGAGTAGACGTTTTTGAGCACGGCGGCGTATTCAATGCCGTCGACGTCGCTTGAGGTGATGGTCTTGAGGGTCTTGCCGCTAAGGCATGAGGCGAATTTCTCGGCCATGAACAGGTCGTGGCCTCCGACGGTCAGATAGCTCTGGCGGCCGAGTGCCACCTCTTCGGCATGGCATGGTCCGCTGACTACGAGGGTGCGTTCGGGAAGTACTCCGAACCGTCGCTGCATGTATGTGGATATGAGCTGGTTGCCGTCGGGTACGATCCCTTTTACGGCCGATGCTACATATTTGTCGGATATATCGATGGTGATCTTGTCGACGTGGGCTTTGAAATATGGCGACGGCATGACCAGCAGCAGCGTGTCGGCATTGCGGCACGCTTCGTTGATGTCCGACGAGAATTCGATACGCTCTATGTCGAAAATGACGTCGCTCAGGTAGGCCGGATTGCGCCGCAGGCGCTTGAAGTCGGCTATGCGGTCGTCGCGCCGCATATACCAGATGATCGATTCGCAGTTTTCGAGCAGGAGCTTAGCCAGAGCCGTGGCCCAGCTTCCTCCGCCCATGACGGCTATTGTACCTGGAAAGTTCATAGGTGGGTAATCGGTTTTGACAGGCGTCCGGCAGCGTTCGGTCTGAATGCTGTTGCCGTCGGTCGGTCGTTGAAACACTTCATGGTATGGTTGATGATCAGTTGTCCCGCTCCGGCAGGGGAGCCGCCGTCGGCAGGTGTCGGCCGGCGGCTCTCCGCTGTGGTGGCGGATGTCATTCTTCGGTCGATGCAGATGCTGCGGTGGCGATCCACAGCTTTACGTCATCGGCCGAGGGATTGGTCAGTCCGAGCTTGAACTTCTTGTTGAGTCCGCATAGATCCTGCTGCAGTTTGCCCGCCGACGCTGTCGCGGCGAGTTGCTGCAGGGTCAGCACTCCGAGTTTGTGGAGCGCGGGCACCCATTCTTCGGCCACTCCTGCGGCGGCAAACTGTGCGGGAGTGTCGCGCCGGGCGGTCTTTTCGGGACGCATCTGCGGGAAGAAGAGCACTTCCTGTATGGTGGTCTGGCCGGTCATGAGCATCACCAGGCGATCCATGCCGATGCCCATGCCCGATGTCGGCGGCATGCCGTATTCGAGGGCGCGGATGAAGTCCTTGTCGATGATCATGGCTTCGTCGTCGCCTTTCTCGCTGAGCTTCATCTGCTCTACGAAGCGCTCATACTGGTCGATGGGATCGTTGAGCTCGGAGTAGGCGTTGGCCAGCTCTTTGCCGTTGACCATCAGTTCGAAGCGTTCGGTCAGCTCGGGGTTGTTGCGGTGGCGCTTGGTCAGCGGCGACATCTCGATGGGGTAGTCGATGATGAATGTGGGCTGTATGTAGCGGCCTTCGCACTTCTCGCCGAATATCTCGTCGATGAGCTTGCCTTTGCCCATAGAGGGGTCGACCTCGATGTCGAGCTGCGCGCACACCTGGCGCAGCTGTTCTTCGTTCATGCCGGTGATGTCGATGCCGGTGAATTCCTTTATCGAGTCGATCATGGTGACGCGCTTGAACGGCGCCTTGAACGATATGACGTTGTCGCCCACTTTCACTTCGGTGGTGCCGTTGACGTCGAGGCATATCTTTTCGAGCATCTTCTCGGTGAAGTCCATCATCCAGTTGTAGTCCTTGTAGGCCACGTAGATCTCCATGCATGTGAATTCCGGATTGTGGGTGCGGTCCATGCCTTCGTTGCGGAAGTTTTTGGAGAATTCGTAGACGCCTTCAAATCCGCCCACGATCAGACGCTTGAGATAAAGCTCGTCGGCTATGCGCAGATAGAGCGGTATGTCGAGCGCGTTGTGATGGGTCACAAACGGACGTGCCGATGCTCCGCCGGGTATCGACTGCAGTATGGGGGTCTCGACCTCCATGTAGCCGGCTGTGTTGAAGTATTCGCGCATGGAGTTGTAGACCTTGGTGCGCTTGATGAAGATCTCCTTGACGCCGTCGTTGACCACGAGGTCGACGTAGCGGCGGCGGTAGCGGAGCTCGGGGTCGTCGAACGCGTCGTAGGTCACACCGTCTTTCACTTTGACGATCGGAAGCGGGCGCAGCGACTTGCCGAGCACGGTGATGCTGCGGGCATGGACTGTGATCTCGCCCATCTGGGTGCGGAACACGAATCCCTCCACTCCGATGAAGTCGCCGATGTCGAGAAGTTTCTTCACTACGGTGTTGTAGAACTCCTTGTCTTCGCCCGGACAGAGGTCGTCGCGGCTCACATAGACCTGTATGCGGCCGCGTGAGTCCTGAAGTTCGATGAATGACGCCTTGCCCATGACACGGCGGCTCATGACGCGTCCGGCCACGGTGACATCGCGTGCGGGAGCGTCGTCGCTGAAGTCGCGTTTGATTTCGTCGGTGTAGGCTGTTACCTTGTATTCGGCAGCCGGATATGGTTCAATGCCGAGTCGTCTCATCTCTTCGAGGCTTCCGCGGCGCACTATTTCCTGTTCGCTCAGTTCAAGAATATTGGTCATAAGCTTGTATGTGGGTGCTTGGTATGAATGCTTTGATGCAATTTTTTGCAAATTTAGCCATTATTTTCCTAATAACAGCCTCTGTGCGGCCTAAAAACGCCGGAGTTGTCGCAGTCCGGCGTTTTTAGGCGTTTTAGCTGTCAGTGGCTATGTGTTGTGCTGCCGGTGTGGGTGGATCAGACGGTGCGGGGCGAGGTGCGCCTGGCGCCTGCGAACAGCCCGAAGCGGCGTGTCAGTATCCATGCCACGGCGAAGTAGAGCGCCGCCAGTCCCCATAGCATCATGGCGGGATGGCTCTGCTGGGCGAATGTGGCTCCGTTTGAGTTGAGGCGGATGAATCCCTCTATGCCCCATGTGGCGGGTATGAAGCCGCCGACAAGCTGCCAGAACGACCCCATGGCGTAGCGCGGCCATGTGAGTCCGGAGAGGAATAGAAACACTACGGAGGTGAACACCACAACCATCAGCGAGGCTTCGCGCTCGGTGACGAACGAGGCCACGCAGAAGCCGAGCATCGAGGCGGCTACGGTCATCGGCAGGATATAGACAAGGCTGTCGAGCATCGAGTCGAGGTGGGGCAGGGTGAACATCCACGGCACGAAATGGAGGGCATAGAGCGCCATGGGTATGTAGATCGTGGTGTAGCAGAGGGTCTTGCCGATAAGCGTGGCGGAGGCCGGAGCGTCGACCGACATCGGATCGAGGCCGCCGTTGCGCCGGCGGCGTTCGGCAGAACCGCCGGCGAGCATGGCCACGCCGAGTATCAGGCTCTGATGAAGTATGAGCACGAGCACTCCGGGCATGATGAACGAGGCGAAGCCCTGGGTGGGGTCGCCCATCATTACCGACTGGGTGTCGATCGGCGAGCCGCCGATGTCCTGGAGCAGCAGTCCGCCGGAGGCGATCTTCTCCTGCTGGTGGCGGGTAGCTATGGCCATCTGCAGGTCGGTGAGGTTGAACAGGGCCTGCCGGTAGCGCAGAAGCAGGCTGACGTCGGCGTAGTATGTGACGTTGGCCTGTTCGCCGCGGCCGAGCTGCCTGGCGTAGCCGGTGGGGATCTCGAGTATGCCGTACACTTCCTTGCGGTTCATCATGCGGCGTGCGGCCTCCATGTCGGGGGCATACTGGTAGACTTTCAGGCCGTCGGTGGCGTCGACCATGCGGGCAAGCTCGCGGCTGGGAGCCGTGCGGCTGTGGTCGACCACGGCGATAGGCATGTCGCGGATCAGCTCAGGGTTGTAGATCAGCGTGTAGACTATCGGATAGAAGAGCGGCAGGGCGAAGAAGAAGAGCATCACTCCGAGGTCGTGAAACACCAGATAGAATTCTCTCCGCCAGACTCTGAAAAGCGATGTCAGCCAGTTGTCGCGTGTGTGGCTCATGATGCGTCAGGGTACGTAAACGGGGTTAAGACAATGTTTCTTGAGCCGGCGCAGGGGGAGCAGGGCCACTATCGGGAACATGAGCAGCGCGGCATAGTACCATCTCGAATAATAGAGCGGTATGCCGTTGAGAGCCTGGTCGGCATAGATGAGGAAGTAGTAGCGCATCGGCAGTATGTAGCTGAAGATGCCTACGGCGGGGTACATGCTCGACACCGGGAAGGAGTAGGCCGCTATGGAGAAGGTGAGGATGCCGGTCAGCGAGCAGATGCTCAGCGAGAGCCGCAGGTTGGGCACGGCGCAGCATATTGTCACGGCGAATGCCTGCGAGCCCATGACCATCAGAGCCATGGCGAGCAGCATGTGCCAGAGCGGACAGTTGAGCGGGCAGTTGCAGTAACCGTAGATGACCGACTGGCAGAAAAATCCCACTATGGTCATTATGGCCCATTGCGGAATGAGCTTGCCGGCGAGGGCTATCGTCATGGATCCTCCGGCGGTGTGCAGCCACTGCGGTGATGTCTGGCGCTTGATCTCGTCGCAGATGGTGTAGGCGGTGAGCAGCAGCGCCATGAGGGAGAGTACCGAGGGGATGAACGAGTTGGCCAGATATATCAGATAGTTGAGCCATGGGTTGCCGATGGGATTGGAATTGATCACCACGGGCTGTATGAGGGCGCGGGCGGCGTCGTCGCCTATGCCGAGGCTGGTGAGCTTTGTGGCTGCGAGGCCTCCGGCGGTTGTGACGGCCTGGGTCTTGAAGCCCTTGAAAGCGAGAGTGCCGGGCACGAACACTGTCATGTCGCTGTAAAATGTCAGCGTGGCGTCGCCGCCGGATATGGCGTCGCGCTGGAAGTCGCGGGGTATGAGGAAGAATCCGAACGTCTCTCCACGGCGCACGCGGTCGAGCGCCTCGCTGTAGCTGAGGTCGCGGTGGGTGATGTCGATCAGCTCGGTGGCGTTGAGATTGCGCGTGATGCGGCGTGACAGCTGCGACTGGTCGAGGTCAACCACCGATACGGGCACTTTCAGCGGCAGTCCCTCCTTCATCAGATCCACGAAGAAGATGGCAAAGGCTACCGGCACCACGACCATCGCGGCTATGTAGAGCTTGCGCGAACAGAGCCGGCGCCAGCCGTAGGCGAGTGATTGAAGCAGTGGGGTGAGCATCGCTGTCGGGGTGTGGGTTTTGAAAGTGATGTGGCTTTGGAGGTTATTTCTTGCGGTAAAGCACTGTCATGCCCGGGCGCAGGTCGGGTATCTGGTCGGTGGTGCGGGCTTTGACCTCGAAGGTGCGGCTGTCCCAGTCGCCGGTGGCTTTGGTGGCTCTCCATGTGGCGTAGCTGCCCATGTCGCGCACGTAGTAGATGCGTGCCTTGGCCGACATGCGGTCGAGAGCCGGTATCTCCACAGTGATGGAGTCGCCGAGCTTCATTTGGCTGAGAAGTTCCTCGCGCACGTTGAAGGTCACCCATTTGTCGTCGATCTTCAGCAGGCTCATGATCGGCGCTCCGAGGCTGACGAGTTCTCCGGGCTGGGGGTAGATCTGGTCGATCTGGCCGTCGCATGGTGCGGTCAGGTACTGGTCTTCGAGCATGCTCTCAACCTCGGCCACTCCTCCGCGGGCGGCGGTGACGAGGGCTGCTGCGCTCTCCTTGTCCTCTTTCTGCGCGCCGGAGCGGGCGAGACTCAGCTGGCTTTCGGCAGCCTGCTGCGCGGCCACGGCGGCGTCGTAGGCTGCCTTGGCTTCATCGCGTTTCTGCTCCGATACGACTCCCTGCTCGAAGAGGCGCTGCATCCGGTCGTAGGTCTTGCGGGTGATGGTGGCTCCGGCCTTGGCCTGCGCCACAAGCTCTGCGGCGGCCTGTATGATCTGGGAGCGGGTGCCGGCGTCGACCTTCTGGTTTTGCGCGGCGGCTACATTTTCCATGGCCTCGGCCTGCATCAGTTTGGCTTCGGCGAGCGACGAATGGATATGCACGAGCGTGTCGCCGGCTTTCACCATATCGCCTTCCGACACCATGAGTTCGACCACGCGTCCGGGCAGCTTGCCTGAGATGCGCACGGAAGTGGCGTCGGCCTGTCCCTCGATGATCTCGTCGGGTTCGCGCATGAATACAAAGCCTATGATGGCGAGCAGAAGTGTGACGACCACGATGGCGATCAGTCCGAACATCAGCGATCGGTTTTCGGTCTTTTCAGCGTCCATATATCAGTAGTTGTTGGTTTTATTATGCGTATTTGTCGGTTTGTGGGGCGGTAGCCCCCGATAGCGGCATTCCGGGATGGTCAGTATCGCAGGTTGCCGAGCACTTTGGAGAGGTAGACGTCGCAGAGGCGCACGTCGATCATCGCGTCGATGTTTTCGGAGTTGGCTTTGAGCCATGCCGTCTGCGCTTCCATGACGTTGTCGGTGGTCATGACTCCTTCGCGGAATCCTATGTCGGCCTGGCGCAGGTTTTCGTCGGCTTTGGCCAGATTGGCGGTGGTCATGAGGAATGTCTTCTGGGCTTCCTGGGCGCGGAATGCGCTCTGGCTCACCTGCAGGCTCACCATCTCGCGGGCGTCGGCAAGCTCAAGGCGTGCCATGGCTGTGCGGGAGCGTGCGGCCTGCAGCTTGTTGTAGTTGCCGCCCCAGTGCCATATCGGCACTGTGAGCATGGCTCCGACGGAGAATGCCCCCGAGAAGCGTTTTTTGAATCCGTCGAACATGTTGGGGTTGCTGAAGGAATAGGCTCCTACGATGGCCAGATTGGGAAGCATGGCCGACAGAGCCACTTTCTCGCCCTGTTCGAGCATCTTCACTCCATAGCCGAGGGCGCGCAGGTCGGCGCGTCGCTGATACACCTCGTCCATGTCGTAGGATGAGGCGGCCATCGTTGCCGACGATGCCGCGTGGGTCAGGTCGGCGTCTTCGTCGGCGAGGGTGAGCCGGGTGTCGACGGGGAGTCCGCAGAGCTGGGCGAGCGCCATTCTCGAGAGCACCAGTCCGTTGTCGACCTTGGTCTGGTCGACCTGTGCCTGGTTGAGCTTCACCTCCACGGTCAGCAGGTCGGAGCGGGTGGCCACTCCGGCGTCGACCATGGCCTTGACATTGTGGCGCAGTGTGTCGAGCAGAGCCACATAGCTCAGGGTGAGCCGCTGCTTGGATTTGAGCGACACCACCTGCCAGTAGGCGGCGTCGACGGCATAGACGATATTCTGCGCCTCGTTGCTCTTCATCTCGCGTGCCAGCTCCTCGGCGAAGTGCGTCAGCCGGTTGAGCGCCACTATCTTGCCTCCCATGTACACGGGCTGCGTAAGGGTCACGGCTCCGAAAAACACGTTGTGTATGTCGTAGGTCATGGCCTCTTTGGGTATCAGAGCCACGGTTTCGGGCACGTATTGCCCGTCGGGCTGCTTTAGCGGTTCGCCTGTCAGCGGGTTTTTCGCGAGGTTGAACTCATATTTCTGTGTGGCGGGGTTGAATGTCTTTGTCGGCAGAAGCTGATCGGAGTCAAAGATCGATATTTTCTTCTGATTGTAGGTGTAGCCTCCGGCAAAGTCGATCGATGGCAGATAGGCCGCGAAGGCCGCCCGGTTGTCGAAATGGGCGGCGTTGACGGCTTCATTGCGGATGAGAAGCTGTTTGTTGCTTTGTAGCGCCATGTTACGGCACGAATCGAGGCTCACTGTCATTGACGTCGCTTCGGCGCTCTGTCGCGATGAGTCGCCGGCCGTGGCATAGGCCGCCGCAGGCATGGCGAAGGCCGCAGCCAGAAGCGTTATGGATGAAATAAGTGGTCGTGTCATTCCTTGCTGATGATAGAGAAACATGAGATCGGCCGAAGCCTTAAGCCCCGCGCCTTGTGATGTTATAACTGACGCGGGGGCGGTATGGTTCGAAGGCGGAGCGCCTTGTCAGATGATTTTTTCGAGTCCGGCTATGTTGGCAGCCACCTCCTCGTCGGTCACCTCATGGTTGGAGAGGTCGCCGGCGATATATCTGTCGTAGGCTGTCATGTCGATCAGTCCGTGCCCTGAAAGGTTGAAGAGTATCACCTTTTCACGTCCCTCCTCCTTGGCCTTGAGCGCCTCGCGTATGGTGGCGGCGATGGCGTGGGCGCTCTCGGGGGCGGGGATTATTCCCTCGGCTTTGGCAAAGGCTGTGGCGGCGGCGAACGATTCGAGCTGCGGTATGTCGACGGCATCCATCAGTCCGTCGTTCTTGAGCTGGCTGACGACCGCTCCGGCTCCGTGATAGCGGAGTCCTCCGGCATGGATGTTGGCCGGCGAGAAGTTGTGTCCGAGCGTGAGCATCGGTATCAGAGGGGTGTAGCCGGCTTCGTCGCCGAAGTCATACTGCATCACTCCGCGTGTGAGTTTCGGACAGCTTGCCGGTTCGGCGGCAATGAACGTGGTGTCGCGCTCTCCGGCGAAGTTGTGGCGCATGAACGGGAACGCTATGCCGGCGAAGTTGCTGCCTCCGCCGAAGCATCCGATCACAATGTCGGGGTAGTCGCCGGCCATCTCCATCTGTTTCTCGGCTTCAAGACCGATGACGGTCTGGTGGAGCGCCACATGGTTGAGCACCGATCCGAGGGCGTATTTGCAGTTTGGGGTCGACATGGCGAGCTCCACGGCCTCGCTGATGGCTGTGCCGAGCGATCCCTGATAGTTGGGGTGCTCGGTGATGATCTTTCGTCCGGCTTTGGTCGACATGCTCGGCGATGCGATGACCTCCGCTCCGTAGGTCTGCATGATGGAGCGGCGATAGGGCTTCTGGCTGTAGGAGATCTTGACCATGTAGACGGCCAGCTCGAGGCCGAACATCCGCGAAGCGAGCGAAAGGGCGGCTCCCCACTGTCCGGCGCCGGTCTCGGTGGTGATGTTGGTCACTCCCTGCTGCTTGCAGTAGTAGGCCTGCGGTATGGCCGAGTTGAGCTTGTGGGATCCGACGGGGCTTACGCTCTCGTTCTTGAAATAGATGCGGGCAGGTGTGTCGAGCGCTTTTTCAAGGCCACGGGCACGCACCAGAGGTGTCGGACGCCATATTTTGTAGAGGTCGCGGACCTCTTCGGGAATTTCGATCCATGAGTCGGTGAAGTTCATCTCCTGTCGGGCTGCTTCTTCGGAGAAGAGCGGGAAGAGATCTTCGGCCGTGAGCGGCTGCTTTGTGGCCGGATTGAGCATCGGGCGCGGCTTTACAGGCATGGCGGGGATCACGTTGTACCATGCGGTCGGTATATCGCATTCCTGCAGGAGGAATTTCTTGGATTCTGACATTTCTGTTCAGTGTTTGTAGTAGTGTAATGCGTATAATGATTGTCGAAAGGCAAAATTAATCATTTCTTCGAAATCTCATCTCAAATACGCACACAAATTCCACCCGTCCCGCCCACCGGAGCTTAATACCGGATCTTAATATCGTATCCCACTATCGTTCCGCATATGAGCCGGTTTGTACTTCACGATGTCATCTCCTGGCGGCGCTGACGTTACGGCGATGGATCGCATATGTCGTAGGGTCGGGATGCCAATAGTCGGCGCGACGTGCTCTCTTGCGGTCGTTTCGGATAAGCCTGAAGGTGCAGTCGGTGTCGTTTGCGTCGTATGAGTCAAATACGATATCAGAATAGCCGAATCGTGTCATAATCCCGATTTTATCCCCTCGTCGGGTCACAAAGAATATGAGCGGCTCATCATCCGTCATTAGCTCGTCTTCATATATTTCATCGGCGATGGGAGGCATCAGAGGTTGCAGCAATGGCAAAGAGCCACTACAATGTGTCGCATGGCAAAACGGATGTGAGATTTCAAGTGCGCCCCACTGCCGGGTAGCTTTGTCCTGAATGAAAAACAGTTTTCGCTCCCATCTTTCCGGAATTATCGCATTGTATTTGAAATCCGTCATCAGAACCGGGGGAGTTGTTGACGAAACCAATCCCCACGCTTGGCCATCTGATACAGGGATAAATTCCGGCTTATCGTTGATGGAATCAAACTGAGTAAAGACCTCGGCAAAAGAACTGGGCAACAACTGCTCGCCTGCAGGTGAAATAATACCGACGGAAGTTTCTTGACCCGACTTTCGAGGCCGCCAGTCATATTTAGTGTCATAGGCTGCTAACTGGCGTTGCTTCCTGCGCGAATCTTGATCATTACAAAAAAAGAATGTGTTTTTCTCTTCTTGCAGCTTTAGATATTCCAATGCTTCTGCCTGTGTAGGGACTACCAATGGATTCGTATTGCCATAGCATACTCTCCAGTGATTGAGATGCTCGTAATAAGTTTTTAGCCCGGCCTCTGACGTTATCGTACGGGCAACGCGTCCATTGATGTCTCTTCCCATGGAATTTTCATTTTTTTTGTTGTTGAGAGAGTGTTTGAATTTAACACGAAGAAATATATATGGACTTCTTTCTATCCTCTCCAAGGTCTTTTCGGGCGATTTCCGTCAAGTTTCATCGGTCACGATGCCCGCATCGCTCCCTCATCAACTCACGCAAATCTCTCCGAAAATCCTCTTTGAGTGAATAGAAGTTAAGCTCAAACACTCTCTAAGAGAGTGTTTGAATTTAACACGAAGAAATATATATGGACTTCTTTCCATCCCCTCAAAGGTCTTTTCGGGCGATTTGTAGATTTGATCCGATGCTGTGGAGGCATCGTTAGATTCAGTGCTTTTCGCAGTCACCTGAATCGCTCGTGTACGGTGTGTCTGCCAGGCTTGTGCGTCTAAACTCAATGTATTGGGCAAGCGCAGTTCTCTTGTGGTCCTGATTTTGTGAGCCAGTCAAAGAATTCTTTTTCTTTCACCTGCCAATGTTTTTGCTGTTCAGGAAATTAATGTAGTAATTGATGTTTGAAAAACCATTTTGGAGGGTCTTGTCTGAGCAATTGATCCTATGATAAATAGCTTGCTGCTTTGTTCGTACTAAATTGAGATATTTCGGTCGCATGTGGGCTGCAGGAAGAGCGCGGAGCACATCCAGAAATGTCATAAGTTCAGACACCAATGAAGGAAGCTCCAAATCCATTCGTTTTACTGATGAGACTATCTTTGTTGCATTGTCATAGTTCATCTTATATTCGTTTTCGAGCCATGAACGGAACTCATCTTCATTTGGCAGCGAACGACTTTTTTTGTTGATATAAGTCTTGTCTAATGTTTCTGCCACCTCTACTATGAAGGCATGGTAGTGTTTCATCGCGCGCAGTTCAGCCTTCGTATAGGCATCCTCATCTTCGAGCATTGTCTCTACGTATATTTCAACAAGTTTGGGCGCATCTTCCTCTGTCAGATCAGACTCTGTTTCATCCAATGTTCCTTCAAAATCCAATTTTCCTTCAAAGATGTATTTCAGCAGATTATATAGATCTATTCCAACCTCTTCAAACGCCGATTCATAACCAGAACAGTAGGCGCGTATATAATCGTCAGCGCTTTTTGCCGAAATGCCGCGCTTGTTCATCAGCCATGCCTTGAAATCGTCTTGAATATATGGGATCGGCACACAGTAGTCATCGCCTATATCCTCGTCCTCATCCTCGTCCTCCATAAGACTTTCATAGAGCCATTTGGGTACTACATTCTCTAAAGGCACATCGACCCATTCGCCATTTTCATTAAGATCCATTCCAGTAAGCTGTAAATATGTGTCCATGATTTTATTTTTTTTTGATTATGACGCAAAATTAGTGACTTTTACAATGCGTCACTCGTTCTGGGCCGCGCTTTTTTCGGGAATTCCTGATGATGCTTTATTGCCGTTGCAAAGTTCTTTATCTCGACGCCATAAACCGCTATGCGATAAGTAACTCGCAAAAATTAGCTGCGAGTGATTTTTGAGATTTGTTCGAGTGG